>Ga0209138_1003909_pt1 | contig 10311 bp, 12 predicted proteins | sample SaaInl3SG_22_DNA_FD_184645 | JGI IMG/M metagenome (GOLD analysis project Ga0209138, IMG submission 184645) | Marine microbial communities from expanding oxygen minimum zones in the Saanich Inlet - ESP_153SG_22_DNA (SPAdes) (version 2) | ecosystem: Environmental > Aquatic > Marine > Intertidal... | reverse complement strand
GTCTACAGCGGACTGGGAACGCATCATGGCAGAGGCATCAAAGAATTCGTGGAAGGACGAGTGGCTGACGATAGTGTTCAGCATACCCCTGATCCTTGTCTTTATACCAAGCATGGTAGGACATATCCAAGCGGGGTTCAACGCATTGGCAACTTTGCCGATTTGGTATCATGAGATTCTCATGGTGATTGTTCTTGCTAGCTTTGGTGTCAAGGCAGGTAAGGGTATTGTAGAAATGATAGGGAAGAAATAACATGGCAATGTATGGTAAGAAGAAAGCACCTAAAGCGTTTAAGACTTGTGCAGGTTGTAAGTCTAAGGCTAAGTGTAAAGCCGCTAAGAAGTGCTTGGGCAAGGCTAAGAAGTAATGTCTAAAGGACTCTACGCTAACATTCACGCTAAACGCAGACGGATTGCCAGAGGCTCTAAAGAACGTATGCGTCAACCCGGCACTCAAGGTGCCCCAACAGCGTCTGCTTTCCGTAAAGCCGCTAGAACAGCGAAGAAGAAAAAATGATTAAGAAGTCCTTTGGTGCTGTATTAACGAGTAGCTCTCAAGACATATACGAAGTTCCTGCGGGAAAAGATTCTCAATGGGTACTCATGTATATTACAAACACTAGTGGCTCTAATGGTAACGTACAAGTAGATTATTATGATGCTTCTGAAACCACTAGTTTTGCAATTCTTGAGGGTTACACAATTACCTCTAAAGCGTTCTTTCAGCTTGGGGGCGGAACTAATGAGTTCATCTTAATGCGTGAAGGAGATAAAATATCTGCTGAAGCAACACAACAGATGACGTTGTTAATTTCTGTCATTGAAGAAACAAACATCTTACAAGGGGGCTAAATGCCTAAGTCAAAAGACCCTAAGTTAACCCGTGCAGGTGTTAGTGGCTACAACAAGCCTAAGCGTACTCCGGGTGGCTCTAAGAAGTTCGTAGTGGTTGCCAAAGAAGGCGACAAGACCAAGACTATTCGTTTTGGTGATCCCAACATGACAATTAAGAAAGATCAACCTGCAAGACGTAAGAGCTTCCGTGCTCGCCACAAGTGTGACACAAGCCCACCAAGCAAACTTACGGCTCGCTATTGGTCTTGTAAGAAATGGTAAAGACTTGACATTTAGTAATTTATATGCTATAATAGTCTTATGTACACATAGGTAGACAAATGACATACTTAGAAATAGTAAACAACATCCTTAGACGCTTACGAGAGCGTACAGTGTCTACTGTGGAAGAGACTGCATATTCTACTTTGATTGGTGTCTTAGTCAACGACGCTAAAGAAGAAATTGAGAATGCTTGGAACTGGAGTGCACTTAGGACTACCTTAAGTGCTACTACATCCTCAGGTACGTTTAACTATGAGCTTAACGGCACCCAAAACCGATTTAAAGTGTTAGATGTCGTCAACGATACAAGCAACTTTTTTATGACGTATCGTACAGCTTCAGAGTTTAACAACTGGTTTCTCAATCAAAACCCTCCTTCAGGGGCACCTAGGTACTACTCATTCAATGGTATCTCCGATGATGGTGATACTTTGGTGGATCTCTTTCCTATCCCCGATGGGGCTTACGATTTACGGTTTAACGTCGTTATGCCTCAAGCAGAACTCACAACAGACAGTACAACACTTCTGATTCCTGTTAAAGCAGTACAGATGCTTGCGTATGCAAAGGCTGTAGAAGAACGTGGTGAAGACGGTGGTGCTTCTGCAAGTACAGCATACGCTACAGCCGCTAGAGTCTTAAATGATGCAATTGCATTTGACTCAGCTAAGCACCCTGAAGAAGCTATTTGGGTAACTGATTAATGGCAACTCCTTTACAAACAGCTAGTATTGCCGCACCGGGGTTCTTTGGACTCAACACACAGGAGTCCTCAATTACCCTTGAGTCTGGCTATGCGCTTGTAGCTGATAACTGCATTATTGACAGGTATGGCCGCTTAGGTGCTCGTAAAGGATGGCGGTATGTTACTAGTGGCAGTGACGATTCAAATCTACAAGGTGCTCATCGTTTTGTTGCTATTGATGGAACAGCTACAATTATCTCATGGTCTGACGATTCGTTCTACACGGGTGAAGGAACTCTAACAGAGATTACCCCAACAACGGATAACACAATCACTGACGGTAATTGGCAAGCGGCTACGTTGAATGATAAGGCGTACTTCTTTCAGCGTGGGTACAAACCAATGGTCTATGATCCCGTGGCAGGTACGATTACAGACGTAGAAGACGAGACCAACTACACAGGAACTGCTCCATCAGCTAACACAGTATTGTCTGCTTACGGTCGTCTGTGGGTCGCAGACACTTCTAACGATAAAATGACGGTGTACTGGACTGACTTGTTAGACGGGTCTCGTTGGGGCAGTGGTTCTGCAGGTAGTCTTGATTTAACAGCAATCCTTGTTGAAGGTACTGACGAAATTGTAGGCTTAGGTGCGCAGAACGGCCAACTACTTGTATTCTGTAAGCGGTCTATTATTGTTTTTGCCGATAACTCACGGGACGCTACTCTTGATCCTGCTACGCTGTACCTTGTAGAAGTCATTAGCCGTGTAGGGTGTGTCGCAAGAGACAGTATTCAGAACACAGGTATTGATATTTTCTTCTTGTCTGAAGATGGCTTGCGTTCACTTGGTCGAGTCATTCAAGAGAAGTCTCTACCAATGCGTGACTTGTCCGCTAATGTACGAGATGAACTAGTACAGATTACTTCAACCGAAGACGAAGACTTAATCAAGTCAGTGTACTCAGAAGACAATGCCTTTTATCTTTTGTTGTTCCCTTCATCTTTACGGCTGTACTGTTTTGACACCCGTGCACCATTAGAGAATGGATCATTACGGGTAACGATTTGGGATACACAGACACAAACCAATATGTTGTCTCTCCCTAATGATGTTTACTTTACACAAACAGATGGGCTTGCTCAATACTTTGGTTATCAAGACAACAGTGAAGTTTATCGTTTAAAGTATTTTACAAACTACTTTGATTTTGGTAATGCCAGTCAGTTTAAGATTCTTAAGAGAATTGCTGTGACTGTTATTGGCGGGTCTAACCAAGACTTTGTATTGAAGTCAGGATACGATTACTCAGACAATTATCAATCATATCCCGCTCGCTTAGGGACTAAAGCTATCTATGAGTATGGGGTTGGTGAATACAATATTGCTGAGTATGAATCAGGGACGTTGTCTGAGATTGTAAGAGCCGCCGCAGGTGGAACAGGTAACGTACTACAGATTGGATTTGAGGCGAATGTTGACGGTGCGGAACTGTCGATTCAGAAGATGGATATATTTATTAAACAAGGTAGGGTCTACTAATGACTGACTATACTAAACTAACTGACTTTGCCAGTAAGGATTCACTGCCTTCAGGTAACGCCGCTAAGATTGTCAAAGGCACAGAGATTGACGATGAGTTTGAAGCACTTGAGACTGCTATTGCGAGTAAAGCAGATTCGGCATCTCCTACATTAACAGGTACGCCTTTAGCACCTACAGCGTCTTCAGGAACTAACACAACACAGATTGCTACTTGTGCGTTTGTGATTGCAAATTCAGTACCGTCTGGTGTTATTACCATGTGGTCTGGTTCTGTTGCGTCTATTCCTTCAGGATGGGTATTGTGTAACGGTAGTAACTCAACACCAGACTTGCGTAATCGGTTTGTTGTCGGTGCAGGCGATACTTATGACGTAGATGATACAGGTGGTAGTGCAGATGCTGTTGTTGTGTCTCATACGCACACTGTTACTGATCCCGGTCACAACCACTCAGTCCCTAACTCAGGTAGTCAGAACAACTCCTTTGACTCTGGTACTACAGTAGGTAACGACACAACTGGTACTTCAGGTACAGCGACTACAGGCATTTCTATTGCTTCTGCAGGTGAGTCAGGTACTAACAAGAACTTACCTCCATACTACGCTCTTGCGTACATTATGAAGACTTAATGACAAAAACACCAGTAGCCTGTCAACCAGATTACACTATTTACTACGAGTATTGGGAGCAAAAGATCTGGACACATACCGATGTGTACAAATGGACACCTAGGGTTGCCAAAGAGTTTGCTCAAGTACATGGACTTTTAAACATCATCGCAGGACAGCCATTCTACTGTTTGGTTGACAATCCTAAACTTGAAAAATTTGTAAAGAAGTTAGGATATAAATTTTTAACAGATGTAACTTGCATCGACAATATACAACGGAGTATATACAAGTATGGGTAGCATCACTAATGCTTTATTCGGAAAAGGGGGCTCTGGCACTGCCGGGGAGGCAATCAATGTTGCCCGCGATTTTGCCGAAAAAGGTCAGTTTCGCCCCTACACAGTCACAACAAGCACTGGACGGACGTCTTACGATCCCGCTAGTGGTGGTTATCAGACAACACTCTCAAGCCCCCTTCAGAGTCTCTTAACTCAGGCGACGACAGGTGCAGGTAGTTTGTTTGGTCAGGTTGCTGACTTTGATCCTAACGTCCGTGCCGCTGATATCTTTAGTGAGCAAGCGGCTTTATTGCAACCTGAGTTTGAACGTCAAGCAACAGACTTACAATCCCGTCTATTCGGCTCTGGTCGATTAGGTCTTAGGTTAGCCGGAGAGTCCCAAGGGCTTGGTGCAGGTTCTGGTATGGTTTCTCCAGACGCTCTAGGTTTAGGACGAGCACAACAACAGACATTAGCTCAGTTAGCACCTATGGCCCGTCAGCAAGCCTACGGTGAACAACAGTCTCTTATTGGTATGGCTAATAGTATGCTTGGTGCAGGTCTTCAGCTTGGTCAGGTCGAAAGCAACCTCATGTCACTTGGGCTCTCTGCAGAACAAGCTCGTGCGGCGGCGGCCTTGGGGGCAGGTAATCTTGCAGTGGCTCCGTATACGACTAAAGCAAATATTGAACAGCAACAACGTGGTCAAAATGCGTCATTCTTTGGAAGTGTAATTGGTGGTGCATTGGGGGGAGCCTAGGAGGGTCGTCTCCTATATCAACGCTATATAATAAAGGATCAACCCTTTTAGGAACACGATATGGCACTAACCCATTTAGTCAGCAATCGCGAATGCTAGCCGCACAGGAGTTTTAGAATGGCTAAAGCAGATACAGTTTACTCATTGTTCGGTATGAAGACACCACAGCAGGTTGCTCGTGAGCGTCTGGCTGAACAGCAGAAATATATCTTTTCACAACAAGACCCCTTTGCACGAGCAGGGTCAGCCATTGGTGTTGGTTTAGCCCGACTCTTTGGTGGCCCTTCAGCAGAAGAGCAGAAAGCACAACAATTCCAAGAGTTGATTGCAGGTGCTCGTGGTGACGTAAGGACTGCTAGAGAGCAAGCTCAGGCCGCTGAAGAAGAAGCAATGGCTCAACAGCTAGGTGGCCTTGAGGGTGCTATGCTTTCTGAGGCTACAGGCCGTGGTGCTCTTCCAGAGGTACAACAGCCTGCCCCTAGTCGTGAAGAAGTGATGATGCAGGAGCTAGACAACAGAGCACAGACCTTTGATGCTATGGCAACTCGTTTGGAAGGCGTACCGGGCTTTGAAGCGCAGGCTGAAGCGGCACGTAACAAGGCCACAGAGGCTCGCCTAGGTGTCTTTAGCTTACAGAAGACCCTTGCAGACATCAACAAAGCACAACGAGGTGCGGCTCCTAAGTTCCAAGAGATCAAAGAAGGTAATGAGATTGTCACTTACCGTGTTGATGCTGACGGTACACGGACTGAGGTTGCTCGTGCAGAGCGTTATAAGCCTGAGGGCACCAAGGTAGACGTTACGATTGACAAGCCAACAACAAAGTTCCTTGAGAAACTTGGTGGTGGGTTAGCTGAAGGCTACACAACGTCTCTTCAGGGAACTCGTACAGCGGCCAAGTCATTAGCCACCATTGATCGTATGGACAAGCTCCTAGATACTGGACAGGTTATCACAGGGACAGGTGCTGAGTTTATCAAGAATGCGACTAAGGTTCTTAACAAGCTAGGGTTCACTGACAGTGATCGTCCTGCGGCAACAGAAGAGTTCTTCTCTGCCAGTGCAGGCCAAACACTTCAGCTTCTTCAGACAGGTGCTCTTGGTACTGGTAACTCGATTACTGAGGCCGATAAAGAGTTCATGCGTCAGGTAGCAGGTAACGAACTATCATTGGATGAGAATGCAATTCGTCGTATTAACCGGATTAACCGTCAGGTTACTGGTGCATCAATGATCTTCCACAATATGCTTGTCGATGATATTAAAGTGTCATTCCCTGATGAGAAGATTAATCTACAGAAAGTTGAAGTACCATATGACCGCTTAGGTTTTGACCAAGCACAGAACCCTCAAACAGGTGAGATCATTTACCTTGATCCTTATCGTGGAATGTATGTAAGAGCAGACGGAACACCTGTTCAATAGGAGACCAAATGGCACAATTACCTCCCGGATTTGTCAAAATGCCACAGGTAGGCCCTACGCCTCCAGTGGCACCTCAGACACCTCAGCAAGCACAACAGACTCCTTTGCCCTCTATGGGCCCTCAGGTTGCCCCTCAGGTTGCTTCTGGTGACGTACCCTCTGGCTTTGAAGCAATGCCTCAGGAAGTCCCTTCACGAGCACAAGAACAAGACTACCTAGACCGCATGGGCAACATTATGACGTCCCGTGAAGAACGTATGGAACGTGCTTATGAGGCGGCTCAGGCAGGTGACATTGGTTATGGTCAGATGTTCATTACTCAGATGGGTGCGGCTGTAGGAGCACTTGCGGAACTCACAGGTGAAACAATGTTCACTGTACTGAGCCAGATGACTCCAGACGATGCCAAGACGTATCTGAAAGAGATTGTGGCCGCAGGTGGATCAGAGATCCTCAAGTCTGAAGAAGCTCAAGAAGCCCTTGAGTGGTATGAAAACCTATCTCCAACACAGAAAGACTTCATGCTCAGTACGTTGGACTTGACGTTAGCAGGGCCTCTTGCAAACGTCATTGGTTTACCTTTGAAGGGCTCTAAGAAGTTCCCAGATGCCCTAGGCCCTCAGACTGCTGTAGCAGGAGAGAAGAAAGGTCTTGCGGAAATGATTCTAAGTCACAAACCTGCAGACCGTGCGGCTCGCTTTGGTGAGAAGTTGTCACCTTATGATAACGGTATTCTCAACACTGCGATTAGCTTAGGTATTAAAGCAAGTGATGATCCAAAGAAAATGGTTCCTGTCTTTCAGCGTGAAGTAAATAAACTCACAACTAAGATCACAGGACAGCTTAAGAAAGCCAAGAATAAAGGCATGAGAATGAGCAAGGGTCAGGTTGCTACAAAGATTGAAGATGCCCTGCAGAAGTTCGTTAAGGAAAACGCAGAGTTTGAAGACTTTGCAGAACTAAGCAACATTGTCTCCAAGGCTGAGGAAGTATTTACCACAGCGAACAAGACATTTGATGGGACACCTGAGGGACTCTATCGTCTACGTCAGCGCATGGATAAGGTTGCTGAGAACGTATTCGACAAGAACCTGTTTGAAGGCTCTAAGTTAGGCTTAGACGTAGTGAGAGTCATTCGCAATACGCTTAATGAACAGCTAGACGGAATGGTGCCCGGTGTCAAGGACACGTTACGTCGTCAACACTACGCCATTGAAGGTAAGCTCAATGCCAAGCAGTTTGGTATTCAAGAAGCACGTCCTAAGGGGATTGCTAAGGTCTTGAACTTTGTCGAACGTCATCCAATCCTGACAGGCAGTGCAGTCTCTGGTGGTGGTATGCTTAGTAACATCTCCCCAACTGCGGCGACAACGGCAGGGATCGGCTTAGGACTCTACGGTCTTGCACAGCCCGGTGGTCGTGCTTTAGCAGGTGAAGCACTTGAGCAAGGTGCTCGTGGTGCCGCCTTTGAAGCGGGGAAGATGGTTCCTGAGTTGATTGAGGAGCAACAACAGTAATGGGTTTGTTTGACTACGGTAGACAGTACGCAGGTAACTTAGCCAAAGTCCAAAGTGAGTTTGACTCAGGTAACCGGAATCTTGGTGAGTACATTCTAGGCACAGCGGCATATGGCTTAGGTAAGCCTGCCGCAGACCTCGTAGGTGTCCCCTTAGGGTACGCTATGGATGCTATACCTGACTCAGTGAAACAAGGTGCATTATCTTTAGCTCGACAAGCAGGATTACCTGAAGCGGCTCAGTATGTCGGACAGCAGATCGACAAATATGTGCCTGAGAGCGTCCAGAGAGGCGTAGGAGAGGCTACAATGTTTGCTGAAGCCTTCCCTATGTTCCGTGCTACAGGACTCCTTAGAGACCCTGCGGCGGCAGGAATGTTCGCATCGAGCGCAGAGGTCTACAAGAAAGGAAACTATCGCCCTGAAGATGTTTCTCTAAGTTACCCTGAAGAAGCCGTTGGTGCTGTCTTAGGCGATCCAATCAAAGCAATCAGCAACCGGACGGGCTTAGGCTCTAAAGTCGAGTCTGTTACAGGAGTTACTCCTGAGCAACTTTTAAATAATGTAAGCAATATCTATAAGAAAGGTAGGGGAACGCTCGAGTGGGGTGCTAAGGGGTTAGGTCGAGTTGCAAACTTAATGTTTAACCCAAATGCCCGTGCTCTCTACACTGAGCGTGGTATCTCTCCTGTCTTTAATACATATTATCGTATGTATCAGCAGGCTGAGGCGGCAGGTGACAAGACGGCGGCTAATCAGGCCCTTGAGCTTGCTCAGACGCAAGTACAACAGATGGCTAATATCAAAAAGCAAGCAGGTGGGAAGACCCGTGGTGATGATGCAACTAAAGACTTCATCAATGCCGCTACAGACCCAGACTCTCCCGGAGCATTCTTTAATGCCGCTGAAGCAGGGCCCGGTTGGTATCATCAATCTACATCACAAGCTAAGTCGGCCTACCGTGGTATGGATAAAGCCGACTCCGATATTATTGAAAACCATGTAATGCGTGTTTGGAATGCCGATCCAACCAAAACAGAGATTATTGTAAAGACTCCTAGATCAGATTACACAGGTAATCACTTTAATGATGTTCTTGGTCGTAACACCAATGTTTCTCGTGTAGCTGAGTTGTTCGCAGACAAGGATAAGAATTTTGTTCCATTTGAGTCAGGTCAAGCCCTTGCTGACCGCATTGAGCAATTGAATAACAAAGCGCAGACTTACCAACGGGCAAGCGGGAATAAAAAGGTAGGGGACGCCAAGCGTGATCCAACGACAGGCGAAAAAGAAGGTAAGCTGTTCAGTGTCATGCGGGTTGAAGATGACGGTGTGTGGCTTCAGATGTCTAAAGCAGGCACTGCCAAAGTAGAAGGTGGTGTTAATATGCTGATTAAGCTTGACACAAATGGTAACCTCACAGGAGTTATGTCCGACTTACATGACTTCTACGAAAAACTCCCAACGAGTAAAATTGGTAGCATGGGTAATAAGATTGGTAATGCACTTTTGGATAAGACGCCAATCGACTACCGGTTAAACATGAAAGTTCCGGATGTTCCCAATATCCCAATGATGATGGCTCTACCTAAGAATGTTATCGCCGTTAGCCCACCAATGCAGACTAATGTGGTGTCAATTACTGGTCAGACATTTAACGCTAAAACAAAAGACGCTATGGGTCTGAAGCAAGCTGATACCACACCAACACCTGAGGCCGCTAAGAAGGCCGCTGTGCGTGATCGTGTGGAAGCTACCGCACAAATTACCCCGTCTACTGGAGAAGTCCTAAGGGAATCTGTCCCTGTTGCTCAGAACGTCGCTCTCATGGGCGGAGGATTACAGTCAGCCCTAGAAGAAGACGATCCTCTAGCACCAACCATACAATAAAAAAAGGGGCCCTAAGGCCCCAATGGTTGAGCGAACGACCTACTCAAATACGTCGAAGACATCCCCGATCATAATCTTAACAAAGGGGATGTTAATGACAAAGCCATCAAAGAAGTACACTTGTGCTTCATCAATGTCCTCACCTTCCTTCCATCCTAACACTGGCTGACTTTCGACTGTCTCTACAGACAATCCAAAGACGTGGTGAAATCTCATTGCCATCATGATTTTTTTGCCCTGTATAAATGCTTTGCGTTTCCTGTTTGACTTGACGTTGCTTTCATAATTGCCTCCTGTTCATTTCTTGCTAAATACTTACCGATATACCTTTGCCCACAATAAACAGTGTACATTACCAACCCCAGTCATCTCCTTCCAAGCCATGTGCGTTATAGTCTGTTACTCGCTTCTCAAAGAAATTAGAAATCGAGGAACCACCAAGCAACTCCTCCATCCACGGGAGAGGGTTCTCCTTAACC
>Ga0209138_1003901_pt1 | contig 10332 bp, 8 predicted proteins | sample SaaInl3SG_22_DNA_FD_184645 | JGI IMG/M metagenome (GOLD analysis project Ga0209138, IMG submission 184645) | Marine microbial communities from expanding oxygen minimum zones in the Saanich Inlet - ESP_153SG_22_DNA (SPAdes) (version 2) | ecosystem: Environmental > Aquatic > Marine > Intertidal... | reverse complement strand
GTTCTTTTTTTTGACTTCTAATGATATACTCCCCAGCAAAATATTTAATTTCATTGATATCTTTAGAATCTATGCTTTTTCCAAACCACCAATTTTGTTTTAAGACGCCCTTCTGAATAGTTAAAAATGGCACTTTTTTATGATAAAAGTAAGGGGCTATATAAAGTAATGCTAGGGTTATATTAAAGTACCTAATTTCATTGGAAGCTATTAATTCAATCCCAGCCAATAAAATAAACAAACCACCTACTATTATAAAATAACGCTGGTTTTTTATGTTGTACCTCAATTTAATATCCATAGTTTTCTAATATAAAACGCCCGCAATAGTAGCATTTTGTGCCAACTAACATTGAATCGATTTTAAAAATAGTAAAACTTGTTTAAGAGCACAAGTCCACAAGATAAACGGTCTCTTTTTTCTGATGAATTGTTTGCTATACGGCTACATCATAGGTTCTCAGTGCGTCGTTTAAAGAAGTTTTCTTGTCTGTACTCTCTTTTCTAGTACCAATAATTAGTGCACAAGGTACTTGAAAAGCGCCTGCAGCGAATTCCTTAGTGTAACTTCCCGGAATGACAACAGATCTGGCAGGAACCAATCCTTTACGCTCCACAGGAGTGTCTCCAGTAACATCAATTATTTTAGTAGAGGCAGTGAGTACTACATTGGCACCCAATACCGCTTCTTTTTCTATGCGAACACCTTCTACTACAATGCATCTAGATCCTATGAATACATTGTCTTCAATAATAACTGGAGCGGCTTGAAGGGGTTCTAAGACGCCTCCAATTCCAACACCACCACTCAAGTGAACATTTTTTCCTATTTGGGCACAACTTCCCACAGTAGCCCAAGTGTCTACCATGGTGCCACTGTCTACATAGGCACCAATATTTACATAGGAAGGCATGAGTATGGTTCCTGGAGCTATGTAGGCTCCATGTCTAGCCACGGCATTAGGCACTACCCTAATCCCTTTTTCTTTGTATCCGCGCTTGAGCGGCATCTTGTCGTGATATTCAAAAATACCTGCTTCTAATGTTTCCATTTTTTGGATGGGAAAATACAATACAACGGCTTTTTTTACCCACTCATTAATAATCCATCCCTCTTCTGAAGGAGCAGCACATCTCAACTCTCCAGCGTCTATTTGATTAATTACGGCTCTAATAGCATCTTGGGTTTCTGCTTGTTCTAATAAACTCCTGTCTTCCCAAGCAGCTTCAATAATAGGTCTATAATCTGTCATGATTTTTTTATTTAAAATACAAATATAAGCTTCCATTTTCATAAGGGTCTTTTTTTTGATAGGTATCACATTTTTGTTTTTATTTGGGGAAAATTCACTTACTTTTCTTGTTAAAAGAGGGCTTAATTAAGGGCATTACAATAATTAGGGTTATTTTTGCCAAAAAAACACCTTGAAGCGAATAATAGCCTTAGACTTTGGAACCAAAAGAACTGGAGTAGCCGTAACAGACCCCATGCAAATTATTGCTTCTGGTTTAGATACAGTGCTTACCCCAGACCTCATTTCTTTTTTGAAATCTTATATGGTTTCAGAACCTGTGAGTACCATTGTATTGGGTGAACCCAAACAAATGGACAATACCCCTTCTGAATCTGAAGCGGCTATTGGGGCATTTATTTTGACCTTAGAAGCTGAATTTCCAGACATAGAAATTGCACGACAAGATGAGCGTTTTACCTCAAAAATGGCTGTTCAAGCTATGATTGTAGGTGGCATGAAAAAAAAGAAAAGACAAGAAAAGGGTCGTGTAGACCAAATTAGTGCCACCTTAATTTTACAAGCATATTTAAATAGAATATCATGATTTTACCTATTGTAGCCTACGGAGATCCCGTACTAAAAAAAGTAGCCAATGCCATTGCTGCAGACCATCCAAATCTTGAATCACTCATTGAAAATATGTGGGAAACCATGTACCATGCTCATGGTGTTGGTTTGGCGGCTCCTCAAATAGGATTACCTATCAGGTTATTTGTGATAGATGCCACCCCATTTGCAGACGACGAAGATTTGACTCAATCGGAACAGGACGCTTTAAAGAATTTTAAAGCGGTATTTATAAATGCAACAATTACTGAAGAAACAGGGGAGGAGTGGACTTTTAATGAAGGTTGTCTCAGTATTCCGGATGTACGTGAAGACGTAATCAGAAAACCTAAAATCACAATCACCTATCAAGATGAAACTTTTAAGACACACACCAAAACTTTTGACGGTCTGGTTGCTAGGGTGATTCAACACGAATATGATCATATTGAAGGTATCTTGTTTACCGACAAATTAAGTTCCCTTAAAAAGCGAATTTTAAAGGGCCGCCTGTCTAATATTTCTAAAGGAAAAATCAGTGCAGAGTACCGCATGCGTTTTCCAGAAATGAAAAAAGGACGTTAAACCATTTTATATATCCTTTAAAAGTTTCATATTTGCCCAAATTTTAAGAAGATCATGAGTTTAGATAAAATTTTATCGATTGCCACCAAACCAGGTTTGTACCAGATGGTTACCCAGACAAGGGCTGGATTCGTTGCTGTTTCTTTGTTAGACGGTAAGAAAATGACGGTTAATTTAAAAAGTAACGTCAGCGTTCTTTCTGAAATTGCCATTTATACCCTACAAGAAGAAATGCCTCTTTTGGAGGTGTTTAAAAAAATCTCAATCAAAGAAGGGGCCAATAAAACAAGTATTTCTCACAAAGCAGATAAATTAGCGTTAGAAGCTTACTTTTTTGAAGTGCTTCCAAATTACGATGAAGACCGCGTTTATGCCTCTGACATTAAAAAAGTCATTCAGTGGTACAATATTCTTCAGGCCAACGATCTATTGGATTTTTCTGAACCTACCGAGGCAGCCGAGAAATCTGCCAAGCCCGTTGCAAAAGCTTTGACTTCTACTGCGGCACCTAAGTCAGTTAAACCATCTGCAAAAAATTCCAGCTCAAAAGCTTCTTCTGCTGCTAAAGGAAGTGGAAAAACATCTAAAGCAGCTGTTAAAAAGTAATAGAATAAAGGCTTTAGTCCTTTCATAATATTAAAAAGCCCGCTTATAGCGGGCTTTTTAATGCGCTATAATTTCTTCATTAGAAAAGGAATATTCTCTTATATTTAAGGATCTAAAAAACCAAACAGATGAAAATTAATTTAAAATTGTCCTTGTCCTGCTTAGTGGGTTTGATTTGCCTGAATACTAGTGCACAAGAGACCAGCACTGCAAAGGCTTCTGATAGTATTAAAAAAGCCACAAAGGAATTGCCTTTGGAACCGTCTAGATCTATAGCTTTCACCACCGATAAAGGTACCTGGACTTCCTTGGATGTAAGCCCAGACGGTCAAACCATAGTTTTTGATCTTATGGGAGATCTATACACCATGCCCATTTCAGGAGGTAATGCTACCGCCATCACCCATGGATTGGCTTACGAGGTTCACCCGAGGTTCAGTCCAGATGGAAAATCTTTAGCGTATATTTCAGACAAGAGTGGTTCAGATAATATTTGGCTCATGGACCTTAGCTCCAAAGAAGACACCCAAATCTCTAAAGAGCAAAAAAATAACTTTTTCTCAGTGGCCTGGTCACCAGATGGAGATTATTTGGTGGGTGCTAAAGGCAGGAGAAACATAAAATTACATTTGTATCACAAGGATGGGGGTGGTGGAGCACCATTAATTAGTGAGCCTAAGGGTTTAAAAGCCATAGATCCTTTTTTTGGTGCGGACGGTAAAACACTCTACTTTTCACAAAGAAATGGTGCCTGGAACTACAATGCGCAATTGCCCCAATACCAAGTAGGAACTTATAGCATGGAAGATGGTGCCACAGATGTAATTACTTCTAGGTACGGTTCCGCATTTACCCCAACCCTTTCAAAAGATGGAAAATGGTTGGTCTATGGTACTAGGTTTGAGGACCAAACAGGTCTAATATTGAGAGACCTTAACACAGGGGAAGAATCCTGGCTGGCCTATCCTGTTCAAAGAGACGAGCAAGAATCTATAGCGCCTTTAGGGGTCCTTCCAGCCATGTCTTTTACCCCAGATTCTAATGCATTAATTGTTTCTTATGGTGGTGACATTCACAGAATTACCCTATCAGATAAGACGGCTTCTAAAATTCCATACACGGCTTCAGTAGCTTTGGAATTAGGTCCGCAATTGGATTTTAAATACCCTATCTCAGATGCAGACACTGCTATGGCTTCTCAAATAAGGGATGCAAAGCCTTCACCAGATGGAAAAAGATTGGCCTTTACTGCCTTGAACAGACTTTATGTAATGGATTTACCTAATGGTACACCAAAAAGAGTGACCACACATGATTTTACAGAAGCACAACCTGCCTGGTCACCAGATGGATCACAAATTGTTTTCACCACTTGGAATGGATCTGAAGGACATTTGTATAAAGCCCGTATGGGAAGAAGAACGGCTGTAGTTAAACTCACTCAAACTACAGGTATCTATACACAGCCAAGATGGTCTTACGCTCAGGACAGGATAGTTTTTCTTGCAGGAAGTAATCAAGTGTATAAAGATGCTATAGGTCCAATGGCTTCTAACGCTACTGAAGACCTTATGTGGATCTCTGGTCAAGGTGGGAGTAACCAACTTATTGCCAAGTCAAAAGGTCGGGAAATGCCTCATTTCACTAAGGTAAACAACAGAATTTATCTTTACAGCGGTAGTAAGGGGCTTGTTTCTATCCGTTGGGATGGTAGTGATGAAAAGGAGCACTTAAGCCTTACTGGAATTGAAACCTACGGATCTTCTGATTATTTTCAAGAAGACCATGACGCTGCTTTTGGTTGGAACAGCAGCGGGGCAGCCAGCGCTAGCGTGGCTGCAGCTTTGCCCTCTAATCCAGATGCTTGGAGAGAAAATAATAAGGCCTCTAGAGCCTCAGAAATTGAAATTTCACCAGATGGCAAAACAGCCTTGGCAAAAATTAATAATGACATTTATACTGTGATTGTTCCAAAATTTGGTCAGACGCCTAAAATATCTTTAGCCAAGGCAGACGCTGCTTCGTTTCCTGCCAAGAAATTAACTGTATTTGGTGGAGAATTTCCAGTATGGGGCGCAGACAGCAAGCAGGTGTATTGGTCTCTTGGAGCTAGTTTCTTTACTTACAATTTAGCAGACGCCAAAGCCTATGAAGAAAAACTCGCTGCAGATAAGAAAGCAAAAGAGGCCGCTAAAAAACTGGCTGATGCGGTAAATAAAGGAAGTGATTCTAATGACAAATCAGATAAAAATGAACAAAAAGACGCTACCAAAGATGGTTTAGCGGCTACAGATAGTGAAGACAAAAAAGACAGTCCCAAAGCCTTTGAAGCCAAGGAATTAAAGGTTAAAGTGGCTTTTTCTAAAGACTTGGCCAAAGGCAATTTACTATTACAAGGAGCTAGAATTATTACGATGAACGGAGAAGAGGTCATAGAAAACGGAGACCTATTGATCAAGGACCATAGAATTGCCGCTGTGGGTGCCTCAGGCACTTTAACTGTTCCAGAAAACACTACGCTCATGAATATGAGCGGAAAGACCATTACACCAGGATTTATAGACACCCACGCTCATATGTGGCCTAATTGGGGTGTTCAAAAGAATCAAGTATGGATGTATGCGGCCAATTTGGCCTATGGAGTTACTACAACAAGAGACCCACAGACTGGTACCACAGACGTACTGACCTATTCAGATATGGTCGATGCTGGAAAGATTGCAGGCCCTAGAATTTATTCTACTGGCCCTGGAGTAGGCTATTGGTCTTATAAAATTCAAAGCCTTGATCACGCTAAAGAGGTGCTTAAACAGTACAGCGAATACTACAATACCAAAAGTATCAAAATGTATTTGGTGGGTAATAGACAGCAAAGGCAATGGGTAATTATGGCCGCCAAAGAGCTCAAACTTATTCCAACAACAGAAGGTGGTTTAGATTTCAAACTCAATATGACCCAGCTTTTAGATGGTTATCCAGGACACGAACATTCCTTGCCTATATACCCTATTTTCCCAGATGTGGTAAAAACCATTGCAGAGGCTAAAATGGCGGTAACACCAACATTGTTAGTTTCTTACGGGGGGCCATGGGCAGAGAATTTTTACTATGCCACAGAAAAAGTATGGGAAGATGAGAAGTTACAGTTTTACACCCCATATGAAGAATTGGCTCAAAAATCCAGACGTAGGCCAGGATGGTTTATGGAAGAGGAGCATGTCTTTAAAAAGCATGCAGAATTCATGAATGATTTGGAAGCAGCAGGAGGTATTGGAGGTATTGGAAGCCATGGCCAATTACAAGGATTGGGCTACCATTGGGAATTATGGTCTGTAGGAAGTGGTGGAATATCTGCCCACGGCGCATTAAAATTTGCGACCATTTTGGGTGCTAAGTCACTAGGTTTAGACACAGACTTAGGAAGTATTGAAGTAGGTAAAATAGCAGATTTGGTTATTCTAGATGCCAATCCGTTAGAAGATTTGAGAAACACCAATACGGTGTCTAAAGTGATTAAGGACGGTAAGATGTATGACACCAAAGCCCTAGATTTAGAATGGCCATCTGAGAAGAAAGCCCCTGAATATTATTGGCAAACACCCCTTCCAGAAAAACTTCCAGGGATAAAATAGATAAAAAAACCATAATAAAAGCCCGCTTATAGCGGGCTTTTTAATGCGCTATAATTTTTATCCCTAATCTTTTCCAATTGTTTTGGGAGCCAATGGTGGGCTAACCCAATCTATTTTTTCGGAAGGATAATAATTTACTTTATTCCTGTCAAAAAACAGGGATTGTAAAGCCAATCTTCCTTTGTACTCATTCCAGTCTCTTTTTTCAGGGCTGCTCCAAGCCAATTCAGCATATCCTGGTAATCTAGGAAATGCCAGGTATTCTATCTCATCACTATTGCTAATGGTTTCAGACCAGAGTGGGGCCTCTATACCTAGGATCAATTCACTGGGAACCCCTTTTGCATAAGTTTCCGGCGTCCAAATATAAGCGGTGTCTACCGGCACATAACCCGCCCAGTGCAGTCCATAAGGAGAATCTTCCTTGTACTGCATGTCTAAATAGGCCTTCTTGGCAGGAGATAAAATGACCTTCATGCCTTTTTGTACCGCTATAGCAGCATTTTTCTCACTGGCCCAAAACTGAGCAATGGCAGTGCTGTCTGTGTCTGCAGTAACAATTTCATCCCAGCCAATAGGTGTTTTACCCGCCTGTTTTACAATTTCACTTACCCTATTTACAAATTTAATATAGTCCGGTTTTTTGGTAACATGACTCTCATCTCCCCCTAAATGAAAATAAGGACCAGGACTCATGGCACTAATTTCATTCACAACATCTGTCACAAAGTCATACACTTTTTCATTGTTGGCATCCCAAGTACTGAACCCCACCTCAGTACCAGTGTATAATTCTGGAGTTTTTCCATTGCCATTTAAAAATGGGTAAGCCACAGATGCCGCATTGGTGTGTCCAGGCATATCGACCTCAGGAATGATGGTTATAAAGTGTTTATTCGCATAAGCCACCAAATCTTTGTATTGCGCTTGGGTGTAAAAACCACCAGTACCTCCACCCACTTCCTTTTCGCCACCTACCTCAGTGAGTTTGGGCCATTTTTTAATTTCAATGCGCCATCCTTGGTCATCTGTAAGGTGAAGGTGTAAGATATTTATTTTGTAATAGGCCAATAGATCTATATAGCGTTTTACCTCTTGTATCGTAAAAAAATGTCTGGCCACATCTAACATAGCCCCTCTAAAAGCATAATTTGGGGCGTCTTGAATGGTTCCTCCAGGAATTTCCCATACCGGCATATTTTTTATTGTTGCAGCTTGGTTAGGAATTAATTGTCTTAAAGTTTGAATGCCTCTAAAAAGACCACTTGGCTGCGCCGATGCTATTTTTAAAATACTTTTACTCACCGAAATTTTATAAGATTCTCCCGTAGTATTCGGATCCATATTATGCTCAGTAGTTTTAACCTCAGTTTCTTCTGTAGGGGTTATTTCAAGTTCAATGGCTGTTCCACGTGGGTTTACAGGATTAATTTCTAGAGCCAACCCACTGTGTTGAAAGATTTTCTCTGCAGTGAATTGAGCCATATGCAACATAAATGCTGTGGTATCTGAAGTTTTTATATAGGTGTCTTTATACATTGGAAATCCGTGCTCATCTTCTTCTATTGCCGCGGGGATGGGAATTAATCCAAGCGCTGAAAAGTCTGAAGTTCCCTGTTCAATTTCAATCATTGGCTTTTGACAGGCGGTTAAAAAAAGCACCGCGAATAAGATTAAGTAGCGTAGTTTAGAAGTAATAAATGTCATGTAATTGGTATTTGTGGTTGATTATTGTGATTGGTATTTGTGGTTTTAGTTTTGATTGGTATTTGTGTTTGATTATTGTAGTAAATGTTTCTGACTTTTATTAATGATGGGTTTTAATTTCTTACTTCAATATTAATGGTTTCAAAACGGATTCCCAAATAGCGTATCCTTTTTGATTCATGTGTAAGCCATCTGAAACAAACAAGCTTTTGTCTAGCGCACCTTCTTTAAGCATAGGGTGCCATACATCTGCATAGATGAGTTGCTCTTTCTTAGCAGCGAGCCGTTTGAAAAGGTTATTTAATTGTAAGTACTTTGTTTTTAAATCCCAGCGACTTATACTCGGTTTAGCGGCTATAAGGACTATCTGAGTTTGTTTGTTGTTTTTCTGAATGGCCCTGATTATTTTTTTTGTGGTGCGTTTAATTTTTCTTGGGTGTACTCCCGCAAACAAATCATTGTCACCCTCATATATAAAAACTTGATGGGGTTGGAACTGAATGATAAGGGCCTCTTTATGTCGCCATAAATCTCGTGCTTGAGACCCACCAAAACCAGTATTTATGATCGTATTTTCTGGAGTTAAATCACTGACAGACGGCCACATTCTCACGCTAGAACTACCTGTAAATACAATTGTTTTCCCCTGTTTTTTAAGGTTAGTGTACCTGTTTTGTATTTCTTGAACCTCTGCTTTAAACGGATTTTGTGAAAAGACATTAGTATTGCAACAGATGAACAAGCCTATAACGAGCACTATTTTTTTCATGATTCTATATTGTTTTCAATTAAAAATTATTCATTTAAATTACATTTTTTGAATGAGCACACCTAATTTTTTAGACCTATGACACCGAGACATTAGACTTGTGACATTTAAATCTGTAGTTTTGTTGATCTAAAAAAACACACCCTTTTAAAACCGCCTCTATGAATTCAAGAGAAGACCAATTAAAAGCCTTTGACAGATTGTTAACCATTATGGATGAGTTGCGTTTAAAATGCCCTTGGGATAAGAAGCAAACCATGGAAAGTTTACGCTTACTCACTTTAGAAGAAACCTATGAATTGGCCGACGCTATATTAGATAACAACCTTCAAGAAGTTAAAAAGGAACTGGGAGATGTTTTGTTGCATATTGTGTTTTATGCTAAAATAGGGAGTGAGTCTGGTACATTTGATATGGGGGATGTGTGTAATGAAATCTGTGATAAACTCATTCACAGGCATCCACATATCTATGGAGACGTCATCGTTGAAAATGAAGAAGAGGTCAAGAAAAACTGGGAACAGCTCAAGTTAAAAGAGGGGAATAAAGGGGTACTTTCAGGTGTTCCAAAAGGACTTCCTGCTTTAATAAAAGCATATAGGATGCAAGAAAAAGCTGCTGGTGTAGGTTTTGATTGGGAGAAACCTGAGCAGGTTTGGGAAAAAGTTAAAGAAGAACTCGGAGAGTTTAATGATGAGGTCAAAAAAGGCAATACCGATGCAATGGAAGCAGAGTTTGGAGACCTAATTTTCTCGATGATTAATTACGCAAGGGCTATAGGGATAAATCCAGAAAACGCCCTAGAAAGAACCAATACAAAGTTTAAAAAGAGATTTACATACTTGGAATCTCAGGCGCAATTAAAGGGTTTGTCTTTGAGTGAAATGTCACTAGAGGAGATGGATGTATTCTGGAATGCAGCTAAAAAATTATAAGGGATCCCTAAAACTGTATTACATTTTCAAAAGTATTAAAGATTGTATTTTCATAAGTTTTAAAGATTGCATTTTCATAAGAATTAAATTAGTAGCGCAAAATGGCGGCCCATCACATTACATTTAATTGTGTACATACATTTTTTTTAAGATGTTTATAGCTGCTTTAGAAAGCCTATATTTGCAAGCAAAATTTCAACCATTTGTTACAGCAATACACCAAAGAATTTAGATATAATTTAAGCCTTTCTTTTCCA
>Ga0209138_1003900_pt1 | contig 10334 bp, 8 predicted proteins | sample SaaInl3SG_22_DNA_FD_184645 | JGI IMG/M metagenome (GOLD analysis project Ga0209138, IMG submission 184645) | Marine microbial communities from expanding oxygen minimum zones in the Saanich Inlet - ESP_153SG_22_DNA (SPAdes) (version 2) | ecosystem: Environmental > Aquatic > Marine > Intertidal... | reverse complement strand
ACCGCGCTGGGGCCAACCCCTAACAGGGTTTGAACTTGCGTGGCGCCGCCAAGCGCATCAATAATCGCATCCATATCCATAATGCTATATATCCGTTATATTTCACATCTTGTGAATAGATTATGAATATCCTTTCACAAAATGTAAAGTCAGGCGGCCTTATTTTGCTGAAAATTGCTATTTTTCCACATATTCAACAAAACATGGTCAGTGGCCTGATCCCATTCAATGAAAACAGGCACCATAGATAGAGGAATGAAAGCGGCATTCATGTCCCGCAACAGATAATCGGTGAACCAGTCGGCGATTGTTTTTTCAGAATAACCATCTGGTGCCATTTTATGAATCAGCCCGTCCAGCATGATCAGCGTTTTGTGTAGAACAGGCCATGATGGAGCAACGCGGATACCAAAACGGTTAGCGATATGGAACACGGCTTTTATCTGGCTAAAGATATCATCGCTTTTATCATCAGATGCGCTATGCATGAATACCTGATCAATAGCGGCGGTTAATGCTGTCATATTGGTGCTATCGGGGATCATGCCGGCGCGCTTATGCAAGCGGATTAATAACGCGGTCTGCCGGTGCTTTATGGCTATCATGACCGATAACAGAAACCGTCTGGCGGTGTGATCAAGCTGTCCGGTCAGCCCGAAATCCAGAAAAACCATCCGGCCTTCCGGATCAATCAGAATATTGCCCGGATGCGGATCACCGTGAAACCAGCCATCAATAAAAATATGTTGAAAATAGAGCTGTGTTAATGTTTGAACCAGATATGCCGGATCATGCCCTGATTGTTTCAGGCGGGTGATATCCGTGATTTGATATCCGTCATGGTAGCTCATGGTCAGCATATCGCGGTTGGTATATTCCCAATGCACCACGGGGCTGATCATATCGGGCTGTGTTCTGATAGACTGCGCAAATCGCGCCATATTATCCGCTTCGATGCGCAAATCGCATTCCTGATCAATGATCTGGCCAAATTGTTCGAGCGCCTGATCAAGCTGGATGATCTGTTGCTTGGGGAAAAGCCATTGCGCGAACCGGTATGTCTGTTTGATCAGCCGCAGGTTACGGATCAGCTCAGCCTTGATATCCGGCCGCAATAACTTAACCGCCAAACAAGTGCCGTCTGGCAAACGCGCCTTATAGACAACGGCGACTGAACCGGCGGCAATCGGGTCTGGCGCAAAAATAAGTCCGGTTTGTTCTGAAATCCGGTTCAGCCATGATTTCATGCGGGCGGGGCAAGGCGGCATCACATTATCATGCAAACGGGCTAGCCGTCCGGCCATGGCGGTACCGATGATATCTTCGCGGGTGGCGAGCATCTGGCCAAGTTTAACATATCCGGCACCAAGCCGGTGAAGCCGGTCAGGTAGCTGATGCAAATAACGCGCACGTTGATAGGAAAAACCCAGATCAATGATGCGTAACAAAACGAATATTAACCGGTGCTGGCGCAGCTGGCCGGAAAGTGTTTTTGCCATCCCGCAACGACAAGCTAAAACCATCAGCTTTAGCATATGCCAGACCATCAGCTTGCTTTCCATCCGCAATGAATGGCGGCGATTCCGCCACTTAAGTCGCGATGCCGGACACGGGCGAAACCGGCCATGCCCATCATGGCGGCCAGCGTTTCCTGATCAGGAAACCGTTTAATGGATTCAACCAGATAGCGATAGGATTCGGCATCATTAGCAATCAATGCCCCCATACCGGGCAGGATTTCCGACCACATGGAATACATGGCGGATAATGGCCGGTTGCGGATATGGCTGAATTCCAGACAGTAAAACCGTCCGCCGGGTTTAAGAATGCGTAAAGCTTCTCTGAGTGCCGCGTCTCTATCGGTTACATTGCGAAGCCCGAAGGATATGGTCACGATATCAGCAGAGCAATCCACCAGCGGCAGGGCGCTTGCATCGCCGGCCAGCCATTGCACGGATTTACCAAAATGTTGCAGATCAGACCGGTCACGGCCAGCCATCATCATGCTGGTATTAATGTCACAAATCACCGCCGCCTTGCCGCCGCGTTTTAAAAACCGGGCAGATATATCACCTGTTCCGCCAGCCAGATCAATCAGCTGGTGATGCGGCTCAGGCGTGATCATGTTCATTAACTGGTCTTTCCACAGGCGGTGGATACCAAGGCTCATCACATCGTTCATCACATCATATGATGACGCTACTGAACGGAAAACATCATTAACACGTTGCTGTTTCGTTGACGCTGGAATAAGCTGATCACCGAAATCAACAAGCATGTCATCAGTACCCGAAGACGGGTTTGTGGTGCTGGTTTTGGTCATACCTCACCATATATCATGTGCCATAAATAAAGGAAGGGCATAATGCCAGAATTACCAGAAGTAGAAACCGTGAAAGCGGCACTGGATGAAGCGGTCAAAGGCAAAATGATCCATCATATCATTACATCTGGCAAAAACATGCGCTGGCCTATTCCGTCTGATCTGGAAGAACGGATAAACGGGGCAATGATCACACATGTGCGGCGGCGTGCTAAATATATTTTAATGGAAATGAAGACGCGGCAACAGGATTTATGCCTGATATTGCATCTTGGCATGTCGGGGTCTGTCCGGATTTATCCTGAACCCATCACGGATATCATACCAAAAAAACATGATCATCTGATTATCGGTTGCCGTGATAGTCAACAGTCCGGTGAAAAGAATGGCCATATCACCGCCGTATTAAATGACCCCAGACGGTTTGGCGGGGTAGCATTAATACCGGCAGATGCGGTTGATGCGCATCCGCTGATCAAAAATCTGGGGCCGGAGCCGTTGGGGAATCAATGGAATGGTGATGCCTTGCATGCGGCCATAACCACGCGGCAAGCCCCGATTAAATCCGTGCTTCTGGATCAGCATGTTGTGGCTGGCATTGGAAATATCTATGCCTCGGAAGCTTTATATCTGGCGGGAATAACGCCGCGCCGGAAATCAAGCCGGATTAGCAAGGCCAAGGCAAATGATCTGACCCGATCTGTCCGGCAGGTGCTGGAACAGGCCATTGCCGCCGGCGGAACAAGCTTGCGTGACCATGTGCAACCCGGTGGTGAAATAGGATATTTTGCGCAACAATTGCATGTATATGGCCGCGAAGGTAAGCCTTGCCACCATTGCGCCCAGCCGATAAAAATGATTAGACAGTCTGGCCGTGCGAGTTTTTATTGCTCTCAATGCCAACGATAAGGTAATAATGAATGATGATACGCATAGTAATGATATGGCTGGCCGTGATGCTTGCCACCCCTGTTTTGGCAGAAACCCCGCAACAACGCTGGATTGGTGACGTTCCAATTATGGAAACCATGACCATAGAAAGCGATTTGGGGTTCGCTTTTGATAGCCCTGATGGTCGAATTGTCGTTATTTATGTATCTGGCAAGGCGGATAAAACGGCTCTGCATGAGTATTATGATATGGCACTGATCCCGCTTGGGTGGTCTGTGGCCGCTGATCTGATGTGGAATCGCGAAAGCGAACGGCTGACGATTACGGCGGCACGGGTTGGTGATGCAAATCTATGGAAAATTGCGATTATGCCAGAATAAGGATGGGCATTAGTATCAATACTAGCCAAATTTGCAGAAACCCTTGACAATGCCAGTAGTTTAAGGCATTAACGCCGAACTTGAGACATATTTGTAAGAGGATTGGTTCATGGCCAACCATAAATCAGCGAAAAAACGCATCAGACGTAATGCAGCTTTTGAAGAAGTTAACCGGGATCGTCGTAGCCGTATCCGTACCTTTATCAAAAAGGTAGAAGCAGCTATTGCAACCGGTGATCAGACAGTTGCCCGCGAAGCACTCAAAGTGGCACAGCCAGAAATGCATCGCGGTGTCACCAGAGGCATCTTTCACAAGAACACCATTTCCAGAAAGCTATCACGGCTATCTGCAGCCATTAAGGGTTTAGCGGCTTAATTGACCGTTACATATTACCCGTTCAGGAAAGCCTGTCTTTTGACAGGCTTTTTTATTGCGCTTCGTACCGTTAACCCCTCCGGTATCAGGCTTTGTTGCGATTCGATAAAATGCTTCAGATAGCTGAATTGATCTCTTTTCTAGGTTTGATTGATTCGGATACTGATTCTGTTAGCTTTTCTGAAATATGATCGCTTTGAATCTGTCCCAACAGCGCGGTCAGCAGATCAGAATTAGCTTTTTATAAACAATGTTTTTTATCGGGCTTATGGTTGCAAAGTATTGATTTTATGGACGCATTTTTTTTTGTTTTTTTTATTTTAGGGCTTGACCGCTAGATAGCGATAAATTGACTTGAAGCCCATCCCCAGTTCTGGAAATATGCTACTTCATGGTGACGATTAGATAACGGTCTTAACACCTGTTTCTGAATATCCTGTTACCTGTTCTTGAACCTAGCTTTTGAAATCCGCTTTTGCTTCATTGCCGAAGCTTGTGATTGTCTTTGCTATTCAGGGATGATTTGAAAAAATGATTTAAAGGGCGCTATAAATGAGCTGGGAAGACAATAAGCAAAATCAAACCAGCCAAACGCCCAGCTCAATGCAAGCTGATGCGCATGTTTTGACAAAATGGACACGCGTTCAAGACCGGCTCCGTGCTGATCTTGGCGATAACATCTGGCGGAGCTGGATTAAAGGGCTTGATATTTATGGCCTTGAGCAGGGCACGGTTATGCTGGGGTCGGGGTCAAGTTTTGTAACGGCGCGGGTAAACAGCCAATATGCTGACCGGTTGCGCATGTACTGGCAAGCCGAAGACGCATCTGTTCGTGATGTCAAAGTAACCCATAAACAGCATATTCCTGTCATGCCGGAAAAACCGTCACTGGAAACAGAACCCGGCATTCCATCAGCACCACTGGTCAAAAGCGATAGCGGTGATGAGCTTGGCGGCATTCTTGATCAGCGTATGACGTTTGATAATTTTATTGTCGGCAAACCGAATGAACTGGCTTATGCGGCGGCGATGCGGGCGGCGGAATCAGATGTGCCATCTTTCAATCCGCTTTTCCTGCATGGCGGTGTCGGGCTTGGTAAAACGCACCTGATGCACGCTATTGCATGGCATATTCGGCGCCGTGATCCGTCACGTAAAGTGGTGTATCTATCGGCAGAAAAATTCATGTACCGGTTTATCCGGGCGCTTCGTTATCGGGATACGATGCAATTCAAGGAACAATTCCGTTCTGTTGATGTGCTGATGGTTGATGATGTTCAGTTCATTAGCGGCAAAGACAGCACACAGGAAGAATTTTTCCATACATTCAATGCGTTGATTGATCAGAACCGGCAAATCATTCTATCGGCGGATAAATCCCCGACAAATCTGAACGGAATGGAAGAACGGCTGAAATCGCGCCTGAACTGGGGCATGGTTGCTGATATTCATCCAACAACCTTTGAATTGCGGCTCGGCATTCTTCAGGCCAGAGCAGAGCTGGAAAAAATTGATCTTCCGCATAAAGTGATGGAATATCTGGCGCATAAAATCACATCGAATGTTCGCGAACTCGAAGGCGCGCTTAACCGGCTTTCTGCTTACGCTTCTTTATTTGATGTGCCGATTACCATTGATACCGTGCATGAAGTGCTTAGCGATTTATTGCGGTCAAGCTCGGCGCAGATATCAATTGACGCTATTCAGCGCGAAGTGGCGCGATATTATAATATTCGTCAAACAGAAATGCATTCCAATCGCCGGTCACGCAATATCGTCCGGCCACGACAGATTGCCATGTATCTGGCAAAAAATCTGACCAATTGCTCCTATCCGCAAATCGGTAGCCGCTTTGGTGATAGAGATCACACGACGGTCATGCATGCGGTACGCAAAATTGAGGATATGATGACAGAAGACCGGCAAATGGCTGATGATGTTGTTATGATCCGTTCTCTGCTCAGCACATAAACGCGTCTGCCCAAATTTGGCAAAACCACATTATATTGTGGTATTTACGCATAAAAACATGCTATAAATTGTGTTATTGGCAAAAGTCATGATAGCATGATCATGATGCATATTTATTCATGATTATCATGGTTATCTTTTGCTATTCGGGAGGCTCATTCGTTCCATTTATGCTGTCTGATCATGATGGCGATGGCGGTGGGCTTAAACTGGTAAGAACATAAAATAAAGACAAGAGAAAGGCCTAGCCATGAAATTAAGTATTGATCGCGCCGCATTGATTAAGCCGCTTGGTCATATCCAGAGTGTGGTGGAACGGCGGAATACAATCCCCATTTTATCCAACATGGTTATCAAGGCAGAATCCGGCCAGCTCAAGCTCACGGCAACAGACATGGAAATGGATATGGTGGAAACCACCCATGCCGCGGTTGCCGAAGAAGGCGTGATTACAACGCCGGCGCATATGTTTTATGATATTGTTCGCAAGCTCCCCGAAGGCTCTGAGATTACGATTTCTGCAGATACCACCGGTCAGGCACAGATCAGCGCCGGACGTTCTACTTTCCGTCTGCCAACGCTTTCGGTTGATGATTTTCCGGCAATCAGTAGCGCTGAAATGCCAGTCGCTTTCCATCTGCCGGCCGCGGATTTTAAATCCATGATTGAATTAACCCGTATGGCGACTTCAACCGAAGAATCCCGCTATTATCTGAATGGCATTTATTTTCATCAAACTCCGGAACGGCAATTGCGTGCCGTGGCAACAGATGGCCATAGGCTTGCCTTGACCCAGATGGATTTGCCGCAAGGGGCGGAAACGATGCCGTCTGTTATTATCCCGCGCAAAGCCTATACCGAATTATTCCGTCTGATGGAAGACTTCGATGGCGATGTTGAGGTTGGTCTTTCTGATACACGCGCCCGGTTTGCACTTGGTCAGGTTGTGATGACAACTAAGCTGATTGATGGCACATTCCCCGATTATGATCGGGTTGTCCCCAAGGATAATCAACGCAAATCCATTGTTAAGGTGTCTGATTTCAGCGCGGCGGTTGATCGGGTATCAACAATCTCGGCTGAAAAAACACGCACGGTTCAGCTGACTTTCAGCAGCGGTAGTCTGACAATATCAGCAAGTAGCACAGATCAAGCCAGCGCCACAGAAGTGATTGAGGCTAGCTGGGCTGATGATGATCTCAAAATCGGATTCAATGCCCGTTATTTGCTGGACATTACCAATTTGATTGAGGGCGATGATATGGAATTTGCATTTGCCGAACCATCAAACCCAACACTGATCCGTTCACCCAAGGATGATGCCAGTCTGTTTGTGGTGATGCCGATGCGCGTCTGAGCCAGTTCAGGATGTTTGTGTGATCGCCAGTCAACCCATTCCTCATCCGGCCAATGCCACTTGTCAGGCATGGATACGTCGCCTTGGCCTTAGCCGGTTTCGCAATTACCATCAGCTTGATCTGACACTGGATGACCGCATGGTGATTCTTGTGGGGCCAAATGGTGCTGGCAAAACAAACATTATGGAAGCGGTATCGTTGATGGCACCGGGCAGAGGATTGCGGCGGGCAAAACGTGATCAGTTTATGCAAAATGCTAAAGCCGCACAGCCGTCTGTTTCTGATACAGCACAGAGCTGGCGCTGGGCGGTGTCTTGTGAAGCGGTAACAGAGCTGGGCGCGTTCCGTGCTGGCACCGGTGAAGATATTCAACAGGAAAACAGCCGGCGGGTGATCCGCATAGATGGTGAAACCGCATCACAGACCGCGTTGGCCGAACGGCTGGCGATATCATGGCTGACCCCGGATATGGACGGTATTCTGGGGGGATCACCCAGTGAAAGACGGCGATTTCTGGATCGGCTGGTGATTGCGTTTGATCCGGCACATGCTGGCCGGTTAAGCCGTTATGATCGTGCAATGCGGCAAAGAAACCGTTTGCTCGAAGATCGCGCCGAAGATCGCTGGCTATGCGCGGTTGAACAAGAGCTTGCCGAAACAGGGGTAGCCATTATTGCGGCGCGTCAGGCGATGGTGGATGCGCTGGATCATGAAGCATCAATTCCTGTTGCCGGTTTTCCGGCGGCGCGATTAACCATGACCGGCACAGCGGAATCATGGCTCAAAGATATGCCAGCGGTCGATGTTGAGGATCGTATTCTTGCCGCCGCCCGTCACCAGCGCCAGAATGGTGAGATGAATATGCCCGGCGCACATAATAGTCTGTTAGAAGTACAACATTCGCAAACTGGCCAGATGGCCGAAACATCCTCAACAGGTGAACAGAAATCGCTAGTCATATCGGTTATTCTGGCACATGCGCGCCTACAAAATCAGCGCTTATCACGGCCGCCAGTGCTTTTGCTTGATGATATTGTCTCGCATCTGGATGCAGAAAGACGGCTTGCGCTTTTTGAGCTCACCGCCGCATTGCCGGGGCAGGTCTGGTTTAGCGGAACAGATAGCATCAGCTTTGCGCCAATTAGTCGGGATGCCAATGTCATTCATCTCGATAAAGGGCAGATAGTATAATATAATGGCAGTTAACAAACATGGAATGATGATATCATTACAGTGGGAAGGATAAGCATATGAGCGATCAAGATCAGGGTAGCCAAACCGAAGGTGAATATGGCGCCGATCAGATTAAGGTCCTGCGTGGCCTTGATGCTGTCCGCAAACGTCCCGGTATGTATATTGGTGATACCGATGATGGATCAGGTCTGCACCATATGATTTACGAAGTCGTGGATAATGCCATTGATGAGGCTCTGGCCGGACATTGTGACAAGGTCACGATTACCATGAATGGTAACGGGTCTGTGACAGTGACGGATAATGGCCGTGGCATACCGACTCAAATTCACTCCGAAGAAGGCGTGTCAGCCGCCGAAGTCATTATGACCCAGCTTCATGCCGGCGGTAAATTTGATAGCAATACCTATAAGGTATCTGGCGGATTGCACGGTGTTGGTGTTTCTGTTGTTAACGCGCTTAGCTCAAGGCTGGATATGGAAATCAAGCGCGATGGCAAACGCCATGCGATGAGCTTTGAGCATGGTGATGCTGTCTCGCCGCTTAGTGTTGTTGGTGATGCTGGCGGGGAAACCGGAACATCCATTACTTTTACGCCATCACAAGAGACATTTACCAATGTCGATTTTGATTTTGGCACGCTGGAACACCGGTTGCGTGAACTGGCTTTTCTGAATAGCGGGATTAGCATTATTCTGACAGATGACCGGCAGGTAGAACAAAAACAGCGTGAGTTTAAATTCGAAGGCGGCTTGCGGGAATATGTGACATGGATTGACCGCTCGCGGTCATCTCTGCATGAGCCGATTGTCGCCAATACCGAAAAAGAAGATGTCGGGGTTGAGCTGGCGATGGAATGGACAGATTCCTATCATGAAACAACCATGTGCTTTACCAATAATATTCCGCAACGTGATGGCGGCACGCATCTGGCCGGTTTCAGAGCAGCAATGACGCGGGTCATTAATAATTATGCCCAATCAAGCGGAATCGCAAAAAGAGAAAAAACACAGCTATCAGGCGATGATGCCCGCGAAGGATTAACAGCGATTATTTCAACAAAAGTCCCAGACCCGAAGTTTTCGTCACAGACAAAAGACAAGCTGGTATCATCAGAAGTCCGGCCATTAGTCGAACAGGCTGTTGCCGAAGCGTTGTCGCAATGGCTGGAAGAACATCCCACAGAAGCCAAAAAAATTGTGTCCAAGGCATTTGAAGCCGCCGCCGCCCGTGAAGCGGCACGCAGAGCGCGGGAATTAACACGCCGGAAAGGTGTGCTGGATATTACCAGCCTGCCGGGTAAGCTTGCCGATTGTCAGGAAAAAGACCCGGAAAAATCAGAAATCTTTCTGGTTGAGGGCGATTCGGCGGGTGGTTCTGCCAAACAGGGGCGTGACCGTGCTAATCAGGCCATTCTGCCACTTCGGGGTAAGATTCTGAATGTGGAAAGAGCGCGGATTGATAAAATGCTCGGCTCGGCCGAACTGGGAACGCTGATTACCGCTATCGGTGCTGGGGTTGGCAACACGGATATCGACCCGGATAAAGCCCGCTATCATAAGATTGTCATTATGACCGATGCGGATGTTGACGGCAGCCATATCCGGACATTGCTATTGACGTTTTTCTTCCGTCATATGAAACCGTTGATCGAACGCGGATATCTCTATATTGCCCAGCCGCCCTTATTCCGTGCCAAGCGCGGCCAATCAGAAGTCTATCTCAAAGATCAGCCAGCGATGGATGAATATTTAAAAGAACAGGGATTGAAAGACGTTGTGCTGGAATTGGCAGAAGGTCAGCAAATCGCCGGTGCAGACTTGAATGCGTTAATGATGATG
>Ga0209138_1003896_pt1 | contig 10343 bp, 10 predicted proteins | sample SaaInl3SG_22_DNA_FD_184645 | JGI IMG/M metagenome (GOLD analysis project Ga0209138, IMG submission 184645) | Marine microbial communities from expanding oxygen minimum zones in the Saanich Inlet - ESP_153SG_22_DNA (SPAdes) (version 2) | ecosystem: Environmental > Aquatic > Marine > Intertidal... | reverse complement strand
CATGCTGCAGTAAGGCCTGAAAATTCAACACTTTCATTGTTTTGAATTTGCGTCCAAGTTTGGCTATTTGTATCATAAATAGTGTAACGATTTCGTGTTTGACTAAAACTTGACAATCCAAAGCGAAGACCGCTAATGATTAAATTTTCCATTCCCAACCAATTATTATATAAGTTATAATCGATACCTGCTTTAAAATAATTTCCTTTAGCACTGCTGTCTAAATAATCTGTTTTAGTGGCTTTTTCTTCGAATCCTAGTTCACCAGCAACATACAGGCGTCTACCCAAACGATAATCTGCATTGACTTCAAACCCAGAGTAGTCTGTTTCAAAGGCTGTACGTCCCAATTTGCTGAGGTCTACACCAAAACGCAATCCGTATTTGTCTTGAAAAGTAATACTATCTGTAGAAGTTTCATATCTGGTATCGATAGTTTCATTTTGAGCAAACGAAAAACTACAGATCCATAAAAAACAAAGGCAATTAATGAAATATTTTAACATGGGTTTCATTTTCATTTGTTATGTCATTCACTATAATATCGGGATTTACCATCCAAAGATCACTATCAGATTCAATACTGAATCCCTGAATATTATATACATTTTTGTAACCACATGCACGAGAAACATAAATTGGTGAAGTGGTGTAGGCAACGGTAATTACGTCTGGATTGCCTTGTACTACATCATTAACAACATTGTAATTTTTATACAATTTGAATTGTGTTTGATTTGTTGTACCATTGAGAGGCAATTCTATTTTTTCACGAGAACTCACTACTTCTCCAGAAATTTCAACGTTGTTGCCTTGTGCATCTAAACCAAAAGCAAACAGCCCACCTACAGTTTTTGTATTTTCTATATTTTCAATATCAAAAAACTCTATAACAAGGCGAGAGGTTGTTTGTGTATTTTCACTACACACATCGTCTGGTTCGCAAGCGATGAACAACAAAAAAAACCACAAAAAAGATATTCTATTCATAAAAATCTAAATTCTTTTTTCCAAAAGTACAACATTTTCTACATGATGCGTCTGTGGAAACATATCTACTGCTTGAGTTTTTATAATCTTATATTTCGAATCCATCATAGCCAAATCTCTTGCCTGAGTTGCGCTGTTGCAACTCACATAGATAATTTTTTCGGGTAAAATATTCAATATTTGTTGAACAACATCTTTATGCATTCCATCTCGTGGTGGGTCGGTAATGATGACGTCTGGGTGTCCGTGTGTATCTATAAATTCTGAATTGAATACAGTTTTCATGTCTCCAACAAAGAATTCTACATTATCGATTTTGTTGTGTTCTGCGTTTTCTTTCGCGGCTTTGATGGCATCTGGAACGGCTTCTACACCAACAACTTTTTTGGCCTTTTTAGCTACAAACTGAGCGATTGTTCCTGTACCTGTATACAAATCATATACCAATTCATTAGCGGTTAGTCCTGCAAAATCACGAGTAATTTTGTATAAATTATAGGCCTGTTCAGAATTTGTTTGGTAGAAAGATTTTGCATTAATTTTAAATTGCAAACCTTCCATTTCTTCTAAAATATAATTTTGACCATGATAACAAATAACTTCTTGATCATAAATGGTATCATTCCCCTTTGAATTGATGACATATTGCAGCGAAGTGATTTCTGGAAATGTATTTTTAAGAAAATCCATAATGGTTTCTATTTGCAATTTTGTTGCCAAAAAAAACTGTACAACAACCATAATTCCACCAGTACTTGATGTGCGAATCATAAGGTTTCGTAAGACACCTGTTTGTTGTCTTGGGTCAAAAAATGGAATTTGTTGTTCGGTAGCAAAAACTTTTAGACTATTTCGGATCGCATTAGATGGCTCTTTTTGTAAATAACATTTGTTAAGGTCTAAAATTTTGTCCCACATCCCTGGGATATGAAATCCAAGCGCATTTCTATTATCAATTATTTTATCTGCATTAATTTCTTCCAAAGAAAGCCATCGATTATTACTAAATGAAAATTCCATCTTGTTTCTATAGAAATAAGGAGAATCGCATCCTAAAATTGGTGTAATTTCTGGAAGTTCAACTTTTCCAATACGTAAAAGGTTGTTGGTTACTTCTTTTTGTTTAAAAAATAATTGTTGGTCGTATTTCATATGCTGCCATTTGCAGCCACCACAAGTTCCAAAATGGTTACATGAAGGCGTTTCTCTGTGCTCGGAAAGTTTATGAAATTGTGTTGCTTTTCCTTCGTAGTATCCTTTACGTTTTTTAAATGTTTGTACATCAACCACATCGCCTGGAACAGCATTATTTAAAAATATAACTTTACCATCTGGTGCTTTGGCAATACTTTTTCCTTTTGCACCAGCATCAATAACCTTAACTTCAAAAAAATGTTTTTTGTTTTGTTTTCTTCGCATTAAGCAAAAATACTGTAAAAAAAAATGCTGCCCGATAGGAACAGCATTAAAAAAAGTATTTTTTTAAGTTATTATTTTTGTTTAAAAATACGTTCAATAATTTCTTTTGCGGTGTCTTTTCCACCTAACCCAATGGCAATAGCCAATCCTAAGCCAATAGCGGCAAAAAGATATTGTGTTAGTTTTGATATTAAATCATTTCCGATATTCAATTGAGATAAAATCATTGAAAATACAATGAGCAAAATACCAAATTTTGCCATTGAACCTATAACAGATGCTTGTTCAATATTCATGTTTTGTAGCCTCCCATTGATAAAGTCTCGAACAAAATTTGCTAAATATAAACCAAAAACAAATAATATAATGGATATAAAAATATCTGGAATGAATCCTACAACTTTATCAAATAGTTCCTTAGCTACAGTAATACCTAGAATATCAAATACAGTTAGGAGGACCACAAGCAATAATACATAATATATAATGTTTCCTATTATCGTTGAAAACTTATGTTTTATTCCGATTTGTTCCAGCATTTGATCGAGTTCAACTTTGTCTGCAACAACATCAATTTTAATTAATTTAGCAAATTTGATGATTAGTTTTTTTAATAGGCGCGCAATAAAACGCCCTACAAACCAAAATAAGAGCGCGCCTAATAACTTAGGAATAAACTGCCCAATTTCATTCATAAAATAGCTAAAGCTTTCCCAAACTTTAGTACCTAATTCTTTTGTTGATTCTACAACTTGTTTCATAGTTCATGTGTTTAATTAGTTTTCTGTATAGGATAGGACACAAAAAAATCCAATTAGTCACATAAAATTTGCATATTGAATAATTTCCGTTAATTTATTTTAGAAAATTAAAAAAACTTATTACTTTGCAAGAAATGGATGATTTCTCTCCACAAGAAGGAATTATACTTTTCTTATTTAAATTTTTTTAAAATGCCTCTTTTAAATACACTTTCATCAAAAGATGCCATGGATTTGGAGCACAACTATGGCGCTCATAATTACCACCCTCTCCCCGTTGTCCTTAATAGAGGAGAAGGCGTTTATGTTTGGGATGTAGAAGGAAAAAAATATTATGATTTCTTGTCGGCCTATTCATCTGTAAATCAAGGGCATTGCCATCCTTCAATTATTGGTGCAATGCATCACCAGGCGAAAACATTAACACTCACTTCAAGAGCTTTTTATAATGATCAATTAGGACCTTACGAGCAATATATTACGAACTACTTTGGATTTGATAAAGTATTGCCTATGAATACTGGTGCTGAAGCTGTAGAAACCGCTTTAAAGATTACACGCCGATGGGCTTATAAAGTGAAAGGTATTCCTGAAAACAAAGCAAAGATCATTGTTTGTGAAAATAACTTTCATGGACGTACAACAACGATTATTTCTTTTTCCAACGACCCTACAGCAAGAAAATACTTTGGTCCCTACACCGATGGCTTTATTAAGATTCCATATGATGACACCAATGCTTTGCAAAAAGTACTAGAAACACACAGTGATATTGCTGGTTTTTTGGTTGAACCCATTCAAGGGGAAGCAGGAGTTTATGTGCCATCAGAAGATTATTTAAAAACTGCCAAGGCATTGTGTGAAGAACACAATGTTTTGTTTGTTGCCGATGAAGTTCAAACAGGTATTGCTCGTACAGGTCGCCTTTTAGCAACTTGTGGCAATTGCAGTTGTGTCAATAAAGATTGTTCAGACACTCCAGATGTAAAACCTGATGTATTGATTTTGGGTAAAGCGTTAAGCGGAGGCGTCTATCCTGTTTCTGCTGTTTTGGCTGACGATGGTATTATGAATGTCATAACACCTGGTTCTCATGGCAGTACATTTGGTGGTAATCCTGTGGCTGCTGCAGTCGCTATTGCAGCACTAAAAGTTATTAAAGATGAACAACTTACCCAAAATGCAGAAGAATTAGGGGAACTATTTAGAGCTCAATTAAATGATTTTATCAAAGAGAATACAATTGTAAAACTTGTTAGAGGGAAAGGACTGCTAAACGCTATAGTAATTAATGATTCAGAGGATAGCGATACGGCTTGGAATATTTGTTTGAAACTTCGTGATAATGGATTATTAGCCAAACCAACGCACGGAAATATCATTCGTTTTGCACCACCTTTGGTGATGACTAAAGATCAATTACTCGATTGTGTGGCAATTATTATTAAAACGTTGAAAGCTTTTGAAGTTTAGTCTTTTAAATTAAATTTAAGTGCGTATTTCTTAAAATTTTAAATCCCAATGCAATGAAACACATTTTTTATTTATTCTTATTATCAAGCGTAATGGCCTGTCATAACAATTCAGAAAACAGCAGAAATATTAGTGTAGATTACCCAACAACATTTCAGGTTGATACCGTTGATGAATATTTCGGTGTACAAGTAAAAGACCCATATCGTTGGTTAGAAGACGATAGAAGCAAGGAAACTGAAGCATGGGTAAATACACAAAACAAAACAACGTTTGACTACCTCTCAAATGTTCCATACAGAAAAGAACTAAAGGAGCGTCTGGAAAAATTATGGAATTATGAAAAAATAGGCTCACCTTTTAAAGAAGGCGATTATACTTACTTTTATAAAAATAATGGTCTTCAAAATCAATATATCATATACCGCTACAAAACTGGTGATGCACCATCAACTGCAGAAATTTTTCTTGACCCCAATACATTTAAAGAAGATGGTACGATTTCATTAGGCGGCACCAGTTTTTCCAAGAGTGGTCGTTTGTTGGCCTATAGTATTTCTGAAGGAGGTAGCGATTGGAGGAAAATTATTACTATGGACGTGGTCTCCAAAAAAATTATCGAAGATACATTGGTAGATGTCAAATTTAGTGGAATGTCTTGGTACAAAGATGAAGGTTTTTATTATTCAAGTTACGATAAACCAAAAGGGAGTGCCCTTTCTGCAAAAACAGATCAACACAAAGTGTATTTTCATAAACTAGGAACCCCTCAAAAAGAAGATGTATTGATTTTTGGTGGAAAAAAACAAGAAAAACACCGTTATATTGGTGCAAGAGTTACGGAGGATGATCGATTTTTAATTATTTCGGCAAGTATTTCAACCTCCGGTAATAAGTTATTTCTCAAGAATTTAGATGCTCCAAATAGCCCTCTAATTACAATTCTTAATCATACCAAAAGCGATACTTATATTATTGATAATGTTGGAGATAAATTGTATCTCGTCACCAATTTGAATGCACCAAATCAAAAGATAGTTACGGTAGGAGCAAGAAATCCAAAACCTGAAAATTGGATAGATTTTATCCCTGAAAAAAAACATGTTTTGAACCCCTCAACAAGTGGCGGTTATTTCTTTGCGAAATATATGGTTGATGCGATATCTCAAGTCAAACAATATGATTATGACGGAAAATTTATTCGTGACATAGAGCTTCCAGGTCTAGGAAATGCTGAGGGATTTGGTGGTAAAAAAGAAGAAACTATCGATTTCTATTCATTTACAAATTACAAAACACCATCAAGCATCTATAAATTTAATGTAGATACAGGTATTTCTGAGTTGTATTGGAAGCCAGAGATAGATTTTGAAAGCTCTGATTACGAGAGTAAACAAGTGTTTTACACATCCAAAGACGGAACAAAAGTCCCCATGATGATTACATACAAAAAGGGCCTTCAACTCAATGGACAAAACCCTACAATTCTTTACGGATATGGTGGATTTAATATCAGTTTGAATCCAAGTTTTAGTGTCACCAATGCGGTTTGGTTGGAACAAGGCGGTATTTATGCAGTACCAAATCTTCGTGGGGGAGGAGAATATGGAAAAGAATGGCATGATGCGGGCACACAAATGAAAAAGCAGAATGTATTTGATGATTTTATTGCCGCAGCAGAATATCTAATAGCAGAGCAATATACTTCTAGCGATTTTCTGGCCATCCGTGGAGGGTCAAATGGAGGGCTTCTTGTTGGTGCTACAATGACTCAACGTCCAGATTTAATGAAAGTTGCTTTGCCGGCGGTTGGTGTTCTTGATATGTTGCGCTACCACACCTTTACAGCAGGTGCAGGATGGGCCTATGATTATGGTACTTCTGAGGACAATAAAGAAATGTTTGAATATCTAAAGGGCTATTCTCCTGTTCATAACGTAAAAAATGGGGTAAAATACCCAGCAACTCTTGTCACTACAGGAGATCATGATGATCGTGTGGTTCCAGCACATAGTTTTAAGTTTGCAGCAGAACTTCAAAGTAAGCAATCAGGAACTAACCCTACCTTGATTCGTATTGAAACCGATGCGGGTCATGGTGCAGGAACTCCAGTAAGCAAAACCATTGAACAATACGCCGATATTTTTGGCTTTACATTATTCAATATGGGGTACGACGAGTTGCCTGTAAAGGAAAACACAAAATTTAAGGATTAATTTCTTAGGTGGAATACTAAAGACAATTAATTTCTATTTCGCCGCATTAATCTCATCCATTATTTTTTGCCACTCTTGTTGTATTTCAGAAAAGTCTGTTGTTGCTAGAGAATAAATCGCCAAAGCAAGAAATAGCGTATTGATAATTAAGACAATCAGTGCAAAAGTTTTTGCGGTTTGCATACTATTAATGTTGCCTTCATAATCCTCAGGATTCAATTGTGCATCTTTTACTTTTTTATTGGCTATTAAATAGGCTGGCCCTGAAAGAAAAACACCAAGCCCCCAAAAACAACAACATAAAAGACCTAAAATACTGAGTATATATACAAGCGTTGTATTTAACGATTTTTTCATAGAATAGTTTGTTTAATCAGATAGTTAGTAATAATCACAGCAATAGAAATTATAGAGAGTATATTGATGCTCTTTTGATAAAATTTAAACTTATAAAAACGACTGATTATCAATATTCCAGCAAGCGCAAAAAGGGGATAAATTGCAGGATACATCCAAAAGGCGTCAACAAAGTAGCCATTAAACACAAGAAAAAAAGCACGTTGAAATCCACAACCCATACATTCAAAACCAAAAAGTGATTTGCTCAAACAGGGTAGCATGTAGTTTTCTAAAGCCATTTGCATTATTTTTCTCAAATTAATAAATAATTTATTGAATAAAAAAATAAACATGCAATTGAGAAAAATTAAACTAAAGATGTTATTTTTAAGGCATTAAAAAATTTTTGTTTGAAACAAAACTCAATAAAATATCTGGTATTTTTAGTAGGCGTTATCTTAATTATTTATGCTGAAATTTATTCAAGTTCTATAATTTCAGTTGTTGGATTAATTTTTTTAGTAGTTGGGTTATATATGATATCAAAAGGAATAGGTCAAAAATCTGATTACAATCCCTATGCAGTTCAAACCGAAGATGAAGAAGAATGAAATTTAGATTAAATGATAAGGTATCTGTCTTGGATGATGATCTTTCGGGCCATGTGATTGAAATTTCAGCAGATACAATTACTATTGAAACAACTTCAGGTTTCGAAATGTCGTTTGAGGCTTCAGAACTGGTCAAAATAAAAGATAATCTTTTAAATACATCGTCTTTTTCAGGTCAATCCATTCAAAATATTCTTTCTGAAAAAACCTCAAAAAAGAGAGTGCAACCCTTCAAGAACAAATTAAAAACACGCCAGCAACCACCAATGGAGGTAGATCTTCATATTCACCAATTGGTGAGCTCTACAAAAGGGATGCAAAACCACGATATGCTTAATTTACAATTAGATACTGCAAAACGGCGTTTGGATTTTGCCATTTCAAAACGGATTCAGCGAGTTGTTTTTATTCATGGTGTAGGCGATGGGGTTCTCAAATTGGAACTCGAATATCTCTTAAAACGTTATGATGGTATTAAATTTTATCCTGCTGATTACCAAAAATATGGTCATGGCGCTACAGAGATTTATATTTTTCAGAATAAAAAACTCTAAAATGAAATTGTTGTCTCATATGTTCCTAGTTCCAAAACATCGGCTGAAAGAACAGAAATATCAATGTTGTTTAAAGTAATATTAACCCTAACAACACGCTGAAATTGATTTGCATTGTTAGTTTGAACAGTATAGAAATCTGCAAAAACGCCATCTAAAAATCGTGCAGAAGTTGCCCCTGTAGCAATATCATCAAATAGGTTACCATTCCCATTTTCATCTTCATTTATAGTTGGTGTACCATCGCCATCATCATCATTGTCTAGATAATCTGGTATAGAATCGCCATCGCTATCTTGTGCATCTGCCAAATCGCCATCATTATTTGGATCTGGTTTTTCATTTATTGTAGGTACATTGTCGCCATCATCGTCGTAGTCTTTGTAGTTGGGTATGCCATCGCCATCCGAATCACCATCAAATTCTAGCGCTGTAGGAACACCATCATTATCATCATCTTGAAATGTTGAAACAAATTTTGCTGTTCCACTAGCTGACGAATAGTTATTAGTTACAAAAACACCTGCTGGAGGAATTACAGCACAAATTAGCGCATTGGGGTCTCCGTTGTAGGATCTGTAATGAAATTGAACATTACTACCGTCAATACTAATCGTTTGTTCATCTCCCGATATCGCAGGATTAAACATGGCTTCTGTTGCCGAAGTTCTTGGAATCAATAACGTAAGTGACTCAAAAGGATCTTCTCTTGTATCATAAAACAAAAAACTAGAAGTAATAGCTGAACCTTGATTGGCAGTTTGAATTTCACATAATGATAACTCTTTATCAAAGTCTAATTGAACATTCAAAATATCACCATCATCACAAGCTGTTGTGAGAAGTAGAACTGAAAAAAAACATAACCAATTGCGCATAATTCAACTATTTGTTACAAAAGTAAAAGAATTAAGAAATAAATTTAAAGTTATTGTCAATTATTTAATTTGATTATTTTTGTTAAAATTAAATCAAAAAAAATGACCCCCATTTATTTAGATAATGCTGCTACAACATGTGTTCGTGAAGACGTTGCGAACAAAATGGCAGAAATCTTAAAATTTACTTATGGCAACCCATCATCAACACACAGTGTTGGTCGTTCTTCAAAATCTATACTTGAACAATGTCGCAAACGTATTGCTTCACATTTTAATGTAAAGTCATCAGAAATCGTTTTCACTTCAGGTGGAACGGAAGCTGATAATCTTGTTTTACGTTCTGCAGTCTGTGATTTAGGCGTAAAGCACATTATTTCTTCTAAAATTGAGCATCATGCGGTAGGGCATACCATAGAAGCATTACAAGCATCATCTCATATAAAAGTAAGTTATGTGCATCTTAAAGAAAATGGAGAAGTTGATTTGAATCACTTAGAAGAATTGTTAGAGAATTCATCAGAAAAAACACTAGTTTCCTTGATGCATATCAACAACGAAATTGGAACAATTTTGGATTTAAAATTTGTTGCTGAATTGTGTAAAACATATGATGCATTGTTCCATAGTGATACGGTACAATCTGTCGGCCATTATCCTTTGGACTTAGAAAAAATTCCAATTGATTTTTTGGCCGCTAGCGCACATAAATTTCATGGTCCAAAAGGCATAGGTTTTTCCTTTGTAAGAAATGGTTTAGGATTACAACCCATTATTACTGGCGGTTCTCAAGAGCGTGGATGCCGTGCAGGAACAGAAAGTTTGCATGATATTGTTGGTTTGGATGAGTCTTTAGCTATAGCTTACACGCATCTAAAGGCTGAAAGACAATATATTAGTGATTTAAAATCTTATTTCATCAATCGTTTAAAGTCTGAAGTTCCAGGTGTAAAATTCAATGGTTGTTGCGATGATTTTGAAAAAAGCACCTATACTTTAGTTAATGTTTGTTTGCCAGTTTCTGCAGATAAAGCACCTTTATTTTTATTTCAATTAGATCTTAAAGGCATTGCATGTTCCAAGGGAAGTGCTTGTCAAAGCG
>Ga0209138_1003880_pt1 | contig 10367 bp, 13 predicted proteins | sample SaaInl3SG_22_DNA_FD_184645 | JGI IMG/M metagenome (GOLD analysis project Ga0209138, IMG submission 184645) | Marine microbial communities from expanding oxygen minimum zones in the Saanich Inlet - ESP_153SG_22_DNA (SPAdes) (version 2) | ecosystem: Environmental > Aquatic > Marine > Intertidal... | reverse complement strand
ACCCGGCATCAACTTGGGTCTGTTCTGCTCTACTCCTGCTGTAGCACTATCGCGTTCGGTCTCCGCTAAACGCGCTTTCGATATGCTGGTAACGGGAGACATGATTAGTGCTGAAACGGCGGTAGAGTCCGGTCTGATTAGCGCAGTTGTTGAGGATGATGAGCTCGAAGCCGCGGTGCAGGCGAAGGTAGAGAAGATTCTAAGCAAGAACGCCGCTGCGATTCGCTTTGGCAAATCGATGTTCCACCCGCAGCGTCAGATGGATCTGGCCGAAGCCTACGACTTCGCCGCCGAGGTGATGGCCCAGAATATGATGGACCCGGGTGCCACCGAGGGAATCGACCGATTTCTTGGGCGCTGACAGCAAGCGATTACACGTTAAAGCGCGCAGCTAGAGGCTCTCCAGCACCCGCGACATGTCAGCCACTAGCGCGTCAATGGCGGCCTCGGTGGTTGCCCATGAACACATAAACCGAGAGCTTCCGCCGATAAAGTTGTAGAAGCTCCACCCCAGCTGATTGAGCTCGGTTACGGCAGCGTCCGGTAGGTTAACTAATACGGCGTTAGCCTCGGTGGGATAGAGCATCTCGGCGCCGGGTAGGTCGGCAATACGATCGCTCAAAATCCTTGCCATGCTGTTTGCATGCCGTGCGTGTTTGAGCCAGTTATCTTGCTGCAACATCGCCAACCAAGGCGAGCTCAGGTAGCGCATCTTAGATGCCAACTGACCCGCCTGCTTACCACGATAAGCGAAGTCCTCAGCCTGCTCCCTGTTAAAGAAGAGAATTGCCTCCCCCACCGGCAGGCCCATTTTAGTTCCACCGAAACAGAGCACATCCACACCCGAGCGCCAGGTGATATCCGCCGGCGCGCAACCGAGGCTCGCCACAGCATTCGCAAACCGGGCACCATCCATATGAAGGTTGAGTCCATGATCTCTACACACATGCGAAATGCCGGCGATTTCCCCTTTGTGGTAGAGCGTACCGATCTCTGTCGACTGCGTCAGCGTCACCACTTTAGGACGCGGATAGTGAATATCATCACGGCGTTTAACCAGTGCCTCGACCCCAGCTGCGGTCAGCTTACCCTGGTGGTGCGGTGCGGTTAATAACTTTGAGCCGTTGGAGAAGAACTCCGGCGCACCGCACTCATCCGTCTCTACATGCGCCGCATCGGTGCAGATAACCGACTGATAAGGCTGACACATTGAGGCAAGCGCTAGCGAGTTAGCAGCAGTACCGTTGAAAGCGAAAAACACCTCCAACTCATCGCGCTCGAACACCTCACGCAGCAGGTCGCAAACCTTTGCGGTAGAGACGTCATTACCGTAAGGGCTAGCAAAGCCCGCGTTTGCTTCATTGAATGCCGACAGCGCCTCCGGGCAGACACCGGCGGTGTTGTCGCTTGCAAACTGGAGCTTATATCCGGGTAATTCACTCATTATCGCTACACCCTCGGCATTGAATTCCTCGACTAAGCTTAGAGTATAAGAACTATTCTGATTGGGGAGAACAGCGTGGCGAATGAATCGCGACTTGAGGAGCTTATCGAACGCGTTCGCAAGGCCGAGGAGGACGTTTCAGCAGAGATTGAACGGCTCGTGGACGAGCAGAAAGAGCGCTTCCACTATAAAGTAGAGAGCGGAAAAATACGCTTTGAAGAGGCAGTTGCTCTACTTCAAAAACGCTATCGGCGCACCGTGTGGCAGTATCTGCGGGGCGCTAAGCCAAGCTATATACTTTCGGCTCCGATAATCTACGCTATGGTAATTCCGATCGCCCTACTCGACTTAGGAATGACCATCTATCAACAGATTTGCTTCAGGATTTACGGCATCCCCCTCGTTAAACGCGGCGAATACATCGTGATTGACCGCCACATGCTCGCTTACCTCAACGCTATCGAAAAGCTCAACTGCGTCTACTGCGGCTACGGCAACGGTGTGATGGCTTACGGGCGTGAAATCACCGCCCGCACCGAGCAGTTCTGGTGCCCTATCAAACACGCCATGCGCGCTCGCGGCGCTCACGCCCGCACAGCTAAATTCCTGGAGTATGGTGATGCCGAAGCCTGGGAGAACGAACTGGCACAGAAGCGGCGCGATTGGGGAGATAGCTAAAAGCAGCTACTCAGGAGCAAAAAGTATCGATATAGAACTGTTCAACCTTATCGCGCGCCCATTGCTGGTTAGGCAAGAACTTGAGCGAAGACTTTACAGAGGGGTCGACCTGGAAGCAGTTAATATCGACCCGGTCACCGAGTTCATCCCAACCATAATGGTCGACTAGGCGTTCAACGATGTCTGCGAGTTTGACGCCGTTGTGCAGATACAAAAAAGTCATTTCAACGAGAGGTTTTGCAGTATCTGTACTGGCTGTCAAGTTCGGTAATTGGATTAGAAGATATCATCCTCACCTATCATCTCATGCCTGGCGCCGTTGTGGCCTCAGACGTCACTGGCAAGCGTATGGAAGTGGAAATGCTCTGCGGCAGTAAACATGAACGCGTCGATTTCGAAGACAGCTTGGTCAGAGATTGTTTGAACCGATACAGAAAACTTGGGCAGAAACCAAACCAAAATCCACACGCCAGGATAGCGCTCCTTGGCCAGTTTGAAATTGTCCTTCAAATGCGGGATAGTCCTATGACAACAATGTTTATGTGGTCGTATAGCGAGAAGATTACCGTTGAAGAAAATCCTAAGGTTCAGTTTATGTCTGGCCGCAATCTTTAAAGTAGCCTTAGTGCCCTCTCTCAGTTGGGCCATTTCAGAGATCGAAAAGGTAATATCGAGTGCCGAAATTGATGAGGGTCTTAGCCCACCTCAGCAGGCAGCTGCACTTACACACCATCTTGAACAGAATGGCTATCTGCTCGCTACAGTTTCCATTGAGCCTGATGGCTCGTTCGTTGTTGATCCGGGCCACATATCAGAAGTTGCGATTGAAGGCATGGATTTGGCCGCCAGTGCTCACGCAAAAACAATCATCATTGAATCCCTAGCGAAGGGGGTAACAGTTGCCAACCTCGATAGAGCATTAGCATTGATAAATGACATGCCAGGTGTAGCAGCATCGTTCAATTTCAATCGTTTACCTGATGGAAACTTTGAGCTCTTCGTTAAGTCCTCGCAATCAAAAAGTCTTGGGGGGGTGTCCCTCGAGAATACTGTCGGAAATTTGGGTAAGGGGTATAAGTTCAACCTAAACCAAAACGTCTCCAGTATTTTAACTGGTGGAGATCTGCTCCGGTTACAGGGAGTGGTTGTAGACGGAGGAAATACATCACGTCAGCAATCAATTAGTACGAGTTACCAGTTTCCGGTGGGATCAAAAGGAGCCTACTTAGAGATTGGCGCTGGCGATTACAGGGCTCAAACTACTCTGCACAGTAGGCCAACAGCCTACACCACTTCGTTTGGCGCGATTGTCGTACCAGGCTCTAAAAGTACCCGATCTTTTGAGGGTAAAAACTATTATTTGACGGGCGGCTACCCGTTAATCAGGTATCACGATGAGGCTTTTTATCTTATAGGCCAAATTGACTACTCAGATGACAAAACGCTTCAGGTCGGTGAATCAGCGGTTACGCACGCTGACCTCGGGCTTTTCTACAGCAAGCAGAGACCCGACGGAACTAGCTACCATTTAGGCGGTTTTTTGGGCATTGGTCGGAGTGAGGATTTCATAGCCAATAATGAATTAACTTATTCTAGTGCTGAGATAACTGCCGGTTACATCACGACACTGAAGTCCCTAAGCGATTTTACCGAGCTTAGGATTGAGACAAACGGTAAACTTAGCGATAAAAAGCTTCCGAACAGTAAACTATTTAGTCTCGGATCGGAGGATTTCATGCGGGGGTACGATTCTTCAGTATTGGTGGGTAATGCGGGCATCCAAGCAACCGCGGAGCTTGCCCATGCGTACTACTTTGATGGGGCCGTTTTACAGCGCGTCGCTCCGTATATCTTCGTCGATATTGGCCAAATTTCAAACTCCACTGAGGTCTCTAACAATAGAACGCGTCCTAAGTCTCAACAGTTGATGAGTATTGGGGTCGGCGCCGACGTTCTCTTTACAAATGGCGTTTCAATTGGAGGATATTTAGGCTCCCCACTGTTAGAGGACACCTCAGGGAATGTGCCTGACACGATCGGATTTGTGCGACTTACATGGAACTGGTGATAGAGATGACGTCAAAATTTAGCAGCGCGCTGGCTTTATCAGCATTTGTTATCATGCATCCGGTGTACGCGAGCCCCCAGTGCCCGGTGCAAGGCCTAGACGCTACGATTTGCCCGCGAGTCGTTTCGCTATTTGATCAAATTGCAGCACTTAACCCTGAGTTTGCATCACATTGGGTTAACCACCAATGGGTGGGTCAAAATTTCGATCCTTCAAGTATCTCTGGAATGGAGTTATCGGTCACTGAAACTATCAATCGTTCGCTCACAGCACCATGGGTCAAGCACTCCTCTCTCAAAGACTACATTGATTCAACACTTGGTAGCGCAATAGGTAGCAACCCTGACTTTCAGAAGGTATTAGATAGCCACAACTTCTTTTTGATGACTGTAGAGGCTCTTACGTATGAGATGTACCAACTAGGCGACCGGTATGCTAGAAATTATTCGCAGCTTGTAGACTCACAAGTAGATATAAGTTTGAAACAAGCATATCAGCAGCCGACTTCTGATCCTTTTTTAAACAAATACGGAATTTATTCCACACAGGGGTACCACTATGCACATTTGGATGCGACTTATGGGCATGAATTTCCGGCGGGACAAGTTGTTAATCCTGTTGTTCTCGCACCGGTCCAACCAGTAACGTTACAACCCAAACAGCCCAAGGTAACACTCACTGGCTCACAGAAAACGGTTGGCGGTGCAGTCGCGCAGGTTGCAAACACAGCGAATCAAGCCAAGTCACCTGTAACAACGATATCCAAGTCAACTGGCGATGGGAGACAGCGTCAAGGTCCCTCGACCGTTGTAGCGGGTGATAAGCTGACAAAGCTTTCGGTTTCCGGTCAGAATAAGCAAGTTGTTCGCGTAGCTATTGCCTCGAGCTCAAAAAATATTAATGTAGCTGACGCCAAAACGGTTGGCGGGACGCCACAGCCGCTAAAGTCTCAATCATCGAACGGTCGGCTACGTCCTCCCGTAACAACTGCAATTCTTAAGACAGCATCTTCCGATAGAGGACGTCCAGCAGCCAGCGCTACCAAAGGCGCTGGTAGTAAGTTAGATAAAACCAATTCAGCGGCGCAACTGAAACAAGGACCCGCAGTAAGTGCGGTTGCTATACCCACAAACTCTGCGACCCAAAGCGCTGGTAGTAAGTTAGATAAAACGAATTCAGCTGCGCAGCAGAAACAAGGACCCGCAGTAAGTGCGGTTGTTACACCCACAAACTCTGCGACCCAAAGCGCTGGTAGTAAGTTAGATAAAACGAATTCAGCGGCGCAGCAGAAACAAGGACCCGTAGTAAGTGCGGTTGCTATACCCACAAACTCTGCGACCCAAAGCGCTGGTAGTAAGTTGGATAAAACGAATTCAGCGGCCCAGCAGCAAGTACTAAAGGTCGGCAAACAGGTCCTTGTTAACAATAATGCAACTCGTCCTACCAAAGTGACGGTACACCAAGCACCGATTGGAACTGACAAGCGGAACATAAACGCTAGATTCGTTACATCTTATGCCGGCGACCATACAGAGACAAATCAACGCAGCTACATGGTTACCGATGAAGGAGAGGTATGGTCATGTGTAATTTCTGGACTCGGTTATCGAATAACCAGCGATGGAAGTATTACAGCCACCACACATGGACATGTTGAAACCACTCACTTTAGATCGGCCCAGATCGCCCATATTCCCGGAAACCACGCTCAGGGGCCCGGGTGTTTGGTATCTGTCAGTAAATAGAGAGTTTTGCGAGTATTAGAGAGAATCATATATTTCCGAATGGAGTTGAGCCGGGCCTGCGTTGAATGTATGTGGCTGCCTTGACCAGGCTCAAGTAGCTCTGCCTGTTGGGAACGCACATCCTGGGTCTGAAAAATTGGGATGTTTTTGTTTTGATTGCAAAGCGCCGTTTTTAGACTTACCGTACTAAAGTTTTTCAAAGCTCATGCTTCCGCTTTGGGTCGCTAAGCGAAGTTCAAGTTCTCAACCTTAACAATCAACCGTCACGAAGTTCTTGATCGGGTGGTCCGAAGGTGCAAAGGTTTCTACGAAGTTTTTCACCTCGGAATAGCTAAAAACGATATTGGGTATCTGATAGGTTTTGCGCCTTGTCGGTAATTTGAAATGGAACACTGGTACTGCGCCATATTTTCCCTTTTTGATTTGCAATTCCTGAGCCCAGCTAAAGAAAGCATCTCTACCTCTCCAGTTCTTGAAAGCGATACCCTCAGGAGTCATCGCCAGGCAGGGAACGGCGTAAACAAACGCGGATGTCACAAGTAAACAACCCATGATCGCCAACACCAGGAAGCTGAACGTTTCAAGGTCCAGCTGACTGCGGTAAAAGAGAAGCCCTATTGCCAGAATGAACGGTAACCACAGGGACCTAACTGCCATTTTGATCGCATCAACATACTTAACTCTTATGTCTAACCTCATTGTCTTCTCCCAGACTCTTCAATTCCCTTCCTTGAACATAGTAAAACTGCAAATTTCAGCAAACGTCACGCGGAGTATCACGAAACGGATTTATTTGGTGGAATCTTTGCGGGAATCATACTGAGGAGTTTCGGCTTTAAACGGATTAAGAAGCCTTTTGAATCCGGAGAAGACTGGGGATTAACGTAACTCGCGATTATACGCAGGTGAGGTTTTCAGACGGGCACGCTTCTCCTGGTGACAGTGAGCGCTTACACGCAGCCCAAGATTAAGAGGGCGCCAGAGCCTTTTCAAAAGCGTCTTGAATACATCGCTGCCACTCTAAGACAAAGCCGCCAATAGAGAGCGTGACATAGGTAGAATCATCAACCTCGCTCAGAATCTGTTCTCTAATCTGAGGAATAAAGTCTTGGGCACCCTCGAGAAACGCCCCGGTCAACAGTCCATACCAATCCACATCATAACCACCTTCTAGGAAGTGGAAGTACAGCCGTTCAGAGTCGTCCTCATCCCGCGGTAGGAAATCAAAAATAGTTTGATCCTCGAGGAGGTGAGCGACGAGGCCGTTAACAAGGGAACGAACATTGTTGTCAGGATTTTGATGTAGCGCCGGGTAATCCCTAGATTAGCTAACGCCTGGATTGGATCCATCTTTTGTGTCACACCATCCCCTCATACCGTTAAGTCACCTGTCATCAGCAGTCAAACGGCACCCTCACGTCAAACACCGACTCTTCAAGCATAGTCTATACTTTCGCTGGAGGTTCAGCGCTGTCAGACACGGTCTGTTCAGCGTATCTAACGGAGCTCGCGCTCTACGGAACTAGCAAAACGTATCGAGATAAAGCTGCTCGACCTTATCGCGTGCCCACTGTTGTTTGCGCAGGAACTTAAGCGAAGACTGAACGGATGGGTCGACCTGGAAGCAGTTAATATCGACCCGGTCACCGAGTTCATCCCAACCATAATGGTCGACTAGGCGTTCAACGATGTCTGCGAGTTTGACGCCGTGAAGCGGGTTATTGGGTTGGTTGTTCATTTCACGTACCTCGCGAGCGGTGAGCATTCTTCAATGATCGATGTATCGAAATTAGCCTGCGCAGGCGCGTATCTATTGATAATACTGATCATACCTATGCTGCAGAGCCCGAATCCCTCTCGTTGAGTACATCTGAATAGATATCACAGATAAGTTTTGAATTATCTCGCGCAACATCTGACAGCGACTGATCGCGCAGGATACGTTGCTCATCGGCGATAGCCTCACGGATCTGCTCATCAGTCCACTGCTGCGCATAACGTCGAAGTGACTCAGCGTAGCGATCGTTCTCTTTATCCATTTAAACACCAGGGAATACTGTTTATTTGAACAGTAGATTAGCATGTAATTTTGTAGCGATACACAAAGTCGTTAGAGTTTTTAGTTACCGTACGAGCACTGTAAGCGAAGCGTATTGCGTGACCGATATCGCAAAACCGTGTCGCGAAATAGCGCTGTGCGCTACATCACTCCTACACGAGATCAGCTAACCCGCTCAAACATCAGATCCCAAACTCCGTGACCCAGCTTTTCACCACGCTTCTGGAACTTGGTGACAGGACGGAAGTCGGGCTGTGGTGAGAACCGACCATTACCCGCCTGGTTCGTGTAACCTTCTGCGGCGCTCATCACTTCCATCATATGCTCTGAGTAAGGTTCCCAGTCGGTTGCCATATGGAACACCCCACCGATGCTTAATTTATTTCGGATAGTCTGAGCGAACTCGGGCTGCACGATGCGGCGCTTGTTGTGACGCTTCTTATGCCATGGATCGGGGAAGAAGAGTTGTACGCCGGCCAGCGAGCCGTCTGGGATGCACTGTGCGAGAACTTCAATTGCATCGTCACAGAAAACCCGAATATTAGTCAGCTCCTCCTCTTTGGCGCGTGCCAGCAGGCGGCCAACGCCTGGAGGGTGTACCTCTATGCCGATGAAGTTTTTCTCGGGTGCGCGGCGCGCCATCTCGATCAGTGAGTCGCCCATGCCGAAGCCGATCTCTACCGTAACACCGCCATCGTTACCGAACAGCTCGCTGAAGTTCAGCATGCCGCCATCTAGCTCTAGGCCATACTCTGCCCAGTTCTCGTCGTAGGCGCGCTGCTGCCCTTCTGTCATGCGGCCTGCGCGAACAACGAAGCTACGAATACGGCGGTGCTTTTTCTCTGAATCCTTGCTCTCTTCAGGTGTCTGGTCAGAAATCTGGTCGTTTTCACTCATCTTTAAATCTCAACTCTTTAGCTGCAAGGCAGCGTAGGCTAGCGCGAGCCAGCCAGTGATCATGGCCACACCACCGATCGGGGTAATAGCGCCGAGTATAGGAAGATCCAGCAGCACTAGCAGGTAGAGGCTACCGGAGAAAATTAGGGTGCCTGTAGTGAGCGCGTAGCCAGCAACTGTCAGGGATTTTATGCCTGCTGCAGCGGGTCGCGCGCTGAAGTGCGCTCCTAATACGGAGACACCTAGTAAAGCGAGGGCGTGCCACATTTGATAGGTAACGGCCGTCTGGTAAGTCTCCATACGCTCTGGCGTTAGTAGGTCACGCAGACCGTGAGCACCAAACGCACCCAGCATGACACCAGTGGCGCCAAGCAGAGCGGCAATTACCAGAAAGTTACGCGTCACCGTTTCACCTCAATTCTCAGTGCGGCAAGGATACACTACCTCGACTCGCTTATCTGCCCCAAAAAAATCCAGGCTCAGTTCCTGGATTTTAGAGGGTGAAGGTATCGAGATCAGTGAAACTTCTATCGCTCTGCCATCGCCTCTCGCAACAACTCGCAAACTGCAATCGTAGACTGAGGATTCTGTCCCGTTATCAAACGACCGTCTCGTACAGCGTGGGAAGTAAAGTTAGTGCTATTCTCAAACAACGCTCCAAGCTTACGCAGCTCAGTCTCTAGCAGAAAAGGTTCCACTCCAATCAGTTCAATCTGCTCTGTCTCGGAATCTGTAAAACTATTAACGCGCCGTCCACTGACAAGCGGCGAACCATCCTCAGCTTTCGCCTTCAACAAGCTGGCGGGGCCGTGACAGACAGCCCCGACGATAGCGCCAGCCGCCCAGGCTTGGGTTGCAATCTGCCCAATGGTTTCAGAATCGAAGTCCCACATCGCACCGTGCCCACCAGGGAAGAACACACAGTCATACTGACTGCCGTCGACCTTAGAGGCCTTTAGTGTTGACGCTAGCTTTGCCATAGCAATCTCATCATCCATGAAGCGCGCCACCATAGGTGGACGCTTATCGCGTTCAACCAGAGTTTTGGGATCAGCATGAGCCTGACCGCCGGCGACGGATGCCAGCGTAACGTCTACGCCCCCATCTATCAGTGCGTAGTAAGGAGCGGCCATCTCATCAAAATAGAAGCCGGTGCCACGCCCGGTATCTCCGAGTTGGCGGTGCGATGTCAGAACTAGCAGTGCTCTTTTATTGTCTTGCATAAAGACCTCAAACCGAAACTACTCGGCTAAAAAGTATGCCATAACGAAGTTCGCATGACTTTTCCTTAAACGAAGCACGCAGGAATTCGGATTCGCCAACTAGCAGGCACAAAAAAGGCCGCATCAGCGGCCCTCTGGGGGGAGACTCTCAAGTTAGACGATCATGATGGCGTTCTTGAGCTTCTTCATGGCGTTCTTCTCGATCTGGCGGATACGCTCAGCCGAGACTTCGTACTTAGCCGCTAGCTCGTGC
>Ga0209138_1003873_pt1 | contig 10390 bp, 4 predicted proteins | sample SaaInl3SG_22_DNA_FD_184645 | JGI IMG/M metagenome (GOLD analysis project Ga0209138, IMG submission 184645) | Marine microbial communities from expanding oxygen minimum zones in the Saanich Inlet - ESP_153SG_22_DNA (SPAdes) (version 2) | ecosystem: Environmental > Aquatic > Marine > Intertidal... | reverse complement strand
TGTTTTGCTGATAGATGATTATGATAATCTATAATAGGTAGATCTTTTGCAAAATTATGATATAGTTTTTTTGTAAAATTGTTCTGTAACAAGAAATCTTTGTTTAAAAATGAATTCATTTTTATAAATATTAAAAATTCTAAATGTTTTTATTTTAATGCAAAGATAGTTCGTATAATGCTTATTTATAAATATAGAACTATATTAATATTAAATATAAATAAGGTAAAATATTATATATTCCAGTATAGTACAGGATACTAAAAGTATGATTAGTTTGTAAAATTGTTTCTGATTTGTTAAAACATTGTTAACAACCAATTATTAAAAACAATAATTTATTTTAAATTCATTTCAAATATGAAAAAAACTCTAAAAAAACGAAATTCGTCATTAGGAATAAAGTTGTTACTTTTTCTACTGTTTTCGGTTTTTACAGCTTTTAGTACCCAGGCACAAGATGTAATTACTGGTGTTGTAAAAGATGCTGAAGGATTTACTTTACCCGGTGTTAGTGTACTGCAAAAAGGAACTACCAGAGGAACATCTACAGATTTTGACGGAAAGTATTCAATTAAATTAACAGTTGGCCAAAGAACTTTGGTTTTCTCTTACTTAGGATTCAAAACCGTTGAAGTTCCTGTAAATGGTAAAAAAACAATTAATGTAACTTTAGAACAAGCTTCAGAAAGCTTAGATGAAATAGTTATTGTTGGTTATGGTACTCAAAAGAAAGAAAGTGTTGTAGGGTCTATTTCTCAAATAAAAGGGAACGAGCTACAAGAATTGAATATGGGTATTACCAATGTAAATGAGGCTTTGCAAGGTAATTTACCTGGTGTTGTTGCGATACAAGGTAGTGGTGTTCCAGGTAGAAATGATATGCAGATTTTTATTCGTGGTCAGGCGTCATGGAATGGTTCTGGGCAGCCTTTAATATTAGTAGATGGCGCGCCAAGGGATATTGATAATATTGATTTTAATGATATTGAAAATCTTTCTGTACTTAAAGACGCTTCTGCTACAGCCGTTTTTGGTGTTCAGGGTGCAAATGGTGTTATTCTAATTACCACAAAAAGAGGGCAAAAAGGTAAGGCGCAATTATCTTTACAGGTTAATACTACTTTTAAATTTGTTTCTAAGTTACCAGAAAAGTTAGGTGTTTTTGATGCCATTATGGAAGCAAATTCATCTTTATTGCGCGAGCTTCCTCATAATGAGGATATCTGGGGTAATTATCGTCCAATAGGTATTGCAGATAGATTCCGTAATCCTGCAAATGAGGCTGAGAGTTTAATATTTCCTAATGTAGATTGGAAAGATGTGCTGTTAAAAGATATGGCTCAAGATTACCGTGTTAACTTATCTGTGCGTGGCGGTGGAGATAATGCTAGGTATTTTGCGAGTCTTGCATACCAAACAGTGTCTGATATTTTTGATGGCGATAGTTTTGATAATGGTAAAGGGTATGAAAGTGGTTTTGGCTATGATAGGTTTAACTTTCGTAGTAATATTGATTTCGATATCACAAGCACTACAGAGTTGTCTGTAAATCTTGGTGGATTTTATGGTATTCAACAAAACCCAGGTAACTTAAATTTGGTTACAAATGCAATATACGAGTTGGCACCCAATGCTTATGCACCGCTTTTTCCAGATGGGGCATTTGGTAGGGATGATAGAGATATTTTTGCAAACACAAACCCGCTTGTTACCTTAACAAATACAGGGTACACTACTACTAATACTTTTAATATAAATACCGATTTTATTTTAAAGCAAAAATTAGACTTTATTACCGATGGCTTGTCCTTTCAAGGACGTGTTTCTTTAGATAATAGATCTCAAAGTCGCCAAGTGTTAAGTGATCCAGGAGCTGATGGTCAAGAAAATGTTAGGTATCGTGTATATAACAACGAATTCGATGAGCGCATTGAGTCTCCAAACGGTATAAACGATTTTGGGTTTGTACCATTCCCATGGACACTTCAGGCTCCAGCAATTCAGGATGGTACGATTACCCGTAATTTATTATATGACTTTTCGTTTAATTATAGTAAAACCTTTGCTGAAAAGCATTCGGTAACAGCATTGGCATTAGTAAGACGCCAAGAGCGCGGTAGAGGAAACGGTTTTCTTGTATTTCGTGAAGATTGGGTTTCAAGGATTACTTATGATTATGATAAGAGATATTTCTTAGATATTAGTAGTGCCTACAACGGCTCAGAAAAATATGGTCCTGGGTTCCGTTTCGATCTTTTTCCTGCCTTAGCAGCGGGTTGGACGGTGTCTAACGAGGCATTTATGAGTGATGTTGATTGGGTAAATAAGTTAAAATTTAGAGGATCTTATGGTTTAATTGGTGATGACAATGGAGGAAACCGATTTGAATATCAATCAACTTTTAATATTGGAGGAGGTGCTTTTATAGTGCCTAATGGTTCAAACCAGCGTTCTCCTTATGCATTTTACTCTGAGGCAAATGTTGGTAATCCCAATTTGCAATGGGAAACTGCTGTAAAATATAATTTTGGAGCTGAAATAGGCTTGTTTAAAAATGCAATTACTGCTGAGTTAGATCTTTTTGGAGAAGATCGTAGCAATATTTTAATACCAAGCTCTCAAAGGGCAGTGCCTGAGTGGTTTGGTGCTAGCCCTCCTGCCTTTAACAGAGGAGAGGTAGAGGTACGAGGATTTGAAATTGTTGTAGGTGCAAATCATACCTTTGGAAATGGATTAAATATTTTTGGTAATTTTAATTTTACTCAAGCTAAAGATTTAGTGATAGATAGAGAAGATCCAGAATTACGCCCGTTTTGGCAAAAAGCAGCGGGGTACCCTATTGGTCAACCAAGATCTGCTATTCCTGGTGGGATTTTAGGTAGTATTGATGATTTATATAGCTCTACACCAAGGGTAGATGGGCAAGATTTTATACGTACTGGATATTATAACTTAGTTGATTATGATGGCGACGGTGTTTATAACAGTGCTTTTGATAATGTGCCATTTGGTTTCCCTACACGTCCACAAAGAACCTGGGCGGCTACAGTTGGAGCTAAATATAAAGGTTGGAGATTATCAGTTCAGTTCTACGGTACACAAAATGCAAATAGAAATTATAGCAGTAGAACTTTTTCAAATCAAATAGATACGTTTTTTGAACACGAGTTAGGCTATTGGACTAAAGATAACCCAACTGGCTTACGAACACAACCAACATATGCTTTCGGGCAAGCAGCTAGCGATCCAAGACAAAACTTTTTTGATGGGTCCTTAACAAGATTAAGATCTATAGCCTTAAACTATACTATACCTAAAAAAACGTGTGAAAAACTGGGTGTTAAAGGGCTAAGTATTTTTGCTAATGGAAATAACTTATTTTTATGGACAGATTTACCAGATGATAGGGAGTTTAACAGTAGTCTAACACAAGATTCTAGCTATAGAGGAGATTATCCTAATATGGCACGATTTAATTTTGGTTTTAATTTAGATTTTTAAAAAATAAAAAATTATGAAAAATTTTAAAATAACAATAGTTTTATTTGTAGGATTACTTTTATCGGTATCCTGCGAAGAATATTTAGATATAGCTCCAGAAGCGGAGATTGACATTACAGATGTATTTGCCACTTTCGAATCCTCTCAAGGTTTTGTTGAAGAAATGTATAATCTAGTATGTGAATATGGTACTGCCGGTCATTCCTTTCAGGATTATACTTATGGCGATGATACATTTAGAAATGGTCAATTCACTCAAGATATAGATCGGGGAACATTGAACCGATGGGTAGACGAAAGATTTGGTTATCTTGGTAAAAACACCCACCAAAATAGAGAAGGGGATTCCAATAATAATCAGGCAAGACGTCGACCAAGAGTATGGCGTGGTAGTATGCTTGGAATTCGTAAGGCAAATGTGGTAATTGCGAACGAAGATTTAATGGTAGGGTTAACTCAAGGCGAAAAGGATGTTATATTAGGACAAGCTTACTTTTTTAGAGCGTTTTTTCATAATGAGATTATGAAATTTTGGGGCCGTTTCCCACACATCACAGAAGTGTTTGATGGTGCGATAAACATACCTCGTCCTGATACTTATAAAGAGGTGGCTTTATCCATTAATGAAGATTATAAGAAAGCCATCGAATTATTACCTGTTAGTTGGGATAATGAACCCTATGGGCAAAGAACATTAGGTAACAATGCAGGTAGAGTTTCAAAAGCTGCTGCTTATGCGTTTCAAGGCAAAAATTTACTATGGGCGGCTAGTCCGTTAATGGTTTTTAACAACCAGCCAGGAATTAATACATATACTTACGATACAGAATTGGCTGCCATGGCTGCTGATGCTTTTGCAGAAGTGCTTAAAATAGCAGATGCTGGTGAATATTCGTTAGCATCAAACATGGAAGAATACAAGACAGTACTCTGGAACGTTCCTAGAAATAGATGGCCTGGTTTAGTTCCTGGAGCTAAAGAATTAATTTTTGCAGGTGGAGCAGGTTCTTCTGTTGGGCAAACCATTGCTTTTATGGCACATGGTATTCCAAGAACAATTGGTCAATCTGCTTCAGGAAATGATAGCGCAACTCATAATTTTATTCACAATAATTTTGGGATGGCAAACGGATTATCTATTGAAGACGATATGAGTGGTGATTACGGTCCACAAACTTATGATCCTTTGAAACCATTTGATAACCGCGACCCTCGCTTTTACGCATGGATTTTTTCAGATAGAGACCTTATTTCAAATAGAGGTGGCGTACCAGCAGCTAATAGATTTGCACAGTTGTGGGATGATGGAGCAGGTAATACTGGGGCGCACCGCGGTGCAGGAAACGTTTCACAAACTGGGTACATGTTTAAAAAGTTTTATCCAGAGATTAATGGACAACATCATGTACAACGAGGAAACAATATTATTAGAAGATTTACAGGAATGCGTATTCACATGAGGTTAACCGATGTGTACTTAATGTATGCAGAGTCACTTCATGTGGCTAGAGGCGCAACAGCAGGATCTAGCTCTTATAATTTAACTGCAGAACAAGCAATCAATACATTGAGAGCTAGAGCGGGGATTCCTAATGTAAATCCTGCTATTGTTGCAGATAATATTAAATTCTTAGACGAGGTAAGACGTGAAAGATCTGTAGAATTATCTTACGAGGCGCACAGATGGATGGATATACGCCGTTGGGGTGTTGCCCATGAGGATAAATACAAAAAGAAAACAGGATTACGTTTTGATAAAGATTGGACCTTCTTTGAGGAGTTTGAAATTATAGAGAGAGTTTGCGAGTATCCAAAACACTATTGGTTGCCATTTGAACCAAACCAAACTCAGTTTTATGAAGGCTTTCCTCAAAACCCAGGTTGGTAAAACTTGAATAAATTTGTTTTAACTAATACTAAAAATTTTAAAAAAAAATGATTATAAATAAATTATATAAGTTGTACACCCTCGTATGCTTAGCCATGTTCTGCTTTTGTGGTATGGTAACGGCACAGTCTGCAGGGACAGAGGTGTCAGCAACCGTGGTCGATCAACAAGGGAACCCCTTAAGTGAGGTTAATATTTACGGCGCTGGAGGTTCTCGGACATCTACCAATGCCAATGGTGTATTTAACATTACCTTGAAAAAGGACCAAGCAGTAGTGATAGAAAAAATGGGCTACGAGTCGCAACTTCTTAGCTTGTCTACTATCACTCGTAACATTACCCTTGTAAAGTCTGATTTTCTAGCGTCAGAAGATGACGAAATAAATATGGGAGTTGCAACAAGAACCAGACGTGAATTAGTTGGCTCTGTATCGTCAGTAAATACTAGAGACCGTTTAACTTATGATAATACCCAGTTTGTAAGAGATTATATTGCTGGCCTAACGGTAGGGGTAAGAGGCTCATCCAATATTAGAGGAATAGGAAATGCATTGTTTGTAATTGATGGTGTTTTTGGACGTGATCCAAACATTCTAAACATGGAAGAGGTAGATCAAATAACCGTTCTTAAAGATGCAAATGCCGTAGCATTATACGGTAGCCAAGGTAGAGATGGTGTGATTGTGATAAACACAAAACGTGGTAAAATAAATAAAAAAGAAGTAAACTTGAATGTGCGTTCTGGATTCAGAACACCTTTGGCTTTGCCAAATTACTTAGATGCTGCCACTTTTATGGAGCTTCGTAATGAAGCTTTTGCAAACGATGGTTTAGATCCAACCGTAGTAGGTTTTTCGCAAGAACAAATTCAAAACACAAGAAGTGGTTTAAATCCTACCGAGTTTCCAGATGTTGATTTACTTGAGTTTGTAGAACCATTTGTAATTTCGCGAAATGTTATTGCTGAGTTCTCTGGCGGTAATGAAAAATCTCAATATTATGTGAATGCAGGATGGTTTTACAATGAAAATTGGCTTAATATTAATGAGGATATAAACGCAGGAGACAATCGTTTTAATGTAAGAGGTAATATTGATTTTAAGGTAAACGACTGGATTACAAGTAGCATTGATGGGATTGCTATCATTAGCAGTTCAAAAAGTGCTAGAGCAAATCTATTAAATGCAGCCACTACATTTTTACCTTTTGAATATGCGCCTTTACTTCCAGTAAGTGCTCTTGATCTTGAAAACAATCCAGATCTTGCAGCCTTATTAGCTGGAGCTACCGTTTTTGATGGTAATTTACTGGGTACTGTACAACAAGTTGGTATTGATACACCCATAGGTTTATCTATAGCTGGTGGTAATCAAAATAGAGTGTCTCGTATAACGCAGTTTAATAACGCCATTAATTTCGATTTGTCTAGAATAACTGAAGGTTTGTCGGCAAAAACCTATTTAAGTTTCGATTTTTTCGATACGTATACAACATCTACACGAAATCAGTTTAGAGCTTATGCGCCTACATGGACAGATGGCAGAATAACGGATTTACAAGATTTTGGTGAAGATAGAAGAGATTTGTCAGAAAATATTGCTTCTAATGGATTTGTGTCGCGAGTAGGGATGTATGCATTAGTTAATTATAAAAAAACTTTTGCTACTAATCATTCGATAAATACAACGTTTTTGGGGTACTATAATTCACAACAAAGAGACGGAGTAGTTCAAGCAGATAGAGATTCTCATTTAGGGTTTCAAATGACCTACGATTTCAAGAAAAAATTATTTGTTGATTTTTCTGGAGCTTATGCGCACTCTATCAAATTACCGGAAGGCAACAGAGGTGGTTTGTCGCCAACTTTAGGACTAGGGTATATTTTGAGCGAAGAGTCATTTTTAAAAGATAGTAATTTTATAAATTACTTAAAATTAAAAGCCTCAGGAGGAATTATTAAATCCGATATCGGGATTGATGGTTATTATTTATATGATGAAAACTATTCTAACGGCACAAATTTTGCTTGGGCAGATGGTGTATTCTCTAACAGAAGACAAAATATTTCACAAGGTGCTAACCCTAATTTAGGATTTGAAGAACGTATAGATTTAAATCTAGGATTTGAAAGTTATTTAATGAACTCACTTTGGTTAGAAGCTAATTATTTTAGAACCGAACTTGATAAGCAACTAGTGTTTTTAGCCGATCAATATCCGTCATATTATAACACGTTTAGACCGTTAGATAATTTTAATGTCAATTTATATACTGGTTTTGAATTAGGGTTGAATTTTAATAAAACCTTCAATGATTTTTCAATTGGTATTGGTGCAAACGTGTTATATAGCCAAACAGAAGCATCAAAACGATCTGAAACTAACGAGTTTGCTTACCAAAACAGACAAGGGCTAGAGTTGTCTAGTATTTTTGGATTTGAAGATTTAGGTTTCTATTCAGAATCTGATTTTACGACAGATACAGATGGTAATCTTGTTTTAAACGGTAATCTACCAATACCAAGTTTTGGTGCAGTACAACCTGGAGATTTAAGATATGCAGATCAAAATGGTGACAACATTATAGATCAAAATGATCAAGTGGCTATAGGTCAGAATGCAAGTCCATGGACTTATGGCCTTAACCTTAATTTAAAATATAAAAGATTTAATTTATTTATATTAGGTACTGGTCAAACAGGAGGAAATGGTAACAAGTTAACTGGTTTTAGCAATTACTACAGCCCGAACGGAACGGATAAATACTCTGAGGTGGTATTAGGACGTTGGACACCACAAACCGCCAATACAGCAACCTTTCCAAGATTATCTTCTGGGGACAATCAAAATAACTTTAGAACATCATCGTTTTGGTTGTATGATAATAGCTTTTTCAGAATTAACCGTGCACAGTTAACTTATGAGTTTACTGATACTTTATGTGATAAAATAGGAATTGAAGATTTTAGCTTGAATTTCCAAGGAACCAACCTTTTTGAAGTAGGTGAAAATAAAGATATCCGTCAGTTAAATATTGGTGGTAATCCTCAAGCTAGATCTTATACTCTTGGTGTAAGAGTGTCATTTTAATTAAAATAAAAATATAGATATATAAAATGAAAAATTTAATAAAATATATAGTAGTTATGTCAGTTTTTACGAGCATAATTAGCTGTGAAACCTTCGAGCCTAATGATGAAAACAGATTGGATTTTGACTTTGTAAATACCAATCCAGCATCTGCAGAAGGTATATTACTGAATGGCTATTCCCGTACAGTAGATCAGTTTACATTTATTGAAGCTGCAACAGATGATGCTGTAAATAACCAATTAGATAACGGTTTTAAGCGAATGGCTCTTGGTGAGCTAAATGCCCAGTTTAACCCAGCTTCACGTTGGAATAATTATGAAAGTGTGTTATGGGTAAATAAATTTTTAGAGATTATCGAAGCAGGTGAGATTGTATGGTCTCCAAACGAAGAGATAAACGAAATGTTTTATCTCCGTATGGAAGGTGAGGCATTGGCATTGAGAGGATTACATCATTATTACGCTTTACAAGCACATGCGGGCGTAGGTACTTCTGGAGAATTATTAGGCGTACCCTACATAACAGAGTTTATAGAAGCTGATGGTAATTTTAACATCCCTCGTTTATCGTTCGAAGCTACCGTAGAAGCTATTATGGCAGATTTTGATGCAGCACTTGCTTTATTACCAACAGATTATGGATTAAGTCAGGGGGATGTAGACTCATGGTATGCAGGTTTTGAGTTTAATAATTACGATGTAGTTAATGGTGCTCTTTATAATCTAAGAATTTCTGGTAGAATAGTAAAAGCATTAAAAGCACGTTTGGCACTTTTTGCAGCTAGCCCATCATTTTTAAATGACCAAGGCTATTACAATAGGGCTGCAACAGATGCAAGCGAGGTACTAAATACTATAGGAGGTGTTTCGGGTCTATCTGCCAGTGGTGTTGATTATTATACAACTTACAACCTATCGACTACTGATGAAATGATTTGGAGAGGTTCTATTCCTGATGGATTAAGTTCTGGTATTGAGAGCCGAATGTTTCCACCTTCTGTAAATGGTAGAGGCGAAATTAATCCAACACAAAATTTTGTGGATGCATTCCCAATGCAAAGCGGATTCCCCGCAACAACAGCTAATGGTTACGATCCGCAAAATCCTTATGCTAATAGAGACCCTCGATTAGATAAGTTTGTTGTACTAAACGGTACTTCTTTTGGAGGTGGAACTATAAACACTGGTGTTGGTGGCGGAATTGATAGATTAGATTCTATTCCTGAGTTTTCTACCAAAACAGGTTATTATCTAAAAAAACTACTACATCCTCAGGTAAGATTGAATGATGATGGCTCTTCAGTGGGTCAAAGACGCTACGATGTTTATTTTAGATATACAGAATTATTTCTAATATTTGCTGAAGCAGCCAATGAAGTTGGTGGTCCAGATCAACAGATTAATGGTTTAACACCTCGTAGTGTTATTGCAGCCATTAGAGCTAGAGCTGGTATTACACAGCCTGACAATTATTTGGCTTCTATTTCAACGAGAGAAGCGATGCGCGAACTTATTAGAAATGAAAGACGTTTAGAATTGAGTTTTGAAGGCCACAGATTTTGGGATTTAAGAAGATGGGGGGTATCTTTAAACGAAACAGTAGGAGGGCTTTTCTTTGATGGTACAAATTATATCGAATTGCCTTCTGTAGAAAATAGAAATTATCCATCATTTGCTACATATATGCCTATTCCCAATGATGAAACTTTAAGGTTTCCTGAACTTGAACAAAATTCAGGTTGGTAGGACTAGCTAGTATAGTAATAAAAGAATTTAAAAATATTTAACATGAAAATAAAATTAGTTATAGTTTTTGTAATGCTTTTAAGCATTATGGCTTGTGAAAATCAAGATAATATTGTTGAGGATTTTGGCTCATCATCAGTCTTTTTTCCTTTTCAAACACC
>Ga0209138_1003872_pt1 | contig 10393 bp, 10 predicted proteins | sample SaaInl3SG_22_DNA_FD_184645 | JGI IMG/M metagenome (GOLD analysis project Ga0209138, IMG submission 184645) | Marine microbial communities from expanding oxygen minimum zones in the Saanich Inlet - ESP_153SG_22_DNA (SPAdes) (version 2) | ecosystem: Environmental > Aquatic > Marine > Intertidal... | reverse complement strand
AAAAAAAAGGCGATTGCGGCACTGCGTGCGGCAAGGACACTAATAACAGTATGGGGGTATGTTTGATTTGCGTTCATGAGCGAGAGTCTAGTGAAAATAAGTGACTATGAACAGGACACGTCGCAGTCAACGAGTCTTAATGATCGATTAGTCGAGACTTCCAGTCTGCAGGTGCCGCGTCTAACCGACACTATACCAGCGTCTATTTGGAGTCCTGAGCGCGACTTGCCACTTAGCTCTGCCACTTGCCACTTTGATGCCGCTTTTCAAAGAGGGTGAATTACCGGCTGTGTTGAAAAATGACACAGGAGCGAGTTCGCCAGAGCCTCTATCTATATAACCCTCTGATTTTCTAGCTAATAAATATTTATTTGAGTAAAAAAGGATAAGTTGGCATTGATTCTGCACCCTTACACCTGTGTCAAATAACTATCAGCAAGGAATGGCCCATGCCATCACTAGATAATTACTTCGGATTCAATAACGCAGCGACAAGCGTTAAAAGCCGACGCCTCGAAATTATCTCGGGAAATATTACCAACGCCTCAACGCCAGGGTATAAGGCGCGCGACCTTGATTTCGCCAAAATACTCAAACAGTACTCGATGAATGGCGCAGGTGGTGGAGCTCAGGCAACGCAGCCAAAGCATATCGGTGCCGGCGTCGCCTCTTGGGAAAATGTGGATTCTGCTATCACTTACTACAATCCGCTTAATTCAAGCCTCGATGACAACACTGTTGAAATGGGCGTTGAACAAGCACGATTTGGACGAGCTGTGGCCGACTATCAAGCCTCTATTCAATTTCTAGAAAACAAAATTTCGGGAATGCGAAAAGCACTACGCGGCGAGTAACAGGCCGCAACCTACGCTAAAAGGAGAAAAGTATGTCATTTGAACGATTGATGAGTATCGCTGGAACGGGCATGAATGCGCAGCTTATCCGCATGAATACTACTGCGAGTAATCTGGCGAATGCTGGCGTAGTTGCCGGTACTGATCAGGGAGCTTTTCGTGCTAAACGTCCAGTTTTCGAGACGCTAGTTGCAGGTGCCATGGCAGGTAACTCAGGTTCGTTTGCGGGTGGTGTAAGGGTGAACGAAATCATTAACGACCCGAAACCAGTTAAACAGGTGTTTGAGCCAAACAACCCTATCGCAGATGAAAATGGTTACGTTTTTGCGTCAAACGTGAGTGAAATCGAAGAGCTAATTGAAATGATGGATGCATCACGTGCCTATCAGAATAATATTGAAGTGATCTCTACCGCAAAGCAGTTAGTGAGTAGGACACTCGAAGTCATGAAGGTTTAGGAGCGAGATAATGTCTATCCAAAATGAAGCACTGCTGCCCGCAAACATCCTAACTTCGAATCAGTTCGAAGAGCAGCAGATCAAGAAAAATACAACAGAAGATGACCTGGGCCGTGACGCGTTCTTGCAACTCTTTACGACACAACTTAAAAATCAGAATCCGTTAAGTCCAATGGACAACGAAGCGTTCGTCGCGCAGTTAGCGCAGTTCTCATCATTAGAGGCGATGAAAGGCGTACAGGCCTCTATGGAAGATATGGCAGCTGAGGCTCAAACAGAAAAATTTCTGTTGGGCTCAAGCTTGTTAGGTAAAACACTTAATCTCGACGGCAGTTCGGTGCGAGGAGGCGCAGGTCGTGAAATTGAAGCGAAAGCTTTGATGCCAATGTCGGCCGACTCAGCGGTATTCAGCGTTTACGACGCTGCTTCAGGACAGCTCATCTATCGCGAGAACTTCGATAATCTCAAATCAGGAGAAAAAGAGCTTAAGTGGGATGGTAAAGACGCGCACGGCGATGAAATGCCGGACGGGACTTACAACTTCGCTATGACGGCAGAGAAAGCGGGTGACCGCTTCGCTGTACCACTAACAACGAAACAAAACATTACGGCAGTTAGTTGGGACGCAGAGTCTCAACAAATGAAATTCGAAATTGAAGATGGGCGTGTTTTGAACATGACCGACATCAACCGCATCCAACTTTAAATAAGGGGAAAAACCATATGTCATTCTATACCTCGCTTACAGGTCTAAACGCAGCTACAACCGAGCTTGCGGTAACCTCAAATAATATTGCTAACGCCGGTACCTCGGGCTTTAAGCGTTCGACCGCAGACTTCGGCGATATTTTCGCGACTTCACCTTTGCAAAAAGCATCATCAGTGGTTGGTGCGGGTGTCTCTTTGAAAGAAGTAGTTCAAGAATTCAGCCAAGGAAACATCGAATTCTCAGCGAACTCACTTGACCTCGCGATTACCGGCGACGGCTTCTTTGCGCTTAAAACAACAGACGGCACTAACGTGTACACACGGAACGGCGGTTTTATGTTGAACGAGCAAAACCAGATGGTTAACTCGGCAGGGCAAGCCCTGATGTCGCTGCCTGTAGATTCAACCAACAAGGCAGACTTCAGTGAGCCCCTTACCGCGATGACTATTCCGCGCGCTACCGTGTCTGAATTTGCAGCAACGACTGAGGTTGAGCTCGGCTTGAACCTACCATCTGGTAGTACTCCGATTACAGAAGACTTTAGCCCAAGTAAGCCAGAAACTTATCATAAGACGACGTCTTTCACTGTGTATGGCGCTTCGGGTTCGGCGCATCTCTCGACTGTATATTACGTGAAGACAGCGGAAGCCACAGCAGACGATCCTTTCAACAAATGGCAGACCTATGTCTATATCGACGACGAGCCAGTTGATCCCGCGTTAGTACAGGCCTCGGATACGGGTGGTGATGAATACTTCGTAAATAAATATGGAGAGATTAAAACGTCAAGCGAATTGTTAAAATTGCAACGAACTAGTGCAGATAGCGCTCAGTATCTCATCACAACGGGTACAGTGTATAAAAAGTACTCGTACGATCAGCTATCGGCGCCGATCTCTTCGAAGCCAGCAAGTATTTCAGTTTCTATTCCCACAACCAACAATATATATACAGACAACTTGAATCTAACTAACAATAAAGATGGCGTTGACTTTTCTAACCTAGACGACAATGGAGTCGCGCTGGCTAATCCGGTAATGACACGCGCTGCGCTGTCAAACATGTTTAAACTCTCCATAGACGGCTCTGATCCTGTACAAATTGGCCTGGAGCATCTTGCAGGAACAAAAGCAAAGCTATCGGGCCAACAGATTGCCTTTGAGTTAACTAATAGAATTAATCAAGAGTTTGGCGACGGAAAGAAATTCGATTTTAGTACGCCGACTGGAGGTACAGCGACTACTTTAACGCTCGCTCGTGGAGATGACGCACCGATAACATTGAGCATCCAGGCTTTGCTCACAGCTGATGGAATAACGGGCGAAGCCACACCTGAGGCAGTAGCCTACTCTCTTACAAAAGCACTCGATGCAAATGCTCTTTATAAGGATATCGACGTAAAATATGACGCGGTCAACCAAGGATTCCTCTTTACGCAGACAGATAAAGCGAAAGTCGGCACAATCACGGCTACACCAGGCGGCAATAACTCGGACGGAACTGCAAACGGTGCAACTTTATTTAATATAGATGCAGCAGGAGCTGCGATCAAACCGTTGGACACAGAACCTAGCATCGTACTTATGCGCGGCGTCTTGCCAAACGGTTCAGCGCTTGCAGCAGCTGACCAACGGTACGGTATGAAAGTTGAATACAGTGATGGCAAATTTTCATTTAAGAGTGGAACAACTGGGGACTCATCTAGCATCACTATTGAGTTGAACGGCGCAGCAGCTGACGGAACTGCTCAAGCTGTTAATGCTGAAGAGACAAATTTAACAGCGTCCTCTGCCTTGGCGAAAGCTCTGTTTGGAATGAGCGCAACGCAAGGTGTCGCAGCTCAAAACTCGCAGGTAAACAATTTGCCTACCCTTCGTGGACAAGTATCGAAGCCTGCTTTTGTTACGGGCAATGCGATGGGCATAGACGCGAGTGAATCTTTCTCAGTAAGTGCTGCGAATAAAAATCTTACTGTAATTATTGATGGCATTTCGTCGCAAATAAATCTAGACGAAGGTCAGTATTCGATTGGAACATTTACTACTGAGCTACAAGACAAAATTAACCTAATGGCGGACAGTTTAGGTCGCACTGTAGGAGGGGTTAAGGTTGGTTATGACGAAACAAAAGGGGCGTTAACCGTCACAGGTTCAACGACGTCGACCGACTCCTTTATTCAGATTACTGGACACGCAGACTGGGGCCTAGAGAGCATCGATGCCGCTTTCGGCAGCACATCAACATTTGTTGAGCTTACGCCTGACACTGAGGGCGCGGCAGCAGTGTATGTGGTTCAGAACCAAGACGGTACTTGGACAGAGCAGACCGACAAAGCAGACTTTGAAGAGGGTAATATCCCGTTCTGGTCGCCTATCTTCCTTGATAAAGGTGAGCTTACGTTCGACACGAGTGGATCACTCGTCTCTCCGCAAGCTTCGTACGCTTTGGAAAGCGACTCGATTACAGGTACGACAGTCAATATCGCATACACGGCCAGTACGCAGTTTAACTCGCCGTTTGCCGTGTTGAGCCAGTCTCAGGACGGTGCGCCGGAAGGTGACTTGGTTGGCGTTAATATAGGTGACGATGGCCTCGTGGTAGCGAGTTACTCTAACGGATCGCAAAAATCGTTAGGTAAAATCATTATTGCGAATTTCTCATCACCAACCGGCTTACGTCAGATTGGTGACTCTAGCTTCTTCGCCACGTCTGACTCAGGAGCGGCGAACTATGGTGAACCAGGTTCGGCAGGCTTTGGTACTTTGCGTGCTGGCTCGAGAGAACGCTCAAACGTTGATTTGACCTCAGAACTTGTTGATCTGATTACGGCGCAACGAAACTTTCAGGCTAATGCCAAAGCGATCGAAACGTCTAGCACGATGACATCAGCGATTATCAATATACGCGGTTAATAGATTGGGTGGAGATTTGCTCTCTGCCTTCTCTTTAAGGTTTTAAAAAATGGACAAGTTGATATTTACCGCATTGGGTGCGGCGTCGAGTCAAGGTTTTCAGAGAGTTCAGCTCACGAACGATCTTGCCAATATTTCGACGATTGGGTACAAGCGTTCCCAATCATCGCGCCCTGAATCGGCTTTTCTCGATGGTCCTGGGTTACCCACGAGATTTCAGCCAATCGTTACCTCGCGCGTCGAACGGGTTTCGATGAGCGCCGGCACAAATATGGAGACGGGGGGGGCATTGGACATCGCGATGAACGACGCCACAGTGTTAGGCGTTCAAACTGAGAACGGCGACATCGCGTTTACCAGGCGAGGAGATCTCCACATTTCGTCTGATGGATTTCTCGAAACCGGCACCGGTAAGCTTGTTCTTGGCGAGGGAGGGGGCCCGATCACTGTTCCAGTTAACGGGTTGGTAAGAATTACGCCTGATGGCACTGTCTTTTTCCAAGAAGCTGGGCCAGAGGGAGGGGAAGCGCAGGAGCTAGGACAGCTTCTACTTCGTGACTCAAGCGCCGCTGTGATGGTTCGACGCACTGACGGACTTTTTGAAGAAGCGGGCTCTAATGGTGCGGGCGGCGATATAGCGCCAGGGCCTGGTATCGCGTCGGTTAAGCCAGGCGCATTAGAAGGAAGTAATGTCAGCGCGGTAGAAGTCATGGTTAATCTTCTAGATTTCTATCGCTCATTTGAAACTCAAATGAAAGTTATTAAAAGTTCTGAAGAAATGGATAAAGACGGTACTCGTCTGATGCGAGTCTAATAATCGCACCAAGTAATCATTAAGAGGATTCATCGATGGATGCTGCAATGTGGGTAGCAAAGACTGGCCTTTCGGCACAGTCAACTCGAATGACGGTAATTGCGAACAATCTTGCAAACGTTAATACAACCGGCTTTAAGAAAGACAGAGCTATGTTTGAAGATCTGCTGTATCAGCGCATCGTACAAGCAGGCGCACAGGCTGACATTAACGCAGAGGTGCCTACAGGATTAATGCTAGGTACTGGTACGCGAGTTGTCGCCACTGAAAAAGTGCATCGTCAGGGTAATATGATCTCGACAGAGAATTCGCTGGACGTCGCGATTGCTGGCGCTGGATTTTTTGCAGTACAGCAAGCCGATGGGACTCAAGCCTTTACTCGTGATGGTTCACTGAAGCTTTCTAATACAGGCGAAATAGTGACCGCATCGGGTGAATCTTTGATACCGCCAATCACTATTCCGCAAGATGCTTCGAGTGTGACCATCGGACGTGATGGGACTGTGACTGTCGAACTTGCGGCCGGTGGTGGTGCCGCAAATGTCGGTCAATTCCAGTTAACGCGATTTGTTAACCCAGCTGGTTTGACGCCTCTGGGCCGAAATTTATTCGCTCAAACAAATGCGAGTGGTGATCCAATCATTAGTAATCCTGGCGCACAGGGCGCCGGGATGATCACACAAGGTGCACTAGAGGCATCGAATGTGAATGTAGTCGAAGAAATGGTTAGCATGATCGAAACGCAGCGGGCTTATGAAATCAATTCAAAAGCAATCGCAGCGACTGACGGAATGCTCCGCTTCCTCAATAACAATCTGTAATTAGGACTTAATTAACCAGAATCGGGATTCAGGATGATGGCAAAAGTAGGCAAAACTCTAGGAATCGCATTGCTTTCATTGGCGATGTTGAATTGTTCAAGCACCGGGCCACAATCACTTGTTGCCAATGACAGCTTCGAACTCACCTACCCGATAGAGGAGCCCAACGTAGATCGAAAGACCGGGTCTATTTATGATAACGGCGCCCGCCTTTATCCTGCTGGAAGATCCTATGCCGCAGGTGCGGTTGAGGTGGGCGACATTCTAACAATCATTCTAAGTGAAAGTGCGCAGGCATCACGTCAAACGGGTCTATCCACTGAGAGGACAACCTCAAATGATGTTATTGGCGACGCGCAGCGAAACGCGCTATTTCCAGGTGGTGAATTCTTTTCAACGCTGCAGAGTGATGGCTCATCTCTAAGTAGCACAGGTACTGGCACTGCGGGGCAATCTGCGTCACTGTCGGGAAGTATTTCAGCTGTCGTGGTCGATGTAATGATGAATGGCAATCTCGTTATCTTCGGAGAGAAACAGTTAGAGCTAAACGAAGGAAGCGAATATATTCGAGTACGAGGAGTTATTCGTCCGGAGGATATTCAGCCCAACAACACAGTTCTTTCACGTCGTTTGGCAAATGCACAGTTCTCTTACAGTGGCGCTGGCGAGCTCGCTAGAGCGACAAAAGGCTCATGGGGAATTAAAGCACTATACGGTCTGTGGCCTTTCTAGATCTGTATCTAATTTTGACGACTTGCAAGCCAATCAATACGGTTAATTCGAAAAGCAACTATGAAAAAAATTATAGCCTTACTAATAATATCTCTTATGACGCCAAGCGTGTCATTCGCCGATAGGATAAAGGATCTTGTTGATGTAGCAGGTGTCCGAAGTAACCAATTGATTGGTTTTGGTCTTGTTGCCGGACTCTCTGGTACTGGTGACGGCAATACATTGCGAGTTACGGGTCAAAGTCTGTCGTCATTGTTGTCAGGGTTAGGGGTCAGTGTTGATGGTCCGGTAACCGAGTTCGATTTAGGAGACAACCTCGTCAATCTCGCAACGCAGTTCGCGCAACAACCATTGCAGGTCGATAACCTTGCGGCAGTTATCGTCACTGCCGAAGTCCCTGCGTTTGCCAAGCCCGGCCAGCGTATTGACGTCAACATCTCAACAGTAGGTACCGCCGAAAGTTTGCGAGGCGGAAACCTGATTCTAACTGAGCTCAGGGGAATTGATGGCCAAGTTTATGCTCTTGCTCAGGGGTCACTTACCGTCACCGGTGTCTCAGTTGACGCAGCCGGAAGTAGTGTCGAAATCGGCGTGCCAACGTCGGGACGAATTCCTAACGGCGCAATACTTGAACGTCTAATTGAAACACCTTTTGAGACAGCAGAACATTTTGTTCTAAATGTCCGCGACCAAGATTTTAGTACAGCGAATGCAATCTCGATTGCAATCAACGAGCGTTACGGCGAAGGCATGGCGACAGCTATCGACGCTGTCTCTATTGCGGTAAGAGCGCCTGCAGAAATGAGCGCAAAAGTAGGTTTCTTGAGCGATATCGAATCAATGGAAGTTGACCCAGGCGAGCCGATGGCGCGCGTAGTGATCAACTCTCGAACAGGAACGACAGTGATTAACAGATCGGTTCGAGTCGGTGCGGCGGCGGTGTCGCACGGCACCCTCATGGTTCGAGTCGAGGCATTCAATGACGTAAGCCAGCCGGGTCCTGGTGATCTGGCACAAGGCGATACTGTCGAGGTGACAAACGCGGAGATTACGGTCGAGGAGCCTACGAACCAAATGGTTCTTCTGGAGCCTGGAGTAGAGCTTCAGGACATCGTTGACGCAGTTAACCAAGTAGGCGCCTCGCCGTCTGCATTAATTTCAATACTCGAAGCGCTGAAAAGAGCGGGCAGCTTAAAAGCGCAATTGGTGGTGATTTAGATGGCAAGCAATATTGGTATGCCGGTGTCGAGTGCCTACGATTTCGCAGGACTCGCAGCGCTAAAAGGCTCCGCGAATAAAGCAGGTGCCGATCAAGGGTCAGTAAATCAGAAAGTCGCAGAAGAATTCGAATCACTTTTTCTTAAGATGATGACAGATTCAATGAAGGCGTCTTTAAAACCGATGCAGAGTGATCTTTTGCGTAGCGACTCGATAGATTTTTTTGACGACATGTTCTATGACGAAGTGTCTAAGGTTATGGCAGGTCGTCAAAGCTTGGGTATCGCTGATTGGCTCGATTCAGTGACATCGGCGCGAAGCGGAACTGTCATAGCACAAGAGGTGCCTACGGCATTGCCAGTCGTAAATTTACAGCCCGCAAGACCACGAAAATTTGACTAGATACTGGTTAAGACAACGTTAACTTTCTGTAATTGAGCAGGTAATATGACTGATTTACTTACCATCGGAGCGACCGCGACGCAGCTGTATAGGCAAGCGCTGTCGACCGTGAGTAATAATATTGCCAATATTAATTCCGAGGGCTATTCGAGGCAGGAAGTAACAACTGCTGAAAACTCCCCTTCGCAGATGGGTGTGAGTTATTTGGGAACGGGCGCGAGACTAGTAGGCGTTCAACGCGCTTATGATGAATTCGCTGAAGCCAATATTCGAACTTCACAAAGTGCCCTGAGTTCGCAAGAGCCAATGGTCAATTATACGGACCGATTACTTAATCTACTGGGCTCAGAAACTGGCGGCTTATCATCGGCTATCGATAAATTCTTCTCTTCAGCCACACAGCTCAGCACTAACCCTGCGGAACAGTCTTATCGGCAAGAATTCTTAAGTTCCGCCAATTTTTTCTCGTCAAGAGTCAAGAGCGTAGTAGGTGATCTGGGCGCGCTTGATACTGAGATGAAAAGAGAGATCTCTGAGAATGTGCAAACGCTTAATCAGCTTGCGGCGAGCCTTGCACAGGTTAATCGTCAGTTAGGCAAGAACACCAAGCAATCATTACAACCACCGGCAATGCTCGATCAGCGTGATCATCTGATGCACGAGATGTCAAAGTTAGCAAAATTAGATCTAACGTTTGACGTGGCGGGTCGTGTCGATGTGAAATTGGCTGGTACAACGGATAACACAAATATTGTAGAGGGTAACGAAGCCAAAACACTTTCTGCAACATTCCCGACCCTGCCGGGCTCACCATCCGCCGTCATTTTCGATGCCTATGGTGAGAATATCAATGTAGGCACAATAAAAGGCGGTTCAATCGGGGGGCTGTTGAACTTTCGAGATGACGTGTTCGAGCCATTGCGTGGCGACATCGACATTCTCGTCTCATCGCTAGTCAATTCGGTGAACACCGTTCATGCCGGCGGCATGAACCATAATAATGAAATAGGTCAGGATCTCTTTAGCCTTGCAACTACTTACAAAGCTACATCGCAGAATGGGGAGTTAGACGCGAGTGTCACGGCAACGCAGATAACAAACGGTGCACCCGCCGCGGGTGCTTTTTCCGCCAGTTGGAGCAGCGCCGATCGATCGTGGCTCGTAACCGACAAAGCAACGGGGACTGTTAGTAGCGTCAAGCCTTCGACGAGCTCCGGAGCGGTCTTCGAGCATGCAGGTTTGCGAATTGAATTATCCGAAAGTCCGAAAGACGGTAGAAGCGTGTTCATAGATCCCGCCTTGCGAGTATCCGAGAATTTAAGCGTAGCCATAACTGATATCGCGCAAATAGCCACTTCTGGCCGTCTTGTAGTTCAGCAAAACATAAACAACTCAAAGCTTGTTGACGTCTCCCTTGACTATGGCTACGCAAAATCACTGACGCTAAGCACAGCAACGCTCGATGCAGCGGTG
>Ga0209138_1003868_pt1 | contig 10396 bp, 12 predicted proteins | sample SaaInl3SG_22_DNA_FD_184645 | JGI IMG/M metagenome (GOLD analysis project Ga0209138, IMG submission 184645) | Marine microbial communities from expanding oxygen minimum zones in the Saanich Inlet - ESP_153SG_22_DNA (SPAdes) (version 2) | ecosystem: Environmental > Aquatic > Marine > Intertidal... | reverse complement strand
GAATTCGTTCAATTATTTATTGCCATGCATGATGAACAGGTCATTCAGCACACCAATCCTTATCCGGATGTGGTCAATATTTTACAAAAACTTCACGCTAACAATATTCCCATGGCGCTGGCGACCAACAAGCGATTGGCACCCACGCAAAAACTAATTGATCACTTTGGTTGGAATGATTATTTTTCATCGATTGAATGCAGTGACAGTCAGTCTGAGATGCGAAACAAGGATGCCATGATTCAAGATATCATTAATCAAAATACATCGTTTTATGGAAGTTACTTTATTGGGGATACGGTGAATGATGGCTTATCGGCGAATCTAAATCAGCTGCCATTCATTAAAGCTTGTTACGGTTATGGTCGTGATCAGGACTGGTCTCGGGTTACCATTCATCAAGAAATACATCAGTTTTCAGAAATTTTAAAGTTAATTTAAAACTCGCCTCACGGCTATCTCACGCATTTTAACTCAAGAAGTTTGTTTGGAAATTTGACTATTGAATAATTAATATAATCAATTAAATCAATAACTTAGATAAATAATTAGATAATCTGATAGAGGATAAAACCTAAGAACCCCACCACTAAGATCAGGGCCAGATTGTCAAGAATAAAATGAATGCACTTACTAATCATGGTTGCCTTTCAATATATATATATCAATATGAAAACGTTATGCCTATTGAACAAAAAAGGCAATACGTAAAATAAGGAGATTTATTTAAGGCGGACGCCAGGTTGATGATCGGGGGTGCCGATGAATTCCACACCACCCTCTTCTAAGGTATTTTGAATACTGACTATTGTGTTAAGGCTCACATTTTGACGACTCAAGCGGCCTGGTATTGTTCTGAAAATCATCCCACCTGGGCATACCGAAGAAGATATTGTTCCGCCTCAAGACATTAACGATATTGTGAAAGATTATTCTATTCAAGATTGGCAAGATTTTATTCTGATTAAACAATTAGAAATTCATAAATCCATGACCATGGAGCGAAAGATTAACGACTACCACAAACTCTTACCCTTAATGCAAAAAGCCAGCCTTCCAGATTTGGATACCTATGACAAATTGATGCGTTATCAAACGTCTCTGAACAATCAACTCTCAAAGCAAATTGGCGAACTGGTAGAACTTGAAAAAATTTACGCTAAATAATGCAAAGTTTTTTTGGGAAAATGATGGCTAATAGAATACAAGCAAAGAAGAAGTAGATTTTTTCACGAAGACGTCTTCTACACTGCGGCGCATAGAATGCAAGCCTTAAAAAACCAAAACGAGATAATGGATACCATTGTTTTATAAACGGATCTTTTTCAAGTTTCAATATTTTAATTAAACGTAACACTTGATCAAAACCTTCCCCTAACAACACTCTCTTAAATCTTACAAAAAATCCAGAAAAACCGACATGTGCTCCAAAGTCATTTAACTCATGTTGTCGGTATTGCATGCCGGCATAACCATCAATGAACCATTTATAATGATTCGTCCTAGCAAAGGCATAGATTAACCAATCATGATACTGCTTCATTTGGCTAACCTCATCTTGGTTATTTTTTAAAAAGGTTTGTAGATTGATGGCAAGTTTTTTGGTAATCACAAAAGTACATCCTGGTCCGGCAGACTCAAACAAATAATCAAAGTTTTGTTGAGGCTGGTTTTTGACTAAAACTTTTCTCTTACCATCAATCCAAATGGCTTCCACATTAGAAGAATAGCCATCATAACCTTGCTCTAATTTTTGAATTGCTTTCTCTAGCTTATCTTTCTTCCAGATATCGTCCTGATCTGCCAAGGCAATATAATCAATATCTTTAAAATCTACACTCAATAAGAGATTAATAAAATTTGCTGCAGCTGACCCAAATTTTTTATTAGTACTTAAGATTTGAATTTCACTAAAACTTTTTGTACGTCTACGAACAATATCCACTGTATCGTCTGATGACTGATCAATGCTGATAATAATTTTATTAGGCTTTTGTGTTTGATTTAAGATAGATTGAATCTGTTGGTCAATAAAATTCTCACCGTTATAAGCAGCCAATAATACATTTATTCTAGCACTCAATCTTTCTACACCAATTTAATAAAAATAAAAATAGAAGCTAATAAAATCATAATCCGACCCAATATGCGTATTGCAATAAGCTCAAAGAGTACAGCTGGATTTTTTTTATTTTTTGTTGCATCAATAAATTTAGCTACTTTTGGGTCCAGGTAATAAACCACAAATACCGAGCTGACTGCGGTTATCGCAGGACTTAGTTGTACGATCCATAAACTATGCTCTTTAAAAAAATAACTTAAAATATTTAAATAAAATGGTACATACAAATAAATAGCATAAATAACCAACCCAATGAGTAATAAAAATATATTTTTTTTCGTCAAAGGAAAATAAAAATTTATTCTCATTTTTGATAAGAAATTAAATGACTGCAGCAAAGTTAACATCAACGTAGCAATGCTCGAAATCAACAAACATAGTAGTAAAAAATATAAATTATCTCGAGTAAGCATTACACCAAGCAAGGGTGGAGTAAAAAATAAAAAACCTCGACTGAGAAAATCAAACTGAAATTTTTTTGTATAGGCTGTGGCAATCTTTGTCGAATTGTGACGCGAGGTAAGATAAAAGATAGCGTAATTATCTATAAAAACTGCTACATTTTGAACAATAACAATAAATGCAAGTAAGAATATTTCCATCGTTATTTTATCTTATAGGCTTTCGCATAACGTTGACTGTCTTGTCGCAATTTAATTGCTTTGAGCACCTTCTTATCATTCTTTTGCATCTCCCGAGGTGCATAAACTGCGCGCTGGTGAGAATCCGCTTGCTTTGGTTCAGTTAGATAATAAACAGCCAAGCTTTTGCGATAGATGCCTTTCGGGACCTGTAATTGTTGACTCATGCCGTGCCAGGAGTGTTGCGTGGTATCAAAGATAATAGCCCTGTTGAATACAGGAGCGACCTCACGAATCAGCTCTTTGGGTTGATTGGTAGTTTCATCATGACTCCATAACCCCAAATGTCCTTTGTGTTTGCTTGGTCGCAAATCTTGAGAGAGATACATGATGATATTTAATTTACGCTGTAGGCCACACTTTGGATGGATCGAGTAATCGAAGTGGGGGTTAAGGTTGCCACCCGTACCATGCATGTGCCAGCCTCCTCCATGCAAGCCCATATCCGGAAAAAGATTTACCCCGACATATTTTTCTAATAGTTGGATCATCTGTGGTGAATTGAGCATCATTAAGATTTGGTAGGTGAGCGGTGGATACTTATTCCAATCATTTAAGGCTTTTTTGTGTTCAAGAGGATTGTTGTATTCGAACCAGACCTTGTCCTCATACCTTGGGAAATCACTCTCCAGTCCCATTGCTGTTTTGATATTAAAAAAATTATCTACCACGCAGTGATCAAAGGGTTGATTGTGTTTGAAGCCTTTAAGAGCTTTTTGGATATTATTAAAGTTAATCATTTAATCTAATATTAGTATGTTATTCTTAATTTAAATTAAATTATGCCTTTATTTAAGAGATGATGCGAAAAAAAATACTTATTGATGCTAGTTTGTTTGTGTTAGTTATTCTTTCATCATTGAAATTTTATCAAAGTTACGATCATGTATTTTTTAAATCCTTTCTAGAATCTGGTGGTAATGAAACTGCTGTTTACCCTGAGGTTATAGAAATACATCAAATGGTAACAAATTATCATTTGAAAGATTATAGACTTGATGGAAATTTGCTTAACGGTTTGCCGTTGCAACGTATAGTTGAATTTACCTATCCAATAAAACTTAATTCTTCATCTCATTTTCTTTTCCTATCAAACACTACAGAAAATAATGACATTGGATTGCTTCCATCAGGATGTAAGCTTGTTGAAGAAGGTTTACGAGTCAATTTATATGAATGTGAATAATTCATTTGTAATTAAACATGCATTAGCATTCAACGCTTTTTTTGTGTTGAATTATCTTGCTTGGCTTATAGGATTCCAGTCAATCGCACCTGTTATTTTTACTGGTCTTTTAATTTATTTTTGTTATTTTGCTGTTGACTCCTTTAAATTCAAGCATGCGCTTCCCCTTCTTGTTATTTTATATCTTGGCTTGTTATCACTTGGAACCGTGGCAACCTCTTGGGATGCTAGGTCAATTTGGTTATTCCATGCCAAAAGGATTTTCATTGATAATTCTATCTTTGCGCAATTGGACGATTATGCTATCTGGAGCCATAATGACTACCCTGTCATAGCTCCTCTGTTAAGCGCCTCCTTTGCAAAACTCATTGGATTCTGGAATGAAATTTTTCCTAAAGCGAGCAATGTTTTTTTTATCTTGCCGCCCTTGTTAATTTTTTATGGCCATATCAACAATAATCGTTTATTTACTCTGATGGTTATTGGAATTTTCTATATTATCGCTAAATTATTGCTCAACGGTTACATGGATGGCATATTAGCCCTGTATGCGCTATCTACATTAATAATAGCTAAATATTATTTTTATGATAAACAAAATGTTGGGCTATTATTTATTCTTCAGTCTATCGTTTTAGTGAATATAAAAATTGAAGGATTCTTTATTTTTGCTGTGATAATTGCGAGCATTTTTCTCACAAAGCCACATATCACTTATGCTAATTTAAAACGGTATATCATTTGTTTAGTGCCTATTATTTTTTGGGCTCTATGGAAATTTATTGTTCATGCTCATGGGGTTGTGAATTATATTTATGGGGGGCTGGCTACAAATAATTTAATTTCATTATTAGATCATGTGAAGAGTCGATTTCAACCGGATAGTTTACTAATGATCTTTGAACACACATTATTATTTAAATACTATCTATTGCTCGCCCTGCCATTATTGTTTTATAGAAAAATAGTAAACGTTCAGTTAGATCAAATAATTAAAGCCTCTCTCCTGTTTTTTGCACTCTACTGGCTATTTTTATTTACTGTCTATGTGTTAACCCCACATGACTTGTACTGGCATTTAAAAGGGTCCGCCACGAGAACAACCCTTCCCCTTCAACTGATTAGTCTGTGGATTCCAATTCTTATTTTGAAAAATTATTTATCACACAAAGGCTAGATTGGTATTCATAAGGCTCACAGGACATTATTGATATCACTACTGTTTAAAGACGTACACTTTTCTGTATAAAAAGACCACATAGAAACTCACACCAACAGCCACTAACTTGGACTATTTCAGGATATGGATATACCCACATCGATATTTTGGTAGTGAAATACGTGGTGATCCTACCGATGAGTCCGGATAATAGAAATCGGAAACATTCGGCTTTAATGCTTAATTGGTTTTTAAAGTTAAAAACAAGGTGTTTCATTAGAACATAAGCAACGCCCAGACCCAACAAATAAGAAATCGTTGCTAATACTTCCGGGGAATGAAGGGTGAGTGATAGAAGAACCAGGTAACTGCCATAATCCACTAGGAGCGCTATGGCAGATGCCCCGGTGTATTTAATAAACTTAATCAATGCCCTTTTTTCCTCATTGGTTTTTGCGACTACTTTTCCTCGTGGTACTCGTCATCGACATTAATGTTACATATCTTGCTCTTATCAACCTTACCGCTAATAATCTGCTCTGCCGCCTCTTTCGCAGTAAGCATGGAATGGTCTTGGTTGTTATAGCGATGCATGCCATTACGGCCAATCAGGAATAAGTTCTGGATCGGATCGATTTCATCTTGCAGGATCTTAAATTGCTTGTAAGACTCGCCAAAATAAACTGGATAGGCTTTCGGCACCCTAGCCACAATCGAGTCCATAATGTCAGAACTGTTGATCAAATCAATTTGTTGCAACTCTTTCACTGACAGATCTATGAGGTCGTTATCCTTCATCTTCCACAAATCATCCGACTCCTTGCAAAAGAACTCCAAACCCAGCCAGATGGCATTTTCTTGCTTCACTAGAAATGGGCTCCAGTTATTAAACACCTGAATACGACCAACGTTGACCCCAGGCTCTTGGATGTAGATCCAGTTATCAATTAATTCACGAGTCACGTGACTCTTTTCAATCAGGATGCCCACGGTAATAAAGTCACGGTATTGTAAATTTTGGGCAATCAATAATGTATTTTTCGACCAGTAAGCTTTGGATGCTGTGAACAGATCTTTCATGGGCATGGTGGATAACACATAGTCACATGGCAGGACCTTTTCATTATTAAAGGTGATACTTGCCACTTGGCTGCGTTTAATCTCCATCCCCGTCACACGAGATTGCAAGTGAATTCACTCTCATAGAGCGTAAGTTATCTGCAACCACCTCCCACATCTGTCCCGGACCATATTTTGGGTAAATAAACTCCTCGATCAGAGAGGTCTGCTCTGCCTTACTTCCCTTTTTAAATACTGATCTGATGTAGTGTAATAAGGCTGAGCCGCTTATTCAAACGCACCATCATATTATTCTTCCAGTTTGCCCATCTTCTTAATCAAGCCGTGGTAGTAGCCCTTGATAATGTACCTGTAATAGGTCCAACGATTCTTCACAAATAACATATAAAACAAGAAACGGAACAAATTTCGGGTCGCATCCACCACGCGCCAGTTCCAGTCGATTTCAAGCAGGCGATACAAATACATGGCGTTGCGGAAATAGTAGTACATGCGTAAGGGTGAGTGGATCGGGTAATTGGTACCCATGAAGGAAACTGATGAGTCGCCAAGGTGATGGGCCATCTCGACTTGGGGGAAGGAAACGATACTGTACCCTTTTGCACGAGCTCGTAAGCACCACTCGATATCGACAAAATCAATAAAAAGCTCCTCTCGCATCAGGCCCACATCATCCAAAACCGAAATGGGTATAAAAGAGCCTGAGGTAATCACATACTGGGGATGGGTGACTAGTTTTTGTTTGTCTGGCTTGGAGCGGATCAAACGAAATGGCTTAAAGTTAATGATCGACCCATAGTCATCGGTCACGTGATTAAAAAACACCGGGGAAAATAAGGCGGGTTTTTTAACGCCTTGATAAGCATTGATGTACTTGAGCATGTTTTGCAAGAAATCATCAGGTAATAAGGTATCCTGATCAAATAAGGTAACCATATCTGCACCTTGTTTTTTTGCTTCAAGAATACCGACGTTTAATGCAGCAGATAATCCAATGTTACCTGGATTATTAATGATAGTGACTTGTGATGATTTAAATGAATCAAGAGAGATTTCAGGACTATTATTAATAACAATAGTGTTTAAAAAATTTTTTTTGTGGCAGGCAAAAGTAGAACTAATTTTATTTAAATTTGATTTATAAGTTACTATAATTGAAAATACTTGTTTGAAGTTAATTTTCATTAAAGATATCTCTTGTATAAACCTTTCTTGAAAACTTATCTAATTCAGGATCCCATCTATTAGCCAAAATAAGATCGGTCATTTCATTAAGCTCAGCCAAAGAGCTAACAACTGGAAATTCATCAAAAAAATCGGATACCAAAGTAGGTTCATAAATAAAGATATTCACATTTTTTGATTTTAACTTATAAAAAATATCCTGAATGCTTGAGGATCGAAAATTGTCAGAACCATGTTTCATAACAAGACGGTAGATGCCTACAGCTTTTGGGTTTAGTTTCATTATAGAAGAAACTAAGAAGTTTTTTCTTGTTTCATTTGATTCAACTATTGCGTTAAATAAGTTTTGAGGAGTGCTTCCAAAATTTGCTAAAAGTTGCCTTGTATCTTTAGGAAGACAGTATCCACCATAGCCAAATGATGGATTATTATAACTATCACCTATTCTTGGATCAGAACAAATGCCATTAATAATATCTTCTGCTAATAGATTATTATTAAGAGCATATGAATCAAGCTCATTAAAAAAAGAAATTCGCATAGCAAGATAATTATTTGCAAATAATTTAATAGCCTCAGCTTCATCTGGATTAGTTAATATAATTTGACAATCTTTTTTTAAAGCAGCGGATTTAAAGAGTGCTGAAATTTTTTTGCCAAAATCTGATTTATCACCAACAATAATTCTTGATGGATACAGATTGTCATACAATGCCCTACCCTCTCTTAAAAACTCAGGTGAAAAATAAATCTGATCATAATTAAGTTTTCTTTTAGAGTCTGAAACAAAACCAATTGGTATAGTTGATTTAATTAAAATAGGAATATTAAATTTCTTTACCATATTTATAACTGCTATAACTGAATCAACATTAAAATAATTTTTTTGAGGATCATAATCAGTAGGCGTAGACACTATAACTAAATCAACATCAATTAATGAATTTATTAAATCTGTATCAAAAGTTAAATTTTTAGATTTATGTTGCAAATAATCCTTAATCAAGTCATCTTCAACCGGAGATTGTTTATTTTTTAGTTTTTGGATTTTGTCAAAATCAGTATCAATACCAATAACATCATTCACTTGGCTAAGTAACAAGGCATTTGATAAACCCACATAACCCATACCGACAATTACAATTTTCATATCAAAAGTACCTCATAGTTGTTAGCATTCATAGTCGGAAGATTTGTAATTAATCCGAAATGGATTTGTTAAATCTGAGCTATAATCATTTAAAATTAATCTTCTTTTAGGGAGAAGATGAGCTCTAAAAAATTTAGTGAATAAAACTATTTTTTTTCCTCTATCAGTTAATTTTACACAATCCTTACCAACTATAAATATAGTTCCGGATTCTAACTGTTCAGTAATTCTAATATCAGCAAGACGATGTTCTGGTAAGTATTCTTGTATAAAAATTTCAGGAAAAAATTCTAGCTTAATACCGCCGCCACGTTGATCAATTTTTTCTAAAATATATATTGATAAAGATCTATCTATTACAGTTGGAATTGTGATGGCAAAAATATACCCAATCAAAAAGTTTATTACTACTAGCTGAATCTTTTCATAGATAAAAAAGTCATATTTGCGTATAAAGGAAATGGAAAAAAATAAAGAAATAATTACATCAAATAATGTCGAATAAAAGACAACGTTAACAGTAAAAAAATTTATATGGACAATATAAACAACAATAAGGGTAATCAAAAAAAATAAAGTGCATGTGATTGCAGATATAATTTTTTTTCTTAATATCATCATGATTATCTATCTAAAAGTATTTAAAGGTGAGGTTTTTATTGACAGCGAAGGATATTAAAAATTGAAAAAAAGTTGCCAATAAAAAGCTCATATTATAGTGAATAAATAATATATCCGTCATTAAAAAAATAATTGCGCTATGAATGAGTACTAAAAAAATATAAAAAAAGAAAAAGAAAAGGTATTGCGCAAAAGGTCTTTTTGCTTTCATATTAAATACTAAGTACTTATTTCCGAGAAATGATATGCTGATTCCAAAGAATGCAGCAATAAAATCTGCAGTTGCGGTATATTGGAAATTAAAAAAATTAATGCTAAAAATAAAAACACAGTAATGAACAATCGTTGCAAACAAACCATTGAAAATATACTTCAATAAGATAATATCAATAGTCATAAGCACTAACTGTTTATCCTTAGTTTCTAAAATAAACTTAAGGCTATTAAAATTATTACAAAAGTTAATTAAACTATATTTTTTTAACACTCTTAATTAATCCTATCATTTCACTATACTGTGATTTTTCGTATTTGCTTAAAGTTGAAATCATAATGAACATTAAAGTAAATGCAATAGTCTGCAATAAAAGAATTAATAATATACCTATACTGGATGTCAGCCATCCAGGGGGTGTTAATCCATAAAGTTTTAACAGAATAGAGATAATAAAACCAACAAAGAGAATACATACCATAAATATGGAAAATATACCTATTCGAACAAGCACATTATCAGAAAAAACTATAATTGCTTTTAATCCATGGTAAACAAGAGAATTAAAATTCATTTTGGATGAACCAAAATATCTGGTACCTCTATCAATTTTAACGCCTTTAATACGAAGTTTTGATAAAATCAAAGATGCTGCAAAATGACTTTGTGATTCTTTAATGAAAATCATTCGTTCCAGGGCTGAAAATTTAAGTATGCAAAAATTTCCAAAATCTATTTTATTTCCAGTCAAAATTTTAAAAATGAATATATAGATCTTATAATAGATCCTAAAAAAAAGTGCTTCATTTCTTTTTTTTCTTCGGGCAACTACTACGTCACAGTTTTTATCAAGATTTCCATCTAAAAGCAATTTTGTTGATTTCGGAGTATCTTCACCGTCTGAGTCCATGATTAGAACGTCAGGTTTATACTTACCGTATTTCTTATAAATATAAGTTAGGCCTATTGAAATTGCTTTTTGATGACCAACATTTTTAAATAAAAATAACACATCTACTGAAATATTTTTATTTAAAA
>Ga0209138_1003860_pt1 | contig 10407 bp, 7 predicted proteins | sample SaaInl3SG_22_DNA_FD_184645 | JGI IMG/M metagenome (GOLD analysis project Ga0209138, IMG submission 184645) | Marine microbial communities from expanding oxygen minimum zones in the Saanich Inlet - ESP_153SG_22_DNA (SPAdes) (version 2) | ecosystem: Environmental > Aquatic > Marine > Intertidal... | reverse complement strand
CTGAAATACGCTCTTTTATAAGTGCAGCTTTCTTTTCTTTTCGAACCTCTGGAAGTGCAGATACAGAACCGTTCTGTACAGACATCAACCCTTCTTCGTTAATCCCTGTAAGCTTAACCACAACAAAACCACCAGTTGTAGTGCTAAAACTTTTAAAATCTCCTTCTTTAACGCCATCTTCAAATGCCCAACGAACAATGGCTCGTTGCGAACCTATTCCAGGAATATTTTCGTCTAATACTTTTACACTACTTACTTTACGAACATCGTAATTGTTGTCTTTGGCTACAGTTTCAAAATCGGCATCTGCGACAGCAATTTCAAATTTAGATTTGTTTTTAAAGACTTCGTCTATTGTTTCTACAGACGGTTCAATTTCTTGTGCTATAGTTGCAACTTTAAATGCGTCTTGTTTCTTCCCTTGATCTAATATTTCAATCACATGATAACCAAAATCTGTACGAACAACCCCAAGACTTCCTTTTGGATTTTCAAAAGAGTAGGCTTTAAATTCTGGCGCAAATCCATCGGTGTATGCAAATTCTATGACACCTTCTTTTTCATTGCTTACTTTGTCTGAAGATAAAGACAATAAAGATTTAAATTTCGAACGGTTTTTTCGTAAGACATTATAAATACTATCTGCAGTGACTTTGGCTTCTGCATCTGTTTTTGTAACCGTAGCTTCTGCTCTAGCACCTCCAACAAAAGGAATCAGGATATGACGTACTTTCGTTGAATCAGCAATACTTTTTTTGGACACCATTTTACTGAGCTTATAAAACCCATTTTCTTTGTATGGCCCATAAATTTCTCCTGTTTTTAATGCAGTAATATTATCGGCTTGTTCAGATGAAAAAGCAGATCTAAAGACATAAGTATCATTAAACTTTTGTGCAGAATTTCCATTAACAAAAGCAGCGTTGTCTTTTGTATTTTTAAACCCAACAACCGTTTCATTGGCTTTTGCAGATTCATTAAATTCTTCCCGATCATCTATCAAAGCTTTCAAATTCTCTTGAATCGCTTGTTCATCGGCCAAAGATGCTTCTTCCTTAAATTCAACATACAGTAGATTTCTAGACGCTTCCACTTCATATTGCTTTGGAAAACGCTTCATGTAAGCCTTAATTTCAGAAGATTTCACCTCAACTAAGCTGTCTGGAATACTTGCATAAGGAATTTGAACATATTTTAAATCTACTTTATCATTTTCTAGTTTGTAATCCAATTCACCTTCGGTTAGTGTACCTGTAATCCCAGCTTTTACTAAATTGAAATATGTTTGTTGAACCCCAGAGATAGCCACATTTTGTTCAAAATCTGTCCATGATTTGTAATTGATTGGTGTTCCGGCAAGAGTTGTTGTTTCTGGTGCGATGGCCTTTAGATTAGCAATAAATTCATTGAGTTTATCTTCATCAAAAAGTCCTGCTTCATTTTTAAATTCTTCAAAAGACGCTAGATTTTGTTTTAATAAATCACGCATATGATCACGTTCAACAGATATTCCGAGTGCATTATACTGCGATTGCATTATTTTTGCACGAAGCTCAGTATCCCAAACACGATTCAATGCTTGTGTATTTGATAGTGAACCTCTAGACTGCCTTTGAACATTTTCAACTTTAGCCATAAACTCATCACGTTCTATATCCTCGCCATTTACAGTAGCAATTGTAGCTTGATCTCCTGATGAGGATCCTAGATTTTGAAAAATATCTCCAATTATAAAGGAGAACAAAGCAAGTGCAATGATAATGATTAGAAATATCGAACGCTGTCTTATTTTATTTAATACTGCCATGGTATTTTTATTCTTAAATTTTATAAAATATGGTGGACGAAATTACCAATTTAATTTGAAATAATAAAAGGGAATTGCGTTTTATTGCATGAAGGTGATTAATCTTAATCTTTAGCTTCAACTTTGAGGGCAATCAATTCAATTTTTGTATTGGAAACATCTTGAATTGTAAATTGAAAATTTTCAATATTTATCTGTTGGTTTTGCTCTGGAATTTCTTGTGTGTAATGAACTATAAGTCCGCCCAAAGTTTCATAATTTTCGTGTTCTGGTAATTGTAATTTGTAAGTTTCATTTAAGTAGTCAACTTCTAATCGAGCAGAAAGCAAAAAGGAGTACTCGTCCAATTGTTCTTCAACAAGCGCTATAAAATCATGTTCGTCCTCAATTTCGCCAAATAATTCTTCAACAATATCTTCAACTGTTAGTATGCCCGAAGTTCCACCATATTCGTCCAATACAACAGCCAAGCTTTTTCGTTTTTTTGTTAAAATATTAAGAATATCTTTAGCCAACATGGTTTCTGGAACAAACTCTACGGGCATCAACATAGATTTGATGGATTTTGGATTTTTAAACAAATCAAAAACATGTACATATCCTAAAATATCATCAATTGAATTTTTATACACAACAATTTTAGAATGTCCTGTCTGTGTTAATAATGCGCTTAAATTTACAATGGAGTCATGAATTTCAATAGCTGTTAGTTCTGTTCGAGGCACCATTGCTTCTCTAGCTTTAACTTCTGAAAATTCTAGAGCATTTTGAAAAATAATGATCTCACTATCAACTTCATCATCCGCTTCAACCGATTCCATTTGTTCACTAATATAGTTACCTAATTCAACTTTTGTAAAGGCTAATTGAACCTCGTCTCCTTTTGTTTTGAAAAATGTTTTCAAAACAAAATCTGAAATCCAAATTACAAAACTTGAAAAAATTGAAAATAGAAGGTAGAAAATATAGGCTGGTAGTGCCAATAATTTTAGCAGTGAATTGGCATAAATTTGAAAAAAAACTTTTGGTAAAAATTCTGCTGTAACAAGGATTACTATAGTTGAAATTGTGGTTTGAGTGAGTAAGCTCAAATCATTAAATAAATAATACAATACCGATGAATCTGTTGTTGAAAATTGAGCAAACCATTCGACCAAAACATGCCCCATATATAGACCATAAACTACAAGGGCAATGTTATTTCCAATAAGCATTGTTGCAATGAATTTGGAAGGTTTTGCAGTTATTTTTTTTAAAAGAAGTGATAGGAATCCAGTTTGTTTTTTTTCAATTTCAATATGAATTTTATTGGAAGACACAAAAGCAATTTCCATTCCAGAAAAAAAGGCCGAAAATAACAAACTTAAAGTAATGATTAGGGTTTCTGAGGACATGATTATAAATTACCTCGATCTTTGAAGCGCTTTTGGTATTTGCTTCTAAAAAAGAAAATAAATATGGCAAAAGCCACAAAAAACAAAGACAGGTAAGCACCACTTCTGTTTGAATTCCACTGAGAATAGGCCTCATAACTAAAAAATGCAGCAAAAATGAGGTAAAAGTATTTGAAAAACGATAGAAATTTCATTTGATATATTGAACTTTAAAAATTAAATTCAATGTAAATATACATATTATTCTTCAATGTAGATACGACCAGTAACTTCCAAAACTTGAGCATTTGTGAAATCTTGATTAGCATCAAAACCATTACCGTTGGTTAAATAATCTTTGGTTCGAAACTTTACTGGAAAATCAGTAAAAAGCCATTCCTTTTTTTGGTCATAATAGAGTTGATCTGTAAATAAGGTGTCGTTTGAAGAATTTGTAAGCACCACATCTCCTCTAAGATCTATCAAATTAGTATTATTGTACACTACAGCGCTATTAGCTACCACCAAGCTTTTTTGGTTTTGTGTGTCATAAATGGTAAGATCAACACCATCTGGAAATTCATAATAGGGAAAAGAACGATTAGAATAATTAATCATTTTTGGACTAACTAAATTAGATGTCAATCGCCCAGAGTCTGTATGTTTTGTATTGATATTTTCAGCCACAGAAGTTGGAAGATAAGACAATTTTGAGCTTTGCTGAAGTTTATCCAAGCGTTTATTACAAGAAAAAAACACCGTTCCTAAAATTAGGATAACGATGCTTTTTTTTATGTTCTTTTGAAATATTTTCATTAAAGATTTGGTACTGTAACACTGCGCTGAATCCAGCATCCAATACTTATGGTTTGTCCTGCACGTCCAGAAGAAAATATTTCACTCTTTTGTGGAGCTTTTGCTTTGTAATTAGCAATAGATTTTGCAGCATTTTTTTTCATATTTGGATCTACGCGACCAGCCTTAGCGGCTTCGTTAGCCGCCAACCAATATACTGCACGTTTCGAGAAATTGTCGGTACCACAATTGTTGGCACTTTTGGCATACATCGCTGAAATGGCTAAATACGCTTTCCCTAAACTAGGATTAAATTTCAATGATTTCATATAATAACTTCTTGCCTGTCCGTACTGCCCTTTTTTCTTAAAATTTATAGCAATTTTAAATAAAATTTTAGACTTCGCAAAATTATCTGTTTCAAGCTCTACAGCTTGGTTATAATAGTTTAAAGCTTCAGTCGTTTGTCCTGCTTTTTCTTTTAAGATCCCAAGGTAAAATGCAGTATCAGCGTTTGGCTCAAGCATATTTTTTTGCTCTACTATTTTCACAAATAAAAGGTCATCATTACAGCCTTTAGCATACATTCTATTCATCGCACGTTGCAGCCATAGACCATCATTTTTAAAAGCTTCAAAATCTCTAGTATACAACGGAATTAGGTTATCACAATTGGCACGAGACCCAAGTTTTGTGTCAATACTTGAAGAGATCTGACTGTAAGCTTTCAAATAACTATTGTATGATTTTAGTTTGGATGTTTCAGATCTTGAAAGCTCTTTGGGCTCACCATCTTCACCCAAAAATGAATTACGTTTATTGGTGTAGTTTTTGACTTCATTTTCAACTTTTTCAGTTATTTCGTCATACATATTAAACAAATCCTGAGCTGGTATCTTATTAGTATCATACATATCTACGACTAAAGAAAAATAGGTATACAAACTTTTTGGATTTGTAAATGTTTTGGAATCTGCAGCATAGGCATCTCCGAAAGAAGTGTACAATTCGTCTTTTGTTAGTCCAAGAGCTTTTCTGTTATCATATTTTAGCTGACATGCCTTAGCCATGTAGGCGCCTTTTGGTGTTGCAGCAGGGAAAAACTCCGCACGCTCTTTCCATAGTTTTACCATATCATTAATGTATGCAACTTGTTCTGGCCCTGAGCTTGTTTTTATTTTATTTTTCAAAATACGTTCACCATATACAAAAATTGCTTTGTTAAATCTAGGGTTTCTTTTTCGAAGTTCCATCCAAGGTATATAGGCTGCCTCATAGTTTTTGGATTTAACATATTCGCTAAAAATAGATAGCGACTGTAGGTCTTGCTCATTTTGAGCAAAGGCATTGAAAGTACTCAATGTAATAAATGCAATAAAGATTGTTAATTTAGTTTTCATTTGAGATTCTATTTTAAACATAAATGTTTGTAATTAATTAAATTTTCTTTTTTCAAACCATCGATCGTTGAGCGATAAACTTATTTTAACATTAAAAAAGTTTTCTTGCACCAAGTTTGAGGCTGTGGTACCGCGCCGACCAAATTCAAATGCTACATTGGCATTAGAAAATAATCGACCTACTGGTAAACCTACTCCAAAAGACATGCCAATTTCGTTTATGGACTCATTATTGACTACCAAGCCTGTTTGTTCTAGACGCAATCCTGCCCTGTAAACTATTCGTTTCCAGTAACTTCCAAAAGAATCGTATTTTGGAATAAAAAATCCACCAATAGAAAGTGAAGATGCATCTTCAAAGGTTGCATTATTAATAGATAAAAAAGTATTCGAAAAATCGGAAGCTTTCATAAAGGTGTAATCAATACCTGCAAACCATTTCCGAGGTCGACCAAGTCCAACTCCGAAACTTGTTTTGGAAGGTAATGACAAGCTAGTTTCTAAAATTCCCAAAGTCATCAAATCAACTTGAGATGAGGTTATTACATATTCTTTCTCTTCAGAATCAATGGATATTGTTGCAAATTGACTTTGATTTTCAGACTTAATATTTGCTTGTGGAGAATGAGTAACCGTGGCCATTAATTCCAAATTCTCAGATATCTTTTTTGCATATGCCAGTCCAATATTAAATGAAAAACCACTTAGGTCTGAACGTTTGACTTCTCTACTTTGAAATTGTAACAACTCTCCTTCGGTATTATAGCCAAACGCAATTGTTGTATTGGTTATACTTCCAAAATTGTATTGGATATCAAATCCAATTTTCAAGTCTTTGCTGAGCTGGTATCCAGACCCCAAAAAAACTTGATTAATTCCTCCTTCACCACGGTAACGATTTTGGAGCAATCCTTCTTCGTTCTTTGACTGAAGTTTGTACCCCACTGAAGTATAAGGGATAATACCAAACCCAATTCCAAATTTACCAGTTGGCATTACAAGTGCTAGATAATCAATTGAAGAATTTCCTGACTCATCTGAGGCTGTAGTTGTCTCAAGATTTGTAGAAGAAAAACTTGCGCCAACAGTATACTTTACAGGGCGTGCTTCATTGTTATATAGGGCCAAGTTTTTTCCTGCATAAGATGCTGGGTTTCTCAAGTTTATATGAATACTGTCGTTATAAACACTTATTCCACCCATGGCTTGATTCTCCACTGTTCCTTTGAATTTAAGACTTCCAATTCCATAAAATGAGTAGGGAGAGCTAGTACTTTGTTGAGCTTGTAATAAGGTTGAAAACACAACAATTGTACAAATTATAATTTTTTTTATCATGAGTCTGAGTTAAAGTCGAGTATAAAATTAAGTCCTTCTAAAAGAAAATTTGAGTTCGCAAATATGCTAATTTTAAATTGTTTACACAAGAAATTAGCATCTCCACCCGTTAAAATAACTGTTAAATCTGAATAATCTAACAAATACGTTGAAACAACTCCTTGGATCTCTTGTACAGTTCCAAAGATCACACCACTATGAATAGATGCCTCGGTAGTGGCGCCAATATATGAAGTTTGTCTTTTTGGTTGTAATAATGGTAGCTGCGCAGTTTGCTTGTGTAAGGCGTTGTAGCGCATTTGTAATCCAGGTGAAATTGCGCCACCAAAATAATGAGCATTTGCATCAACAAAGTCATAAGTTATACAAGTTCCTGCATCTATGACCAATGTATTTGTTTTTGGATACTGTTGGACTGCTGCTGATGCAAGCGCCAAACGATCCAATCCTAGAGTTTCTGGTGTTTTGTACAAATTCTTAAACGGCATTTTGAGTTTGTGATGTAGTACATAAACCCTGCCATACTGCGATAATTCAGAAAAAAGAGTGTCGGTAAACTCAATTACGGATGATACCAATAACTGATTTATTTTTGGGTATTGTGTACATATCCTGCTAACCCCAGTAGGTAATTTTTCTGCACTACAACGCATTTTTTCTAGCAGCTTATTTTGCTCAAAAACAGCGAGTTTAATAGTAGAATTTCCAATATCTATAACTAGATTCATTTCAACTTTTAGGCTGTAAATTTACAAAACCATTTTTTTAAAAATTTACTTTGGGAATATTAAAATTGCATTATATTTGCAGTCGCTATGCGCAAGGTACCTTAGCTCAGTTGGTAGAGCAACGGACTGAAAATCCGTGTGTCCCTGGTTCGATTCCTGGAGGTACCACAAAAAACCCACTTTCTGAGTGGGTTTTTTGTGTTTTTACAAGTGCTTAAACATATCTTTTACCATAGCATTCAAATCAAATTTTGGTTTCCATCCCCAATCCTTTTGTGCAAAAGAGTCATCAATACTACTGGGCCAACTATCGGCAATCGCTTGACGAAAATCTGGGTTATATTTTATTTTAAAACTCGGATGATGTTTTACAATTGATTCATACAATTGTTTAGGAGTAAAACTCATTGCCGATAAATTATATGATGATCTTATTTTAATGGCGCTTTCATCAGCATTCATCAGCTCTAATATGGCTCGAACAGCATCGTCCATATACATCATTGGAAGCGCAGTATCTTCAGATAAAAAACACTCGTAAGTTTCGTTTACCAACGCCTTGTGAAAAATATCTACGGCATAATCCGTTGTACCACCACCTGGCATGGATTGCCAACTAATTAATCCAGGAAAACGCAAACTACGAACATCTACATTATAGTTTTTGTAATAATAGTCGCACCAATGTTCACCTGCAAGTTTTGACATACCATACACTGTAGAAGGTTCCATAATTGTATGTTGTGGGACATTTATTTTTGGCGATGATGGACCAAAAACCGCAATACTTGAAGGCCAAAATATGTGTTTTATATGTCCTAATTTAGCCAAGTTTAAGACATGAAATAGCGAAGTCATATTCAAGTCCCATGCCTTTTCTGGACGCTTCTCGGCGTTAGCACTTAACATTGCAACCATTAAATAAACAATGTCTATATTATGGGTTTTAACAATAGTTAAAATCTGATCATAATTATTAGCATCAATTGACTCAAAAGGACCTTGTATTTGAAAATCTTTGCTTGGTGTTTTTATGTCGCTTGCAACAACAGCCGATGCACCATATAATTTACGAAGTGTATTGGTAAGTACAGATCCAATCTGACCTGAAGCGCCTATTATAAGATGTTTCAATTGGCTTTTCATTGTTGTATTGATTTTATTTTGAATTTTTAAAGCGAAAATTGTCTAAAAAATCACTTTCCCTAGTAAAATATCTAATTTATTAGCATCTTTGTTCATATGATTTTTCAAACTAACATGACACTAAAGTACACCAAATGTAATATTTTTTTTACGATTGGTTTTTTGTGTTTTACGTTCTTCTTAGGATGCAAATCTGAACACAATACAGACTTTATATCGGAAACTAATACCAAAGAAAAATCAATAAAAAATAAATTAATAACAACTAATCAAAAAAGCGTAAGGTTTAAAATTGATGAGGCCGCTTTATTGGAAATGGACCAATGGACCCCTTTTTTTATTCTTAAAAAAGAAATTGAAAAATTAGAGCAAAATAAAGCTAATGGTTTCCAAGAAAATGCAAAAAGACTAGAAACCTATTTTAAGGAATTAGATGTTAATATGCCTGAAATTTTCAACACTAACACCATTTGGGCTCGCCTAAAAGTTCTTGAAACTGAACTTTATCTCTATAATGAATTTTATAGTTCGAATGGGCCTGAAGATCTTAAAAAATCTGCTTCTGTAAATAGCCTTACAGCATATCAGAATCTTATTCGTCAAATCAACAAAACACATGAAAAAGGAACACAAAACATTGCAGAACCATAGTTACTAAGCGGCTAAAAGCTTTTATTTTTTAGTAACTTACTTTTAATTTTTTAAGAACTTTTGTTCTTAGAAAATCGAATAAAATCAAACTTTAAAAAAAATAAATCTTATGAATTTCAAACAAAAAATCTTTGTAGCACTACTTGGTTTTTTTGGTGTCATTGCATGTAAAAATGACGCAAAAAGCACAAGTGATCTAGAAAATATTCCAGGAATTATTCTAGAAAATATGGACACTAGCGTAGATCCTAAAGACAATTTTTACGACTATGTTAATGGGAACTGGGTAAAAACAAATACGATTCCAGACGATGAAACGCGTTGGGGTGGTTTTGGTGTTTTAAGGAAATCGACTCGAAAAGATGTTTTAGACATCATCACTACATCTAAAGAACTGGGAACTTACGCCGATGGTACCGATCAGAAAAAAGCACTCCTTGTGTTCGAATCTGAACTTGATACAGTAGCAAGAGATCAGGCAGGAATTACCCCAATTCAACCGCTTTTAAAGGCCATCAATGGAATACAAAACCTTTCTGATTTACAAACTGTATATGCCTCCACTGTTGGTGTTTCTGCACCTTTTGCAGGAATTGGCGCCAATGCAGATTTAAATGACAGCAGTACCAATACGGCCTGGGTTTACCCTGGAGGACTAGGACTTCAACGCGACTACTATGTCGATCAAGATGATAAAACCAAAGAAATCAGACAACAGTATGTAGCACATGTTGCTCGTATGTTTGAGTTTATCAACTACTCTAAAGAGGATGCACAAGCAGCAGCTGAAAAAGTATTGGCTTTGGAAACACAATTAGCACTACCACGTTTAGACAAAGTACAGAGCAGGGACATTAGAAACTTTAATAACCCAAAGAGTGTAGCAGAACTCAATGCAATGACGCCTTCTATTGATTGGAATAAATTCATGAAAGATCTTGGTGTTGCAAAAATTCCAGAACAAGTTTTAGTCATGCAACCAAAATATATGGCAGCACTTAACACTTTCCTTTCTTCTACAGCAATAGAAGATTTAAAAACATTAATGACATGGAGTACTCTGGACAATGCAGCGGGCTATTTGACCACAGAAATTGAAGAAGCCAATTGGGATTTTTACAGCAAAACACTTCGTGGTGCTAAAGTTCAACGTGATGCTGAAGAACGTG
>Ga0209138_1003856_pt1 | contig 10421 bp, 8 predicted proteins | sample SaaInl3SG_22_DNA_FD_184645 | JGI IMG/M metagenome (GOLD analysis project Ga0209138, IMG submission 184645) | Marine microbial communities from expanding oxygen minimum zones in the Saanich Inlet - ESP_153SG_22_DNA (SPAdes) (version 2) | ecosystem: Environmental > Aquatic > Marine > Intertidal... | reverse complement strand
ATCCTTCAATTCGCATTGCTGCTGATTGAAAGCGTCGGTTTCCCTGAACCACAATGCACGCCTCAATGACCCCATCCCGTGGCGAGAACAGGTGAGGTTTGCCGCCGGTTTCAGGTTGCCATCTCAACTCTCAGAGAGGCTATGGACTGTTCAGATCGCGCAAACTGACAAGGAGCGCAAGCCTCGTCGGCGACAATTTCTCAACCGAAGGAAGTCTGCCGTGACACGTCTCCTGGCTAAGCGGTTACCCTAAAAGCGTGACATCCCAACCATCGATTTACACCCGCACCACATTGTTTGATCGGCAGGTTGCACGCTTACACAAAGTGGTGAGCGAAGGGCAGCTGCTTGCTGACCTGGCTTTTGCCGACATTCTTATATGGGCTCCTACACAATCACAGTCGTTCGTTGCAGTTTCTCACCTCAGGCCATCTTCTGCGGCCACTCTCTTCTATCGGGATGTGGTGGAGACCGAGATCAGGCCAGAGTGGCGGAGTTTGGTTTCGGAAGCTTTTTCTTCTGGTGAGATTGTTGATTCTGCTGGGTCTGAGCCACGAGGTGACGTGCGCACGCGGATCAGGGCCGTACCAATCAGAGTTTCAGGAAAAACGGAGCCAACCTCCAAGGGTAACCAGGTGGTTGCGGTGCTTACGAGACATTCAAACCTTAGCGATTCACGAGTTCCCAGCCGGCAAGAGTTAACCTTCGATGACTGCGCAAATGACCTGTTTGCAATGATTTCAGAGGGCTCTTTTCCTGATCCTGATGCACCTTCCGCTCCTGCGCACGGTGCGCCCCGAGCGTCAGACGGACTTATTCGGATCGACAGCGACGCTCGCGTCACATTTGCGAGCCCCAATTCGCTGTCCGCGTTTCGAAGAATGGGTTTTCAGGATGAGCTTGAGGGGACACAGCTTGCCGAGGTGGCTTCAACCCTCGTTGCAGGCACGCTTATTGTCGACGAAACCCTTCCCCTGGTGGTCTCGGGTAGGGCCCCGTGGCGAAGTGACATTGAAAATCAAGGTATGACGGTGACGCTTCGGGCAATCCCGCTAAGCCGGGCGGGAAAAAGGTTTGGGGCGATCATCTTGACGCGGGACGTTACGCAAGTCCGACTGCGTGAAAAAGAGTTGATTACGAAGGATGCGACGATTCGTGAGATACACCATCGGGTAAAAAACAATCTCCAAACGGTTGCCTCGTTATTGAGAATCCAAACGCGGCGAACCCATAGTGATGTGGTTAGAGAGGCGCTCGGTCAGGCCATGCGGAGGGTTGCGGCAATTGCGGTCGTCCACGACACTCTGTCAGAGGGCCTCAGCCAAAGTGTCGATTTCGACGTCGTTTTGGAGAGGGTTCTCATGTTGGTCGCTGAGGTGGCCTCGGCCGGGTCAGCTGTTGTGAAACCTAACACCTTGGGCTCTGTCGGGATCTTGCCGAGCGAATACGCGACGCCTTTGGCTCTTGTTTTGACGGAACTGGTGACCAACGCTGTCGAACATGGTTTGAAAGGTAAGTCGGACGGTCAGGTGGAGATTGAATCAACACGGACACCAGAGGCATTGACGATCTCGGTCACGGACAACGGAGGGGGTTTGAAGAACGGGAACGTGGGCGACGGACTGGGAACGCAGATTGTCCGGACGCTTGTCGATGGTGAACTTGGGGGTTCAATAGAGTGGGCCTCTCAAGAGGCTGGCGGAACTCGGGTAAAGATTGAGATACCCCTCAAGTTTCTTGTCCCCACTGGAGAGCTTCGTTGAGGATGCCAAACCGAGTGACTCAGTAATAGTCCTCATCCTGATTACGTGTTCGGATTACCCTGCATGGGGTCCCGTAGGCCACACAAAGGCTAGGAATATCATGGACCACTGCGGAGTGTGCGCCGATGACACTGTCATCGCCTACCGTTCGTCCATGCAGAATGCCCGCCTGCATCCCGACCATGGTGCGAGAACCAATCGACGCGTCCCCACCCGTCCGCACACCTGGGCCCAACGAGCCGTAGTCGCCGACTGTGCTGTCATGGTCTAACGATGCTCCGGTGTTTAAGAGAGAACCAACTCCAGCGCGTGCGCCCGGCCCTACGCTTGCGAACGCCAGCAGAATTGCCCCATCATCGATTGCGCTGTCAGTCGAGACCCAGGCGGTGTGGTGAATGATGGAGGGGAAAACGGCATGTGGGAATGTCGTGATGACTCGCTGATGCAAACGGGCTCGGACGTGGTTAGTTCCAACACCAAGAGCGAGAGACGTTGAGCTCAAGTCCAACAGGCTAATCCTTTGGAGCAGGGCCTCAAACGTACTGTCGTTATGATCTAGGCCAAGGACCTCCTCAACCGCGAAACCGGAAGAGGTGGCAGCGTCTGCTACAGCGCGAGCGTGCCCCCCGCTGCCCAGCACCACAACTTTATTGTCCCCGGACATCAGAGAAGCTCTGTTCCGATCATGGCGGGGATCAGCTAGGAGGCGCGACGAGCGCGCGCCGCTCGCCGTTTGAGGGCGCGGCGCTCATCTTCGCTAAGGCCACCCCAGACACCGGAGTCTTGATTCGTGTCAAGAGCGTATTGCAGGCAATATTCTGTGACGGGGCAGTGCGAACACACCGATTTAGCCCGGTCGATTTGGTCCACCGCGGGACCAGTGTTCCCAACGGGGAAGAAAAGTTCCGGGTCGACTGTCAAGCACGCTGCTTTGTCTCGCCAATCCATTGGGTCTCCTTGTTCTCGGCTTGCTGTACGGGCTGAGGTTTGAGACTAGGCTCAGGTCTCCGGTAAGCCGAAATCAGCTAGCGGTGGCGAAGCCGGGGGTATACGTGCCTCGCCTGTAACTCGGAAAGGCTCTCATAGTTTGATACCTAAATCAAGGACTTTGGCGAAAACTACGTAGTTACACTTCTCGCGGACTCTCGGGGCGCCGGATTGCGACGTTGGATAGAATTCTCAAATGAAACATGGCGGGGGCCCGATTAAGAAAGTTGCTCGGTTGCTGGTTGAGTCCCGTGTGGCCTCGCCCATTCGGCGAAATATCGTGTTTCGTGAAACTAGAGCTGAGAACGCCATCGTGGCCCACAAAGCCAGCTATGCCGGTGTCCGGGTTTTTTCTCCTCGATCCTTCAGCGAGAGAATGGAGATGAAGCCCAATGCGGATACCTTTTTTATCCTCGGCTCTGGGTCTTCAATTGGCGACCTCACGCCAGAGAATTTTGAGGAAATCACTCGCCAAAGATCCGTTGGGATAAACAATTGGGGCATTCACCCATTCGTGCCAGATGTTTATTCGTTAGACAGTGTGCCCTGGGTTGGCGATGGAGCTAATTTTCGGCGGTCGCTAGATTTGCTCCATCGAGACGACATTATTGCCGCACAGCCGCAGATTCTCTTGGTTCGGCTCAACAATCAAGATGAGGTCCGTCAAATTGAAACTCTGCCAGCAGAGTTGAGAAAATCTGTGCACTATTACGGTCGGGTTATGCCGGCCACAAGGCGGGTCAGCAATCTGCCTGAGGAGCTGAGTAAAGTCGTGGCCTTCCTGGAAGATGAATATCCGGGAGTTGTTCTCGATTCCGGCGCCAGTGTTGTTCGCATGGTTGGGATTGCGTTGGCCTTGGGTTTCCGGAAGATTGTTTTCGCTGGAGTTGACCTCAACAACACCACCTATTTTTGGGACGGCCCCAACTTTAGTCACGATGGTCCGGCGGACAGCTTGCCAGTTAACAACCAAACTGACGGCGAACACGAAACCACGAGGACGTCGATTCGGCCCTTTTCAGTTGTAGATGTGTTGCGCGCTTTTTCCGCTGTCATTTCTCGAGACTTTGGAGGCCAGCTCTACGTTTCTGCGCCCCAGTCTGCGCTGGCTGACTTTCTTCCGCTCTACCCTTGGGGCCGGGCGCCTGCAACTAGAGATGAATTAATTGAGCCCTAAGCGCAGCACGGACTCTGGGTGTCTGCTCCTAGCCTCGAGAGACTGATGGTTTTTGCTGGCAAAGATTTCGACCAAGACATACCTGGCCGCGTTGGGATTAGGTTCAGTGTGGCTTGAGGCCCCGCCCTCTCATAATTTTTTCTGCTATCTCTGCGTCTTTCGGCTCATCGACTGCGATGCTGGGCGTTTCAGTACGGACCATTTGTACAGCCTGACCAATCTCGAGGAATCTCAAAATTTCTATGTCCTCGCGCAGCTCTAACGGAGTTTTTGTTGAGTTTTTGATGAAGGCGGTGAGTTGGGAAACCGAGTAGGCGTAGATGCAAACCTGCTTGAGGAAAAGCCCGCCATCGTCGTCGAGAGATTTTGATCCAGGTACCGGTGCCCGCGATGCGTAGAGGAGCCTGCAAGATTGAGACAACACAACTTTTGGGATTGTGAGCCTGGTGGGGTCTTCATCTGGTCCGATTGGCGCAAAGCCATTGGTTACGAGGTCTGGCTGTTTCTGGTGTGCGCCAACTACGTGCCGAATATCTTCTGGAGAAACCAGCGGTTCGTCTCCCTGAACGTTCACGATTGTCTTACCGCCGAGCCGGACCGCCACTTCCGCGACCCTGTCTGTGCCAGTGAGTGCGCGAGAAGAGGTCCACTCCGGACGAAAACCTGCTTCTCGCACAACGTTGGCGATTCGCTGGTCGTCAGTGGCGACGATGACCTGGTTGGTGCCAAAAGCAGTGGCGCAGGCCCTGGCCACCCAGAGAATCATCGGCGTTCCAAGCAGTGGCACGAGTGGCTTTCCAGGGAATCGAGTGGATTCATACCTCGCAGGAATCACACAGTAAGGCTTCGACGTATCTAGTTCGGTCATTTGAGCATTCCGTGAACGGACGATTGAGGGATATTGAAGCGAGTGGGCGTAATCGCCCACACCTCTCCCCTAAAACCGGCTGAAAGAACTCGGTCGATCAAACTCTGCTCAAGGTTTCGTCGAGGATCGCCATCCGGGTATCCGTCAAAACCCGCCAAGTAAATGGTTCTTGCACCTCCAGACAGAGCCACCAGGAGGCTGTAGGCGAGGACTTGGGGGTCTGGGAGGCTGATGAGCCCAACTTCTGCTGCGACACAGTCTTCGGTGGCTTTCAGGCCCAAATCCCGGAGGAGACCCAGATTCTCAATGCTAGTTCGGTGGTCACTGGGGATTAGCTCGGCCGGCGCGATCAAAGGGCTGGACATCTCGATATATGTGTTTGCGTCAGCTATCAGTCGCAGCGGGTGGCAAGCAATGTGGGCGTCGATTTTTTCGCTGCCGATTGCGCCGCCGAGGTTTGCGCAAATGACGACAGGACCAATCTGGTCGATCAGCTGTGTGACAGCCCGAGCATGATCGTATAAAGTTCCGCCTGAACCAAGCAAAAGGACTGTTTTTCCCAAAAACATCTCCTCCTGGTTCCACAAACCCTTCGGGCTACTGAAACTACGAACCCATGTGGTTGCTTCGTTTAGACGCTCCGTCGAAAACTTTCGCGCGTCGCTATTGCCCAGAGTCTGAATAGCCATATTCCGCTCTTCAGCGGAGTAGGAGGCGTTCGCGGCGAGCTGTTGGATAAATGTTGGATGGATTCCGTACTGAGAGGCGAGGGCGTAATGGAAGCTCGGTCCCCATCGAGACGTTTGATGGACGGGTTCGAAGTACTCTGAAATCACCTGCTCCAGTAACTCCACGTTGGTCGTGAGCCCGGGGTCCCTAGCAAGGTGCCCGAGGAGAATCTCTGAGCGTGTGTTTCCGGCGCCCCGCCCCATGCCGAACACTGTCGAGTCGACCCACGAGGCTCCGGCCCCCAGCGCCGAAAGGGAGTTGGCCAACGCAAGTCCTGCATTGTCATGAGCATGAATTCCGATTGGTCCTCCCCATCGCTCACGAACTTTTCGCACGATTTGAGCGGTCCGCTCCGGAGTTAGTGTCCCTAAAGAATCAGCAAAGTAGAGCACGTCGACACTACTTTGGGATACTTTCAGGCCAATCGTGCTGAGGAAATCATCGCTCGCCTCGGAGACCTGCATGAGGTTAACCCCTACCTCAAAACCTTCGTTGGACAGCCAGTCGGCCGCCAACGCGGCGACAGGTAACTCAGAAAGGTGTGCTGCAATGCGCACAAAACTAAGAGGTGACTTGATGGCCCTGGGGAACAGCTGGCCCATCTGTGTGGCGAGGACGGCCTGTTGATCGCTGAGTTCCCCAGCGTTTACCATCACACCAATCTTCAGGTCGGGAGGAATTTCCAGTGACTGGAGAAATGATTCTGATGTAAATGCGGTCGGCCCGTGGTACCCCTCGCGCTCGAGTGTTCGAAAGCCGATTTCAACTCTGTCTGCCCTTGCCGCGACCATGGCGCGCAGGTACATGTTAACTAGGTCGTGGGGGAATTCCCAGTTGTTGTGGTAGCCGCCGTCCCGGAGCGTGCAGTCAAGCCAGGTCGGGCTTTGCTGCTGCACCTGCGGAACGTCATGTACGAGATTTTCCATAAATTTCATCTAACCTCGAAGCATATTGTTCCTCGGACAAATCAACGACGCTCCGGAACGTTGCGTCGCCTTCTACTCTTCCAGCATTGACTAAGTTTTTGACTAAGGCGCGGTTTTGGAAAGCATTGTGTGATGCGAGCAGTGTTGAACGGTCAAATTGCGCCCCGGTTGCACCTGCGGAATTTTGCGCAGGGCCGGGAGCTACCGTTCTTTTGCTGTCTTCCCGGTAGGCGACAGAATTGGCAAAAAAGTCGCTGCCGATCACGCGGACGCGAGCTCCCTGCACCCGCAGAACGTCCAAACAAATTAGAGGCACGACGTTTGGATGGCCCCGTAAGAATAGTCGCGACCCGGTTTCTACTCTCCTCGAATTTGCCAGATATTGGGCATTCCCACGTTTAATGCAGATATAACGATGTCGAAGAAAGAGTTGTTTTCTTTCCTCATCATTCTTCCCGATATTTTGCAAGGTTTCCGGGATGACGTAGACGATATCTGTTCGTCCTTGTGCGTGGTCCGAAGGATTAGTCCACTCGTAGGAGCCAGGCCCGGCAATTCGGATGACCAGCTCGTCTTCAGGAACGCCCGGAGCCCCGTCTGCCACCAAGCCAGGACCGTAAATTGTGACCCGGCGGCTGTTGAGTTCTCGGTTCCAATCTGCGGTGACACTGTCATGTGGCAGGGGAAAGGATGCCGAATCCTCGCCTGACCAGACAGAAATGTAATTGAAGACGTCCGAGTAGCTGTACCGGCCAATTTCTTCGCGCGTGAGAGCCTTTCTGAGCTTGTCAGCTGCTTGCATGGCCTCCGGGAGTAGCCCCTGGTAGATCGTTACCTGCAGCCAACCGAGGAGGTCATCGGGATGACGATGCGAGACCTTTTTTACGATTTGCTTCCAGGCTTGCTTTTCAAGCGCCAATGAAGCCACATGCAGTCCGAGTGCTCCGGAGAGCTGCGACAAAGCGAGAGTCTGGTGCGGTGCAGCGGGGGGCCCGCCTCCACACGCAAGGGTGACAAGCCGGTCAGTCACCGATTCGTGGTTGGTTTCACCAACTATCCACTCACGGAGCGTCGCGAAGTAATCCTTGCGCCATTTTGAACTTCCACCAATTTTGGCTTCGAAACGGCGGCTGAAGGAAACTAGCTCCTGTTCGCTGCTTGATGTCAATGACCGCCCAATTTTGCCTCCGGCTAGTGACCTGCGCCAAAAATAACTTGAGAGGGCGTAGCGGGGCAGTAATGGGCGGGCCATGTTTTCTTCCTAAAGGCGCCAGGAACGACAAATCGGAATTTTCAACCTATCGGATTCACTCTGCTACAAACTCCCGTGCGCGCTAATCTCGAGGTGTGCCCATCGTGCTTGGACCCTGTCGCCCGATCCAACGCCGCTTTGCTCGCCCTGGAAATGACGGATCCAAGGAGATGTTCGCTGAAGGTGGTGTCTAGTGAAACTCAAAGTAAATGTGGTGAGTCAAATTCCACCGTTCATATGGGACCGGGAATTACCGCAGAACCTCCCGTGGCATTTTTTTCACTCCGCAGAACCCGAGCCTGCCGACATCCACGTTATATATGGAATTCGAAGCAAACTCCTGATTCCAAACAAGCTGGGCAACGTAGTGTTCGTGGCCAGCGAACCACCCGAAATTCGGAAGTACAACGCTCGGGTTTTGCGTCGATATGGGCATGTGTTGGGTCCTTCCTACGAATATCTTTCTGGCTTGGCAAATTTTTCCGCAATTACTGCAATCGCTCCGTGGTGGGTCGGCGTTAAGGCTGGCGGCCAACATCACTATGAGAGTGCTGACGGCACCGTCAACATGGATCGCCGGTTCCTGGAGAACGGTGTGAATCCGCAACACGACATTGTGACGGCTGTGGTGTCTCAGAAAGCCCGCACCCCTCTCCAGGAGCAACGACTGCGGCTGGTTGATTATCTGCAAGCACGACTTGAGGTGTTCGAAGTGTTTGGGCTGGGCTCGCGGCAAGTGGAGGACAAGGCCGACGTTTTGAGGACGAACCGCTACCACTTAGCTGTCGAAAACTCGTGCCATGCCGGCTACTGGACTGAGAAGCTCGCAGATCCGGTCCTGATGAACAACGTCGTGTTTTACGCTGGCCACGCCAGCGCGTCAGAGTATTTCGCGAACGACAGCGTCAGGCCCATACAACCCTGGGACCCGGAGGCCACCTACAGGGCCATCTCAGTCGCGTTGGAGAACCACGCTTGGCACGATACGACCCAATCACGGTTATTGAATCGTCAAGTTCTGCTGGGTCGGCTGAGCTTCCACCGAGAGGTTTCACGCTTCCTTTCGCGACATGAGTGGAAACCGTCTGGGCGTAACTTTGTATCTATCCCCGCTCAACATCGGGGAAAGTGGATGACGAATCTTTCTGACCCTTTGTATCGTCTCGTGTCTCGCTCCTCTGGAAACGCACGCGGTGGTGAATAAACCTCGGTCGCTGCTACGGCGAGCCTTGCTGAGGAGGACTCGAGCTTCCCCTCGGTAGACTTTCGTCATGACTAAGCCAGACGTCAAGCCAAGGTCTCGTGTCGTTACCGATGGAATCGAAGCCACCACATCTCGTGGAATGCTCCGAGCAGTAGGCATGGGTGACGACGACTGGGAGAAACCCCAGATTGGTATCGCGAGTTCCTGGAACGAAATAACCCCGTGCAACCTGTCGTTGGGCCGGCTGGCTCAAGCCGCCAAGGAAGGTGTCCACTCTGGCGGGGGATACCCGCTTCAGTTTGGTACGGTCTCGGTTTCGGATGGAATCTCCATGGGGCACGAAGGCATGCACTTCTCACTCGTGTCGCGTGAAGTGATTGCCGACTCAGTTGAGACTGTCATGCAGGCAGAGCGCCTGGACGGCTCGGTTCTGCTTGCTGGTTGCGACAAGTCAATTCCAGGAATGCTGATGGCGGCGGCGAGGCTCGACCTGGCTTCTGTTTTTCTTTACGCGGGTTCGATCGCGCCGGGCTGGGTGAAGCTGAGCGATGGCACCGAAAAAGACATCACCATCATTGACTCTTTTGAAGCCGTGGGCGCAGTAAAGGCGGGAAAAATGTCCCGCGAAGATGCTTACCGAATTGAATGTGCCTTCGCGCCGGGTGAGGGTGCATGTGGCGGGATGTACACCGCGAACACCATGGCAAGCGTTGCCGAAGCGCTAGGGCTCAGCCTCCCCGGTTCGGCGTCTCCCGCCTCCTACGACCGCAGGCGGGATCTTTACGCTCACCGCTCGGGTGAAGCTGTTGTCGAGATGCTGCGCCAAGGCCTGACCGCCCGGAAGATCTTGACCCGTGAGGCCTTGGAGAACGCGATAGCCGTGGTAATGGCGCTTGGTGGTTCCACCAATGCGGTCCTTCACCTCCTGGCGATTGCCAACGAGGCTGAGGTGGAGCTAACCCTGGATGACTTTAACCGGATTGGGGATAAAACTCCGCACGTCGGGGACCTAAAGCCCTTCGGTCGTCACGTCATGAACGATGTCGATCGCCACGGCGGGCTTCCGGTCCTGATGAAGGCTCTCGTGGACGCCGGCATCATGCACGGCGATGCGATGACCGCTACGGGCAAAACGATGGCAGAGAACCTGGAAGAGCTTTCTGTCGACGGCATTGATGGAGAGGTGATCCGCCCCCTGGACAAGCCACTTCATCCCACCGGCGGAATCACCATCCTCCAGGGGAGCTTCGCGCCTGAGGGGGCCGTGGTGAAGACTGCTGGCTTTGACGCCGCCACCTTTGAGGGGCCCGCCCGCGTTTTTGAGCGCGAGCGTGAGGCGATGGATGCTCTGACCAACGGCGACATTGTCGCGGGTGATGTGGTGGTCATCCGCTACGAAGGGCCCAAAGGCGGTCCCGGGATGCGGGAGATGTTGGCGATTACCGCAGCAATTAAGGGTGCCGGTCTGGGCAAGGATGTATTACTGTTGACCGACGGACGATTCTCAGGCGGCAC
>Ga0209138_1003846_pt1 | contig 10437 bp, 10 predicted proteins | sample SaaInl3SG_22_DNA_FD_184645 | JGI IMG/M metagenome (GOLD analysis project Ga0209138, IMG submission 184645) | Marine microbial communities from expanding oxygen minimum zones in the Saanich Inlet - ESP_153SG_22_DNA (SPAdes) (version 2) | ecosystem: Environmental > Aquatic > Marine > Intertidal... | reverse complement strand
CCAGGTTATCCAGAACTAATTGGCGAAATGGTCAACTTAAATTATGACAGAGGCTTAACTGGATTTGTTGTTGGTGATACTCCAGCAAGACTACAATCAAATGCAACAGCATTAAATGAGTGGGCAACTAACGTTAACTTAGCAGTTGAAGATAATGACAACGGTTTAGTTAGCAGAGACGAATACTTAGGTATTTTTTATCCATGGGGCTTCACTAGCGATAACTTTGGTAACAACGTAGTTGTTCCACCAAGTCACATGATGCTAAGAACTATTGCGCTAAGTGACCAAGTTAGCTATCCATGGTTTGCACCAGCAGGTACAAGACGTGGCGGCATTACAAACGCAACAGCAACTGGTTATTTAAGTAGCGAAGGTGAATTCCAAAGTATTGCACTAAATGAAGGTCAACGTGATACACTGTATTCAAATGCAGTTAATCCGATTACATTTATTACAGGTGCAGGATTAGTTAACTTTGGACAAAAAACTCGTGCAAGAGGTAATAGTTCGCTAGACAGAATTAACGTTGCAAGATTAGTAATTTATTTACGTAGTCAATTAAATCAGCTTGCTAAGCCTTATATCTTTGAACCTAATGATAAAATTACTAGAGACGAGATTAAACAACAGACTGAAAGTTTGTTATTAGAATTAGTTGGGCAACGTGCAATCTATGACTTCTTAGTTGTGTGTGATGAGTCAAATAACACACCATCTAGAATTGATAGAAACGAGCTATATTTAGATGTAGCAATTGAGCCAGTTAAAGCAATTGAATTTATTTACATTCCATTGCGTTTGAAAAATACTGGTGAGATAGCAGGTCTTTAATATGATAAATACAATTACATTAGGAGCAAAGTAAATGGCAATTTCAACACTATCAAAAATTACGGTGCCACTAGCAGGCGGAGATTCCGCTACTAACCAAGGTTTGTTGATGCCAAAGCTTCAGTACCGCTTTAGAGTGTCGCTGGAAAACTTTGGTGTATCAACACCGACAACGGAACTTACAAAACAAGTTATCGACGTTACAAGACCGACGGTTGCTTTTGAACCAATGGAGATCCATGCATATAACTCAAAAGCATATCTCGCTGGTAAGCATACATGGTCACCGATTACACTAAACTTACGTGAAGATGTAAACAACGCTGTACAAAAATTAGTAGGCGAGCAGTTACAGAAACAGTTCGATTTTTTCGAACAGTCAAGTGCTGCAAGTGGACAAGACTACAAGTTTGTAACACGTATTGAAATCTTAGACGGCGGCAACGGTGCTAATACACCTAACATATTAGAAACTTTTGAACTATACGGTTGCTTTATTACTAATGCTAACTATAATACATTAGCATATAGCAATAACGAACCTGTTACAGTTACATTAGAAATACAGTATGATAACGCTATTCAGACACCGCAAGGAACAGGTATTGGAACTGCTGTTGCAAGAGGTGCTGGATCTCTAATCACAGGCGGCGGCGCTTAACAAAAAGTTATAAATGTTTAAAAGGGAGCCTTAGGCTCCCTTTTTTATTATCTGCGCACATTATAGATATGGATAAATATTTGTATGGCACTAACAACAAATGGATTTTTAGATAATTTACTTTCTGGACTATTAGGTCCTAAGGGTAATATGGCAGACTGGCAACATGCCAGACGATTATATGTTGACGACGACCTCAAACTTTCGCCAAAGTCAAAATTTCTTTATCACGTATTTTTTCAATTTAATCCTGTAGCACGAACAATACTTCCTGAACTTACAGATAAACACAATTTAGAAATTGGTATGTTAGTTAAGTCGGCTGACCTTCCTAAATTTCAAGCAGCAGTAGAAACAAAAAACAAATATAATAGAAAAAAGAATATACAAACAAGTGTTACCTACGATCCTATTAACATTACATTTCATGATGATAATTATGGTGTTACTACTGCATTAATGGAAGCATATTATAGATATTATTTTGCAGATGGAAATTATACCGACGATGCTGGTGCATATAATAAAGCAGGGTCTGGTGATAATACATATAGAGGAGCAGGTTTAAATCAGTATAAGTACGGTTTAGATAATAACATTAGTGTACCTTTTCTTAATAATATACAAATTACACAACTGGCTAAAAAGACGTATACTACATATAAGATCGTTAATCCTCTTATCACAAATTGGCAACATGACAATCTAGATAATAGTTCTAGCGAACATGTTCAAAATAGTATTACAGTAGCATATGAAGCAGTACATTATAGTCGAGGATTAATTGAAGCTGGAGCTAACGGAGAACCAACAGGATTTGGTGATACATCTCATTATGACACTCAACCGTCTCCTATATCGTTATTAGGAGGAGGTACACTAGGGTTAGGAGGAACTTTTGGTGCTGGCGCTGATTTATATGATTTTATTTCTAAAGGAACTAAATTTAAAAATCCTTTAGAAGCAGGACTTGCAGCTTATCAAATTTTAAATAATTTAAAAAACTTAAACCCAGAAGCATTAAGGGCAGAAGGATATTCTATAATTACTGATGCTATTGGTAATGTTGCAGGTGTCGATGTAAGCGGCGTTGGAAATTCTTACTTTCCTCAAAACGGTACTACTAGTACTACTTCTGCAACGACTACAAATCTTAATCCAGATAATATAACTGTTACTAATACAGAACTATTAAACGATCCAAACAAATTAGAAGCAGCAGCATTTGATTTATTTAAGAAAGCATTTTTAGCATCTGGCGGATCAGGAGGTGTTAACGCTATGCAAGCAGCTTGGGCAGCCTTACCTGAAAGCGAGAAACAAAAATATCGAAACAGAGCATTAGGAGCATAATTAATGAGCAACCTTCCAACCACATCCTATTCTAAAAATTCAGAAAAAGATGTAAGATTATTCTTTGACAGATATTATACAAAGCCGATATCGTTTTCATCAAACGAACTCGATAGTGTTGTTGGATATTTCGAATCTAATGGCTTCGATACAAGTGCAGCAAAAAGTGTTGCTTCAGTTTTATTACAGCAAGCAAAATTAGACGGCATAAAAGTTTATAAATTAATTGATACATTAAAAGGCTATGATAAAACTCAACTTAGTGTAATTGTAGCAGAGGTTTTAAATTATAACAGAAAACGTACTAGTGTTGTTGGTTTTAAACGCGGCGAAAAAACTGACGCAATCGAAAGAAGAAATATTATAATCTAATGTCACGTTTTGCTCAAGGAAAGTTTGATCTCAAAAACCCTGACAAATATGTAGGAACTAGGACCCCTACATATAGATCAAGCTGGGAATTTGCATTTATGAAATTTTGTGACGAGCATCCTGCGGTAGCACAATGGGCAAGTGAAGCAATTCGTATACCATATAAAAATCCTCTTACAGGCAAACATACAATTTATGTTCCTGACTTTTTTATTGCATATGCAGATAAAAATGGCAAAAAGAGAGTAGAAATTGTTGAAGTAAAACCTGAAAATCAAACAGTTAAAGAAAAATTAGGTCGTAGTAGACATAATCAAGCAGCTTGGATAGTTAATCAAGCCAAATGGGAAGCAGCATACGCATGGTGTAAACAAAAAAAGATACAATTTAGAATTGTTAATGAGAACGATATTTTTCATACGGGCAGAAGAAGATAAATAATAGTAGCATATAATGGTACAAGGTCATGACTAAAAAATTAGAAGAATTATTAAACTTGCCTGACTCTAAAGAAATTATAGATGATGCAAAACAAGAAGACAAGAAAAATAAAAAACAAACTGCTATAATTGAGCAAGAAGAAACATTTGATGCAATGGCAGAATTTGATAAAATTAGTGCTGCACTTCCTGCTGTAAAAGGCCTTGGACAAAAAGCAGACGAAGAATTAGAAGAAATTGCAGGCAAAGCAATGGAAGCATATGATGACCTAATGGATCTTGGTATGAACGTAGAAAGCCGTTATAGTGGTAGAGTTTTTGAAGTTGCAGGCAGTATGCTTAAAACAAGTCTTGATGCTAAAGTAGCAAAGATGGACAAAAAACTTAAGATGATTGAGCTTCAGCTTAAGAAAGAAAAACAAGACAAAGATTCTAGCCCTAATGAAGGCATGATCGAAGGCGAAGGCTATGTAGTTACAGATAGAAATAGTCTGCTAGAACGATTAAAAGGACTTGATAAGGATAAATAGTTACAATAGGATGACTAATATGAAAACATTTAAAGATTTTTTAACTGAATCAAAAAAGACGTACAAGTTTCTTGTAAGAATTGCAGGCGACTTACCTGAAAATATGAATGAAAAACTGAATACATACTTAGAAAAATTTCAAGTAGTAAATGTATCAGAACCTAAGAGAGCTCCGATTACAGAATCTCCAATGGATTTCCCACAGTTGCAAAACGTCGAAGTTCATACTTGGGAAGTAGAAGTACAGTATCCTACTACTAGGCAAGTGATGCAAGAGTATCTATCATCAAATTGTGATGTACCAGATACACATATCAATGTTAGAACAGACGGCGACCCAGTAGAAGAACAACAAAACATTAAAGTAGACACTACATATGAAGCAATGCTTAACACAGAAGATATGGGCGGCGAAAGTGCTCAAGCTGATGTAGCAGGCGAACGTGTTATGAGTTTATTAAAAGAATTAGAAAAAGCTCGCCAAGAAAGAGAAATTGATGCAACTGAAGGCATTAAGCCAGGCGAAAGCAGTGATATTACAAACGAAGAAAACGCTACCAGCGTTATAGGGAGTTAATTATGAGCAACAGTATGTTAGACATTTTAAAGAATTTTAACGATGCATCAGATGTATCAAAAAAATCAGGTCCGGCTGAAGTAGGAAGTATGAAAGCAATACTTGAAGGTTTTCATAATGTTGCAGAAAGTGATGTAGCAGTTGATGAATGCGGAGAAGGCGCAATGCCAATGGCACCACAAATGTCGCCCCCACAACAGCAAGGCAATCCTGTATCGATGAATGTAAGTTTAAATGCTAGTGGTAAAGATAATGTTGATGACTTAATGGCTTTAGTTAGAGCAGTGTCTGGCACAGAACAACATGTTGATGTTGACTCACATAATGTTAGCGGACAGGAAATGGACATGGCTAAAATGAAAGCAGCATTAATGCCAAAAGAAGAAGAAGTTGATGAAGAAGGCGAATGGGCAACTAGTCCGGACGAAGAATATCAAGATCATAATTACATGACAAAAGATCTAAGCGGTGGCATTAATAGAGAAAAGCCTAAAGGTGCAGAACGTGCTAAAGATCCGGCAGTGCGCCAGCATGTTGAATCGATTAAAGATCAGCTATGGGCAGCATTAACTGAAAAGAAAACAACTGAAGGCAAATACAAAAATGATGCCCAAAGAAAAGCAGTCCACGCTGCAAAGGCAGACAAGAAAAAATAATCTAAAGTGAAATTACACCAAATAGGACCTTCGGGTCCTATTTTTTTGGGTAAATAATATTATGGCAGCATCATTAGACGGCGTCTTAATTAAAAAGGCAAATAAACAAGAAACATTTACTGAATCGCAAATTGACGATATTGCACAGTGTATGGATCCTGATCTTGGATATTTACACTTCGCAAAACATTTTGCATTTATTCAACATCCAGTAAAAGGAAAACTTTTATTTGATCCTTACGAGTATCAGTTACGTTTGATGCACAGCTATCATAGCTATCGTTTTAATATTAATATGATGCCTAGACAAACAGGTAAAACTACGTGTGCTAGTATATATCTTGCTTGGTACGCAATGTTTAACCCAGATCAAACTATTCTTGTTGCGGCGCACAAGTACACAGGCGCACAAGAAATTATGTCACGTATACGATATGTGTACGAAACTTGCCCTGATCATATTAGAGCAGGTGTTACGTCATACAACAAACAATCAATTGAGTTTGAAAATGGATCACGTATTGTAGCGCAAACTACAACAGGCAACACAGGACGTGGTATGAGTATCTCGTTACTATACTGTGACGAGTTTGCATTTGTGCAACCTAATATTGCTGAAGAATTTTGGACTTCAATATCTCCTACACTAGCAACTGGTGGTCGTGCAATTATTACAAGCACACCAAACTCAGACGAAGATACATTTGCTACTATTTGGAAACAAGCAGAAGAAAAGTTTGATGCACACGGCAACGAACAAGAACTAGGTATAAACGGATTTCACAGCTTTGTTGCACAGTGGGACGAACATCCCGACAGAGACGACAAGTGGAAAGAAGAAGAAATTGGACGCATCGGTGAAGAAAAGTTTCGCAGAGAATATGGTTGCGAATTCCTAGTATTTGACGAAACACTAATTAACTCAATTAAACTAGCAGTAATGGAAGGCTCTAGTCCTATACTTAATATGGGTCAAACACGTTGGTATAAGAAGCCAACTAGCCAATATACATATGCAGTAGCACTTGATCCTAGTATGGGCACAGGCGGCGACAATGCCGCTATACAAGTGTTTGAATTGCCTAGTTACGAACAAGTAGCAGAATGGCAACACAATCAAACTGCCATACCGGGACAAATAAGAGTACTAAGTGATATATGTAAATATATAGAACAAGAAACTAAAAATACACAAGGCATATACTGGAGTGTAGAAAATAATGGTATCGGAGAAGCAGCACTAATCGTTATAAACGATTTCGGGGAAGAGAATATACCAGGCCTATTTGTGTCTGAACCAATTCGCAAAGGACATGTGCGCAAGTTCCGTAAAGGATTTAACACTACACACAGTACAAAAATAACAGCATGTAGTCGCTTAAAAACAATGATTGAAAATGATAAAATGAAAGTACACTCAAAGCCTTTTTTATCAGAACTTAAAGGGTTTGTTGCTACTGGATCAAGTTATCAAGCAAAAGTAGGACTGTCAGACGATTTAATAAGTGCTACGTTGTTAGCACTAAGAATGATGGCTGTATTAAAAGATTGGGATCCTAGGGTATATGACACATTTAATCAAGCAGAAGATTTAGACGATTACGAGATGCCAATGCCGATCTTTATTAGCAGCAACTATTGATAAATACATTACGATGAAGAATTTAAATAGTATAGCAGAAGAACTTTTTAACAAAATACGCGGACGCTTTCCAAGTGTTACTATTGGCGATGCTGAAGGTAATGTAACTAATGTCCCTAGCGATGCACGTTTCTTTGATTTCGACTACAAAGAAGGCCCGACTAGTTTAGGAAAGATAAGTATTACATTAAGTGAAGAAAACATTTCAGTTATGTACAGTAATAATGTAGTTGCAAATGAAGATACGCTTACTAGAGAAAACTGGTATAATTTCTTAAAAGAACTAAGACATTTTAGTAGAAAAAGAATGTTAAACTTTGATACTAGAAATATAACTAAGTCTAATTTAGATCGCAGAGATTATCAATTTTTAGCAAAAAACCGCCCTGGAGAATTAACAATGGAATCAAAGATGTATGGTACAAGTAAAACTAGTTACCAAAATGTAGGCGATGCCAGAATTGCAATTAAACACATTCAGCCTATTAACCAAGAATCTGCTACTGGAAGAATACAAAGTATTGGAAAAATATATATTGAAAGTGCAGACGGAGAAAGATTTAAATATCCATTTAAACATCTAAACGGCGCAAGAGCAATGGCAAGACACGTTGCAGAAGGCGGCAAACCATTTGACGACTTTGGCAAACACATTACAAGTTTATCAGAAGAGTTGTCAAAACTTAAAAAGTTCAAAACATATATGAATCGTTCAGCAGTTATGGCGGAAGGACTTGTTGAATATATTGATGTTGTTAATGAAAGAATCTCTTCAGTAAAAAAGACTATTACAAAATTACAAAAAGAATCATATTACAAGGAAACATTTGAAGGATTTGCTCCAGCAGTAATGGAAGATGTTCCAGATGATGTAAAGGAAAACTGGATTGACGAACTAACTATTCGTCAGTTTAACGAAGAATTACAAGATGTATTTCCGTATATATACAAGCTAGTAGGCGAAGCAACAAGAGCAAAAGAACTAGGTCCAGATGATTTATTGGGTGAAGAACCAGAAGACGGTGTTCCTACTCGTCCAGGCGACATTAATAACATCCAAGCACCTGCACGTACAGTAAAGATTGCGCCAGGAATGACTATTGCAGCTATTGCAAGAATGTTCCAAGGAGAAAATTGGATGGGCGGGGATCTAAAAGAATTCGAACGTGAAATCATGCAAATGAACAAAATTACGGATCCTTCAAAATTACAAGTAGGACAAGTATTAGAAGTTCCATATATGATGGGCACAGGACGTGACGGAGCTTCAAGAGGACTACCTAGAGTGTTTATGGCATACGAACAAGCACTTGATTCGGTAATGGGACAATTTGGTGAATCAGATGTTTGCAAAGAGTGCGGCAATCAAAGTTGGACTACACTAGAGATGACTGAAGAAGAAATCGAAGAAGCATGTTCGTCAATGAAGAAAAAGAAAAAGAATGAGTCTGATGTAGAAGAAGGCGAACAGCACGGTAATAGCAAAATCTATGACAAGTGTTGGAAAGGTTATCGTAAAGTACGTGGCAAAAAAGCAGGCGAAAAAGGTTCTTGTAAGAAAATCGAAGGCGTTGAATTAGACGCTGATGAAGGCAATGCATATGCCGACGCTGTACGCCAAGCTAAGAAAGACGGCAAGCAAAAAGGCGATGAAATTGATGGTCCAGATGGTAAAAAGATAGTATTAGCATCAGAAGAACAAAAGACACCATTAGGCGAGTTTATTCTAAGTTACTTTGATTACACAACAGGACAGTTTCCAAAAGGTGAAACAGCAATCCTTACTATGGTAGAAAAGGATTATGGTGAGCAGTACATTACTCCTGCAAAACAATTTCTTGAAAAAATTAATCATCGTGTGTCAGAAGTAATGGGTTACAGGGAAGAAGAACCTGTAGAACAAGATAACACAGAATTAAATAGTATTAGAAGTTTAGCAGGATTATAATTATGGAAAAAACATTAAAACAACTTATTTCAGAGATGGATAACATTGAAGGCAACAACCGAGTAGATGAAGTTGTTGCAGGTTTAGGAATAGTAGGAATGCTTGACGGATTTACAAAGAATCCAAGTGTTAAGGGCGGGCGCGGTGGCACAAATCCTACACAAATAGATTCAAAGAAAGCTGAATTAGCAGCAATCGAAAAACGAATGAATCAGCACAGTCAGTCACAGCCTTCTAGTACTGAAGAATATGTTGCGTGGAGTAAAAAAGGTTTAGATCTCATCGACAAACATCTTCAAGTACTACAAGATATTCAATTTATGATCCAAAAAACGCTAAACAATGGAAAACGAGTATCCGCACAAACTGCAAGGCAGCAAGGTCAGTTTATACAAGATCTTGACAGACAAATTAACGATCAATAGTTTTGGACACTGTCCAAGAAGTTTTTCAAGTTTTTCTTTAAAAAAGACTTGACATTGTTTGTATTAGAGCATATAATAAAAACTGTGCTACAAACAAACAGGCACTAGTAGCAATGTAGCTACTGCACATAGGCATAACATTTAGGAGGCATTAACTATGGCATCATTAGCAGAAATCCGAGCAAAGCTCAAAGAGCAAGAAGCAGGAAACAACAACCGTCAGTCAGGCGGTGGTGACAACAGCATTTACCCATTTTGGAATATTAAAGAAGGCGAGAGCGCAACTCTACGTTTCCTTCCTGATGGCGATGCAGACAATACTTTCTTTTGGAAAGAACGTTTGGTAATCAAACTTCCATTTGCTGGTATTAAAGGTGAAACAGATTCACGTCCAGTACAAGTACAGATTCCGTGTATGGAAATGTATGGCGAAACATGTAACATTCTTAACGAAGTACGTGGTTGGTTTAAAGATCCAACTTTAGAAGATATGGGTCGTAAATACTGGAAGAAGCGTTCTTATATCTTCCAAGGCTTTGTAACGGATAACCCACTAAACGAGGACACTACTCCGGAGAATCCAATCCGTAGATTTATTATTGGTCCACAAATCTTCCAGATCATTAAGCAGGCGCTTATGGATCCAGACATGGAAGAATTGCCAACAGATTATACTGCTGGTGTAGACTTCCGTCTTAACAAAACATCCAAAGGCGGATATGCAGACTACTCAACATCTAACTGGGCTCGTAGAGAACGTCCACTAGGTGACAATGAAATGGCTGCTGTTAATGCACACGGATTGTTTAATCTAAGTGACTTCTTACCTAAAAAGCCAGGTGATGTTGAACTCAAAGTCATGCAAGAAATGTTTGAAGCATCAGTAGATGGTGAAGCATTTGACATGGATCGTTGGGGACAATATTTCCGTCCAGCGGGTATGGCACAACGTACAGGTGATCCAACTAAAGCAGCAAGCCCACAAGCAACTGCTGTAAG
>Ga0209138_1003844_pt1 | contig 10440 bp, 5 predicted proteins | sample SaaInl3SG_22_DNA_FD_184645 | JGI IMG/M metagenome (GOLD analysis project Ga0209138, IMG submission 184645) | Marine microbial communities from expanding oxygen minimum zones in the Saanich Inlet - ESP_153SG_22_DNA (SPAdes) (version 2) | ecosystem: Environmental > Aquatic > Marine > Intertidal... | reverse complement strand
AGCAGCAGGTGAAACAAAGGATTACCGAGCGGCAGACAAAGATCTGCTGCTCTGGGTGCACGTTGCATTCATGGATTCGTTTTTGCGAGCCCACCAGAACTACTCGAAGAAGCCAATTCCTGGGGGAGCAGACAGCTATGTAAAGCTCTGGTCTAAGTCAGTTGGCCCGCTTGGCTTAAAGACTGTTCCGATGAGCGAAGGTGAGCTGGAGCTAACCCTGAGTGATTTCCGAGACAAGATAGCGGTGACGGATGAAACCAAAAACATCATTCGCTGGATCAAGCAGGCCCCACTTCCGCCACTTGCAAAACCGGTCTATGCGCTCCTGTTCCATTCGGCACTTGCGTCCATGCCCGAGGAGTATCAAAAAATGATTGGTCTTAGGTCCTACCCGCTTTGGTTGCTGCGTCCAGTGACAACAAACCTGCTTAGGTTCATGCGGTTTGCGATCGGCCCTGATTCACCAATTGAGGATGCGGCCATCGAAAGGCTCAAGCGCGCTGGAGTGATTAGCCGCTAAACTTTTTTACTTCGCCACCTTAGCTCAGTCGGTAGAGCAGCTCCCTCGTAAAGAGCAGGTCAGCGGTTCGATTCCGCTAGGTGGCTCGAGTTTGTTTTAGCATGGCGGTCGGAGGTTGGTCATTGAAAAAGAGATTTCCGCAAAAACACAATCAATTAGTAGCCTTATCAATATCAACGGCGGTCACTTTGTTACTAGCTTCTTGTGCCCCGGCCAATTTTACGGATCAAGAACAGGCTGTTGAGCCGGTACCACCTGCGGGAGCCGCCTCAACCGGGAGTTATGAACCGATTCGATCGATGGCGTTTGACGAAAAGTGGAGGACTGACGTTTCTCGGCAAGAGATGATTGAAACTGCACTGCACAACATGTTTAGTGATCTAGACAGCATTAGAAACGAAGACTGCCCACTTGTTTATGACGCTTACTTTGGGGAACCAATGCTGGAGGAGCATGAATACTTGTTGCACGAGATCGCTCAAGGAATGCTTTCAAGTTACTGCGATTACATGACTGACGATATCCAGGTAGTTGCAGGTCGCTATGAGTTTGCAAAACAAGTGGCGCAGGAACAGAACCTTCCCACAGATGAGTTCGGTGGAGTTATTGGGTTTGATCTTCAGGAGGACTATGCAATGGCTAGTGTTTGGCATGATTTGGCTTGGATTGGCATCTCTCTCGGCTCCAAGAGAGGGGGCGTACCTTTTATAGAGGAACGCCGACTCACAATCGCAGCTCATGAGATATTCCATATTGTTCATGAGCAGATCGACCCATATTCTTCTGCAAGCAAGAGCACGTGCGACCGAAGTGATGCTCCACCAAATACAACCGGCGACCGTTGCTTCAGGCCAACCTGGTTTGTCGAGGGGGCAGGTGAATTCTTTGGTCGCGCGATGACTCAGTATTTGGGTTTGCAGAACTACGCGACATTTGTCCCGAATGACCGCAGCGGATACTTTATAGATCCCGATTATCTATCGGATTTAGGAGCACAAAGCATCGTTGGGAGCGTGGCTCAGGGTGTAGAGGCCTATTACTCGGGGGCGATTGCGACTGAGTTCATACTTGCCAACATTGGTTTGATTTCTTACTTGGATATCTGGCAGCAGATGGGCCAAGGTGCAAGCTTCTTTGACGCATTCGAACGTTCAGCAGGTATCGATATTCCAACTTTTCACAATAAATTTCGCGAGCTCCATCTGCGTTTGTATGAGGAGGGTGGTTATTGCGATTCCAACGTTGGTTGTTCAAGTTGGACTCGGTCAGATCAGCTACCCGAAATCCCAGGTTTGACTGGATTGGTGAATCACACTGGTTCAGGCGCAAGACTTTTAAGGGAATCAACGAACCAAGGGGCCAACGGTGAATCAAACGAGTGCGAGCGCGAGAGTGCTATTTGGTGGATTGAATGCCAAGGCATCCCTTTCCCGCTACCTGAGATTCCTGAGAATAGCGATCATGGTTTTCCGACGGCATATGAACGAATTCCAAAAGTTTATGAATGCAGTTCTCTCGAAAAGCTATATGGAATCATTCCAGGGTTTGCGGCCACTGAAAATGCTCGTGAGACGGCTGGAGCCCCGAGTGCTCATGTTTCAACGGAGTACTACGCAATGTTGGCAGCACTTGATGAGAATAGAGACGGGGTTGTTTGCAGTGGCGAGAGTCCAGAAGGCTAGCAGAACAAGAACTCCAAAAACAATTCTCTTTTGAAAATCGGCAAAGACATTGAGGTGCAGTTACCTGAGGGTAAAGCCTTAGATGTGATCAAGCAAAATCTCAAGCAATTTGCTCGATAAGCATGATTTCCCATGTTGAGTCATGAAGTTCAGGACCCCTATACTGAAGCGGAAAACACCGTGTTCTCAGGGGTAGTTTGACTCCCTCGGAAAGAGCAGGTCAGCGGTTCGATTCCGCTAGGTGGCTCCAATCACCATCTTCCTATCCGCAGCACGAGCAGGAGCTTGATCGTCCCAATCGTTGACTACGTGTTGTGGTGAATTTCTGAGGTGAGACCCTTGAGACACGATCGAAAGGATAATCGCCTGGCACCAGGCTCGAAGTGTTCGCTCCAGGGCCCCTAAGTTGCGATGTCACACATTTATTCGAAGCATCACCAATGGAGCCAGATTCCGGGGCTTGGCAACTACAGATTACTCCGTCTAGGTTGGTGTCTAGTTCTCGGTTCTTCGCATACCACTGAGTTGAAACTAATGCTGCGACAGCGGCGCCTGCATCCTCTTTGAATTTTCTGCTGGCTGCAATCCCATTTCGGAATCCGTGCTGTCTACTGAGAGCCTCACAACTGCTGACTTTGGGCACGCTGTTTTGACTGGTATTTAGTTTGTACCCAAAATTCTCCGCGGGATTCGGCAGCTCCAAAGGGCAATCGCCACCCTCGCACTGGTTCCACCAGCCACCATTGGGTGCTGGGGGTCCGAGATATGGAAATCCGGGGGGAGGTGTGTACTCGCCGTCAGCTTTTGTCACTTTTACAACGTCTTTGTTAGTAAACGAAGAGACCAGCTCTACATGTACGCCATTGTGGGTGAGGGTCTCACCAGTGTTGAAGACTGCAGGGGTGAAAACGCCTCCCATTGCTCCGCACCATGCTGATGCATCCTCTTTTTCCTGATCAGGGAAAAGGTAATAGGCCCATTTGGTGTGAGTTGGATCATTGCCACAATCCTCGTCGATATGGTCTTTTTGCGCGGCTTCTTGAGGATTTACAGTGTAAGCAAGTAGACCCCTGTTTTTGGAGTCCCAAGATTCCGAGTATCCAACTGGACGCCTTGACTCAATCACCAATACATCTGAATTTGATATCGGGATAACTATTGCCTTTTTGTTCCCACCAGCGATTTCTAGAGGTGTGAGGACTGCTGTTTGCCCATCATCGAGAGTCTGAGGATCCACGCAATGGACTTGAGAATCAGGCATCCAGCCCAAAAGGAACTGCTCCCAGGCAGATATGGCATATGAAACACCACCATTTTGATTTGCCCTGTAACTTTGCCCAACTCCTGTTCCCCATCCATTTCCGGGACCGTGAAGGTTCAAATTCATTTCATGTAGAAGTTCGTGAACCAATGAACCCCAGATGTTATCTCGTCTGACTTCATAATCTTGCTGATAAAAATCCAGGGACGTAGACCAGATCAGTGGTTCATATTCAAAGTCCAGGGCATCGCGGGTATCAATGCTATTGAGGGCAAGCTTGAATCGATTTCTGGTCCCTTCTTTTACGCCAGGTGCCCACTGGATAAATAATGCATCGTAGTCATTTGGGTCTAAACCTGATGGGAGGCGATTGATTATGTCTCGAGTAAGTTGAGCATCGTTGAATGGCGCCTTTGAAGATGCATATGGCAAATCAATCCAATTTTCGACTGTGTCGATATCCAGCGACACTTTGCCTTGTGACCAGTAATCGAACCATCCGGCTAATTTGTCGCCCTGCGGACCCCAATAAGACTTAGGTTTATCTACAAATTTCTTTGTGTCCTCGAATGAGACCAGCATCATGAGGAATTTTTGATTCCCCTCACTTGGTAAAAAATGTGAAGAAACCCAAGGGAAACCAACCGGCCCTCGAGCCTTGACGCCCTGATAGTAACTGCCTCGTCCCACTGCGAGTAGCTCTTGGGGTAACCCGTCCTTCACTTTGCAAATCTCTACATCAGTCGGAGCGGTTACGGTCTGCGATATTGGACTCTTCACCGTCAACAGCACTTTGCCGGCATAGCTCCTCGCCTTGGTTGGTTTGTTTTGGAACCAAGTTGAAAGAGCTGGGTTTAGTTGCTTGGCGTACTCACAAGCTGCCTTGGCGCGTTTCCTGACGGTTATGTTCACGCTCATTGGCTGGTCGTAATACCTAATTCCTGTGCATATGAACTTCTCGGCGTAAGGATTGGCCTCAACTGTTGCCTTGACTTGGGCTTTTTGTTGGGTGGTAAGCGTTGTTGCGCTAGAACTAAAGGCAGAGAGAGTCTTTTGATAGACCGAATACTTTGCTCCTGCAGACTGAGCGGGTGTTGCAAATGCTGCAACCAGTAAAAGTGATGACACTAAAGCCAGTACTTTTTTCATTATTCCCCCAGACCATCAATTTCAGCCTACGAAATTCACAATCCTTGAATCAAGCTCGTCCGGTAGCCAATTAGGGGGACACGGGCCAAGCAAAAACTCAGGCAAATCTCTGACCTTAGCCGACACGATGAGACACATCCGGAAACGGCATCTACCTATACCGTTGGTCAAAACAGTGTGTTTTCAGGGGTCTAAATATCTCTCGCAAAAATCATGTCGCGAACAGGATGTTTCCCCCGGATGCTCCCCAACCAAATCACTATCCGCTGATGTTCGCACCCTCGAATTGACAAGATGTCCGAAGGGCTGCGAACAGCAACGAACAACCTTCACTTAACTGGGGGGCAAGGGGTCGTGGGCTCAAATCCCGCCGCCCCGAATTCACTGTGATAGATCTTGAATCAAGATGAAGTCCTGCGTTGAGCTACTCACGGTCAAGCTGATCTTGACTCCTTCATGAGTCACGCTCTCGCCTGGCTTCAAGATGAAACCTTCAAATTGACAGCTGTTCTTCGGCTGTGGGCGTTGGTCGGGTTCGAGATAAAAAGCGAACTTGGGATAGTCAGGGTTGTTTCCGCAATCGAGACCGCCCTCACCCGTTCGGTCATTCATCACCGCTGTGTTTACGGTGTAAACCATTACGCCGCGGTCTGAGACGGCCCAACTTTCCGAGTAACCCAAAGGGCGCCTAGGTTCAACAAGCAAGCCTTCATGCTCGCCTGTTCGGACGACAGCAATCTTCTCGTCACCACTTGCCACTTCTATGGCGGTTAGTCCTGTGCTGAGATCGTCAAATCCTTCCCTCGCATCTACGCAGTAAACCTGATCGTCAGCTATCCAGCCCATCTTGAAAGCCTCCCAAGAATTCAGGGCACCTGAGAACTTCCGTGTCCCACCTGGATACTGATTTCTATCTAAACCGACGGGCCAACCATTACCCGGTGCGTGAAGATGAGAACCTTGGGAGTGAAGGATTTCGTGAATCCAATACGACCACAGAAGCTCACGTTTACCCTCGTAGGCAAGGCCGTTCCCATTTGTGAGATGAAAGACTCCACCACCGCGAAAGAACAACTGCTTCTTACCGGCAGGAGTCGTAACCATGTCTCCACGACCGCCCCACTCATCTTGGAAGGCGCTGAACCCAAGGGGAAATTGAGCAAAGATTCCATAGGCCTTATCCCAGTCAACCTGACTGCCAACCTGCTTCGCAATGGAATCAGCGAGTCCTACTTGGATGTCAACGCTTCTCTCACCCCTTGAGCGGTCAGCTACGGTGAACTCTTCTTGGGCTTGAGGTAGCTGTTGCCACTCCTCTATTACCTGGAACGTGTACCGTGCCTTACCCTGTGACCAGAACTCACTCCACCGAGTCATTTTTTCAGTTTGTTGTTTCAGGTACTCACCTATGTTTTCCGGATTACCTGGAAGGTCTGAAAAAGAGACGGGCACAACGATGAAATTCACCTCTCCAGTTATGGGAAAAAGGTCAGGCGAGTGAGGAAATCCGATGTTCGACATTCCATAACTACCCAAGAAATTGTTTCCAGGCCTAAGTGTTTGCTGATCAAGTGGCCGTCCGTCAGGGATCTTGCATGGTTCGACGGAGAATGGTGAAGCGACCTTTTCACTGGTGGGGCTCTTCACCGTCAAAAGAACCTTGCCTGCGTAGCTTCTTGCCTGCGTCGGTTTGTTCTGGAACCACGTGGAAAGAGCTGGGTTTAGTTGCTTGGCGTACTCACAAGCTGCCTTTGCTCTTTTGCGAACAGTTATGTTCACGCTCATCGGTTGGTCGTAATACCTAATGCCTGTGCAGATGAACTTCTCGGCGTAAGGATTGGCCTCAACTGTTGCCTTGACTTGGGCTTTTTGCTGGGTGGTCAGCTTTGTTGCGCTGGAACTAAAGGTCGCAAGGGTCTTCTGATAGACCGAATACTTAGCCCCTGCGGACTGGGCAGGCGTTGCAAGTGTTGCAACCAGTAGCAGTGATGAAAGTAATGCGAATGATTTCTTCATTTCACTTTTCCTTGAGTTTTAGTGTCCGTGTGCAGGGTAGCATTTTCTAAAAAACGATTGGGCAATCGACTCTTGAGGGGTCATCGAGCTGTCTGTTGTCGATGGTCATACAAACATAGTCCGCCCTGTCACCTGGGGACCAAGTGACATCTGGCCTTATCGAAACTATGTCACTCCCTTGGTAAGCCTTGTTAACTTCAATTCGATATCCGGCAATCTCAATGTAGTTGCCTTCATATAGGAAGGCATCCAGCATCTCGGTTCCCGCGCCGTCAAGCATGTCGTCCCAGATCACCGTTCGTCCTTGAGGGGCAATTATGGTCAAAGCGCCTTCACCGTTACCGATTGTCGAGTTGACGTAGTAAACGAGAACACCCTCTTTGGTTCGATTCCCAAGACGATCAAATTTTGTGTACCTGCGAGACTCAACAACGATTAGCTCGGTGTCACTGAGCCTCAGCATCACTGACTTCAAGCTGTCGTCATTGTTTCCGACCGGAAACAGCTCGAAGGATGATTCTTTGAAGTTGGAAGTCGTCAGGCACTCCTGTTCACCTGGCAGAGTCCAGTCAGCCAACCACATGAGGTAGCTGTTGAGCGTGGTGGTAAATCTTCCGTCCATGATGTCGTAATCCTTGAAGGCACCGTGGAAGGTATTTTCAGTTCGCTTGACACTGTTTTGGTCGTGCCAATAAAGGTCCGGGAGCTTGAAGTAGTGCATCGTTTCGTGAGCCCAGAAAAACCAAAGGTTATTCTCCGGCCTGAAGTGGAAGTCACCTCCTGGAGTGAAGGCTCGCACAATCGGGTCTTCGTTTGTCTCGTAAGACTTACTAAGCGGTGGCCAGAGGTTAAACTCCGCAAAAACGTCGCTGCCCCTCGGGGGGACGAACAGCACCATATCGTTGTCTGTGAAATCAATTACCGGATCAGACGCCCTGATAGCCTCAGCGTAGAAAAAGTCGACCGCGTTTACGTTCGCATCTCCCCATTGACTGGTGTTTTGCTGAGCTTCCGACTGAGAAAACTTGCTAGATGGCTCTAGCAGCGTGATGCGCTCGGGGTGGATGTAAACGTCAAATTTCACATGGCCTCGGGTGTAAACCTCCATGTAGTCTTGGAACATTTTTACGTCATTGCTGAGGTACTCAAGAGGCTGGCCGGGATCTTTTATATCTGGCCAGTCGAATGCAACCAGTATTACCTTTTTGGTTTCATTCGACCAAGCATTGCGATTCCTTGGGAAGCCGGTGATGTAGCCGTACCCAGCGGGATCCGTACCTTCTCGTGACCTGTCTTCCACCATGCACGGGTCAAGTGGAGTCCCACTAATTACTGAATCAGCAGGGATACTTGACTTAGTTCGGTCGGTGGGGCAGCTGTAGCTGTAAACATGCCTGGCGGCTATGTTCACTTTAGTCAGGGGTTGTTTTGCACTCGTGTCGCAGGATGCGTAATTGTAGCTAGCCTTCGTTGTGATCGCAGCTCTCTCTCCGAGAGAGCTCTTCACCGTCAGGAGAACCTTCCCTGCATAGCTCCTAGCTTGCGTGGGCTTGTTCTGAAACCAAGTTGAAAGAGCTGGGTTTAGTTGCTTGGCGTACTCACAAGCTGCCTTGGCGCGTTTCCTGACGGTTATGTTAACGCTCATTGGTTGGTCGTAGTAACGGATCCCCGTGCAAATGAATTTCTCAGCAGCGGGGTTAGCCTCAACCGCTGCCTTGACTTGGGCTTTTTGTTGGGTGGTAAGCGTTGTTGCGCTAGAACTAAAGGCAGAGAGAGTCTTTTGATAGACCGAATACTTTGCTCCTGCAGACTGAGCAGGAGTTGCAAATACCAAAATAAGCAGGATGGAGCCTAGGGCGGCGAAAGCTCTTTTCATCGCTCGCTACCTTCTCGCCTTATCGATACCAGTTCACCAAATTCTCCGGACTCAAGAACCTCCACGGTCCAGCCGCCATAGGTGATGGTCTGGCCAGAAGACAGTGCCGCGTCGGTTCTCCAGACTGCATCCTTGGAGTCAGGTGCAGGGATTAGCCACATTCCTGATTTAGTGTAGGGAATCGTGGTGTCCACCACATACGCAATCAGTCCCTCGCTCTTGGGTGCCAATTGAGTGTCGTACCCTGTGTTCCTGCGAGATTCGACCACCAGTGCTTTGTACTTAGAAATGGGCATAACGGCCATCTTTGACTTGTCTGTCCGCGACGCAACTGGCCGTAGCCAGCTCACGCCTTCGTCGATCCCCGAGTAGCAATCAACCTGGTCGTCATTTAGTACTCCTAGCAACCATCTTTGCCAGGCAAGTAACTCTGGGGCCATGGGGGCGTTCATTAGTTCGTAGATTCCAAGATATGAAGAGTCTTGGCGAGAGGGGTCAGTAACGTCCCTGACATCTGTTAGCCCCAGCAGGTGGCCCATTTCATGCACCCATCCCCAATAAGTCTCTTCAAAGATGCCTTCGCCTCCAGGGCTTACCAGCACGTTCAGGATGGGACCCTCGTTGGTGGGGAATTGGAGGTAGGTTGGCTCTTCGGCCTGAGCAATCAGGCCCGCAAACAGAGTTCTAGGAGTGTCAAAAGCAGGCACCAGAGCTACCCCGGCAACATTCGAGAAATCAATTTGAGAGTCTGCCTTCCTTAGCACCTCTCTCAGCAAGTCGAAATAACCAGAGACCCAGTCTCCAGAAGTTTGAATATTCCCAACCAGATTGTAGGACGCTAGCGTTCTATCCATTCGTATGTAGTCATCGGGGACAATGAATTCCATGTCAGTTTCAAACCCCGCGGTTCTGTTAAAGAAAGCGACGGTCTCATCCATGTACTTCTTCCACTCAACTCCCGGGGCGGCACTACTTGGCGCGTCCGAAAAGTCGATCGGCAAGAGCTGAAACTTAGCGTTGGTTTCTAAATTTGCTCGCTCTGGATAAATGTCGAAACCAAGCACGAAGTGCTTCTGCGAGTTCGACATTGGAACCCCGTCTCGGCCAGCGTCAGGGATCTTGCAGGGTTCGGCAGAACCAAAAATTGATGCAGCCTCACTGGGTGACGTGACTAACTGTTCGGGATTCTTGTACAGGTAGGACGCGGCGGATATGCTTCCTGGGGTTTTGATAATTTGGCCCGTTGATTGATCGACAGGATCGGCACCAGACTGCCGTCGCCATTGACCTTCACCACAGGACAGGACTCGCAATACTCCATCAGCAGCAATACCAACCACCTGAGGAGCTCCGGGAGTGCAGGGCTCGTTTTGTCTAGGCAGTCCTGAGCGGTCGAAAGTTGAACTCTTCACCGTCAACAACACCTTGCCCGCATAGCTTCTTGCCTGAGTTGGCTTGTTCTGAAACCAAGTTGAAAGAGCTGGGTTTAGTTGCTTGGCGTACTCACAAGCTGCCTTGGCGCGTTTCCTGACTGTGATGTTCACGCTCATTGGTTGGTCGTAGTAACGGATCCCCGTGCAAATGAATTTCTCAGCAGTGGGGTTAGCCTCAACCGCTGCCTTGACTTGGGCTTTTTGTTGGCTGGTCAGCGTTGTTGCGCTGGAGCTAAAGGTTGCAAGAGTCTTTTGATAGACCGAATACTTTGCTCCTGCAGACTGCGCGGGTGTTGCAAATGTTGCAACCAGTAAAAGTGATGAAACTAGAGCCAGTACTTTTTTCATTATTCCCCCAATGCTGCTCCGAGCCTACGGAACAAACACAACCTGCATCAACCCACTGCCGAAGACAATTTGGGGGACAGGAGTCAGGCAAAACTCGGGGAGACACCGTGTTATCGGGCACCCAAATCTCCTTCGTGAACAGCAGTTAAGCGGTT
>Ga0209138_1003843_pt1 | contig 10440 bp, 9 predicted proteins | sample SaaInl3SG_22_DNA_FD_184645 | JGI IMG/M metagenome (GOLD analysis project Ga0209138, IMG submission 184645) | Marine microbial communities from expanding oxygen minimum zones in the Saanich Inlet - ESP_153SG_22_DNA (SPAdes) (version 2) | ecosystem: Environmental > Aquatic > Marine > Intertidal... | reverse complement strand
AATGCTCTGAGCAATAACATCCAAGTCTTGATTGTTGTAAGCTTCTCTAGGCATGTTTACACGGCTGAATAAATAATCAGCATAAGGCATCTTTGTAGAAACAATAGCTGATGGATCTCTCCCACCAAAAGAACCTGTATTAAATTGCAGGTTTAAGTCTTTAGTGAAAGACGGAGCAGCCACTTCCAGCTCTGTCTGTTTAAACTTTTCTCTTTGTGGTTTAGCAAAACCTGACTTAGCTAATCCTTCTGCTCTATTTGGATTACCGTGAAAGAGTTCAATAGGAGGTGTGTCTTTGTACTTAACACGAAGACGATCTAGTTCCTTTTGTTTCTTCTGTGCAAGATCTTTAAACAACGATCTATCTTTCGCTTTACTTGGGTCAGCTTCTCTTTTATTTAATATCCTGAAGTCACCTTGTGTGATACCAATAACAGAATCTTCAACACCTTCTACCTTTAGCTTAGGGAATCGTTGTGTACGAACCTCACGTATCTGTTCAATCATATCGTTACGATCATTCAGATTGCTAATTGTTTTCAACGGTCCTTTGATTGCACGGTCGGACACCATAACAACAGGCTCTTCATCAACAGGCTGCATCAAACCTTTAGTAGTTGGTGGAGCTTCGGCTTCCTTCTGTGCAACAGTCTTGGTAAAGTCGTAGGCACCTTCATCATCTATGAAGTCAAAGATGCTACCAGCACCTAGGTGTGGTTCGTCATCTGCATCTTTACCCATGTGAATAAACACAGTGTTGTCATACTTCTCTGGGTGGTTCTTCTTTAAGAACTCCATTGAAGAAGCACCTTCTAACTCTAAAGCCTTTGCTTCAGCAGCAGCAACTTCTTCTGGTGCATACTTAGACAAACCACTGACTTGTATTGTGGAAGGAGGTATCGCTTCTTCTGTTTGCTTAGCTAGTGATGCTTCAATTTCTGGGGCTACAGGAGGCGTAGCTTTGACGGCAGCTTTTTTCTGCATCTCTTCCATCATATCTGCTGCTGTCTTCTTGCCTGAAGATTTAACCAATCCTTTTAAAGCTGCTTTACCTACAAAGCCGCCAGCAGCCATCTCTATAGCTTTCATTTTTTTCTCGTACACATCTATAGCCATGTAGTCTTTCGCCTTTTCCAGCGTTACACCATCATGATCATCAGCATACATCTCATTGATGAGCATCCGCTTTTCTTGAGAGAATTTATTGTATTTATTTTTATACACTTTCTGTATATCAGCGGCCTTGTATGTACCATTGACAATCTTCTTAGCTATATCTGTACTACGGTTAATGCTGCTTTTTAAAGCAAGGCGTTTCTTCAGTGGGGATAATGCTTGATATGTAGGACTCTTAAGTGTATTACCAACATTTCTCATCACTTGATTGTTAGCTTCCTCAGTATATAATCGGTCGTATTCTTTATCACCAGAGGGACTACCATACAAACGCCAAGCCTCAAAGTTAAGTTTGGCAACTTCCCTTTCAATAGGATTTTTATATGGATCTTTTCTAAAACCAACTAAGCGGTTAAAGAACTGACCTTCTCTAATGATAGGTCCTTCACGTAACCGAGGTATTGCTTCGGGTAAATCTTCTTTCCATCCGGGAATCCTAGACTGTATGCGTTTCTTTACAGCGTCTGTATTTACAATAGGTAGATCACCCTCAAAACCTAAAGCGTTTACCGCCGATCCTACAACTGGTACATCTTTAACTCTAACAGTAGCGTCTGTATCAATAACATTAGGGTCACGGGCAACAGCCCCTTCTTCGTTAATTAAATCATACAAGTCATAGAAATTTTTAACGACAAAAGGTTGTGTAAATCTAGTAGCAAAATCACCAAACATCTTACCGACAGTTATAGCCCATTGCTCTGCTTCTTTTTCTGTATCAATAGAAGCAATAAGCTGATCTGCTATTACGTTTTGAGAACCTGCTGGCATCTTCATACCGACAACAGCTTGAAAAGAGTCTGATATTTTATATGGAACACCTTGTTCAGCCCGTGCGAATAAGTCAGCAACAGCAAAGTAAGGAGCAAGAGGGAACAAGGCACGAATATCTGTAGTGCTTCCATCATCATTCTTAACGTTGTACCACTCTGTATCTAGATTATTCATCCTGTATTCGTATGCAGCCATCAGACCACCAAGTCCAACACTACCTTGCATGACTTTTAAATTACCATCCCGCAAAGCTTTTGTAGCTTTGTCTGTTTCGCCTGCATTTTTAGCAATAATGTATTTAGCATAATCAGAACCACCTCCTACAAGACCTCCGATAGGGCTATATCTATACTGGAAAGCCATAGCATTAGCCATAAATCTAGGGAAAGGAATAGCTAATGAGGTGAAGGGGGTTTGCTCAATAAGGCGAATAAGCCTACCGGACCCCGCTTCAAAGGCTCCTTCTATACCTTTCTTGCCGGGCTTAGGCATATAACTAAACGAAGCTTTTAGTGCATCATCAACAGCACGGCTAAGTACTGCTGTAGGAATTAGCTTACCCTCCTCTATCATCTTGTACATATCCATGCCCTGCCTACGCATGCTTGTCTCAACAGAGGCAGTGAAGATAGCTCGTCTAAAGAATACATCCTGTGCTGTGTTTAGTACGTTAGCCATCTTACCTATACGAGAGATATCTCTGTTAGATGTTTCTTGTAAAGCACTAAGTAGGTTGGTGCGTAGGGCAGGAGAATGCTCTAGCAGAACGTCAGTAACCTCACCAGCCAGTCCGTTCTTTTTCATGTATACAAAAGTGCGGGTGGCATCTTGGAGACTGCCAGCTAAAGAATCTGCTGCTCTCTTAAAACCTTTACCTTGAACTCCATCTTTAACTGCAACACCTAAAGAATAGAGAAGACCTTCCATAATATCAGAACCAGCCTTAGCAGTTAGACCTATAGCAGTGCCTGCAACGTTACGCATAGTGGTATCAACACCACTGGTAATCCACGCCTTACCTTCTCTCTCTATACGGTTGATTCCATTTAAACCAGCCCTGAATATTTCCCAAGCCCCTGTAGATTTTTCATCGTAGAGGTCCTTCATTTGTTTATCAAACTCAGGATCAGCACCTCTAAGTCTTTTCATCAGCCGAGATGCGTTAGAGTATTGCTGCATAATTCTAGCAGCATCGGACACCGTCACCTTATTTGCCGCAGCAAAGTCAGCAGGGGTTAATCCCTCTGCACGAATTGCTCTTTCTAACACAGCATCATCAATGGTATCTAAAGAAGCAAACACCCTCTCAATAGCATCACTTGTTTTCTGCGACGGCTTAAGCATAAACTGAGGGTCATCTTGGATGACACGCAACGCAACACGCACAGCTCTGCCACTAAGTTCAGTGGCAATCTTAGCATCCACCATAGCGCTGGCTGGTCCAAACTGATCTAGTATCTTAGCACCCTCTCTGTTCACGAAGTTAGAAACTTCTTCATCAATCTGTTTATTAACAGGATCAATTAGTTTCTTCTCCAAGGAAGTGACAGGAGATGTAGGAGACTGAGGAATAACTTCCTCTGCTCTTTTCTTTAACTCTTCTTTAAGAAAACCTTCTTTTGGTTTTGTTCTAGTAGCAGCTTTACCACCAGCATAACCAGCAGTGGCTCCAGATAGAAGCATAGCAGCGCCTACTCGCCAAGGGTTAAGCTCATCCACCTCTTCACCCGCTGCCTCAGACACTGCTTGTTGAATACGTTGATCAACAATATCTCCACCACCGCCAATGAGAGCTTCAGTGGCTACAGATGTACCAACAGTGGTGGCTTTCTTAATGGCTTCAGAGGTGGCTTTACTTACTGCAACGCCAGCCCCTTTACCAAAGATAAAACCTAAGTAGTTTAGAGGGTCAGTTACAATTGCTTTAACAGCATCAGCATAAGGACGGAAACCTGCCTGACCTCCCTTCTCAGTGACGCCTGCTGTTTCTTGGTACACCTTATGAACAAGAGCGGTCTTTGCTGCATCCTCTGGAGAAGCGTTGCGGATGTAGTTAAGCTCAGGCAATGCTTCCATGAGAACGTTAAGCTCTTTCCCTCTCATGCTTTCCATCCAATCAGCCACGAATTCTTGTCTAGTTTCGGTGGTCTTCTCACCACGTCTCATTCTAATTAAGTCTTCGGTTGTAGCAGTGCGATCAGATTCCAGATTAGTTATGTCACCTTTAAACTCCCGGCCTGATCTAGCTTTAGCGTAGTCTTGGATAATACTAAACAGATCATCCCTTTGCCACAAGTCATCAAAAGTGTATGTAGAAGGGGCGCTCTTTTCTGGCTCCATATCCATACCAGCAAACTCGCTAGTGGGGTCGATGGGCATGAAGCCTGCTGTTGGCACCATAGCCTGTCCTTGTTCTTCCACAACAGCGTCTGTTGGTGGAGTAAACGTAGAACGCTCCTCCACAACAGCGTCTGTTGGTGGAGTAAAAGAAACGGCAACGGCTTTAGTAGAAGCTTCTTCCTCGCTCTCTTCTACGATTGCATTTGCTGGTGGTATAAATGCCATGTCTTTTCGCTTTATTGTTTAGTATATACTTTTCCGTCAGGACCTTTAATGCGGTCACCCGGTTCAGCAGCAGCCCATAATGCATCAAAGGAGGCTTGGTCTTTTCCTTCTGGGATAGTAGCTGCTGGTGCTGCTTGTCCTGTCGCTGGCGGCAAAGTCGCCTCTGGCTTTCTTTCTTGTCCATCGGTATTAGGATCAGCAGAAGGCATAGGCGCAAAGATTGGTCTACCTTGCTCATCAAAAGGTATTAGCATGGAGCGTAGAGCGGTAGCTACGTCTGTGTTTATAGGCACACCATTTTTATCTAGGTAAGGCTGTACCATTTTCTCAATAACAGACCTTGCATAATCGTTCACTTCTTTTCTCTTCGCAGAATCTTGACCGATATACTTGTAAGTACCGCTACCATCTGGTAATGTCTCAATGATTAGATCTTTTGACTGCTCTGAGCCAAATTTTTCATTAAGCGCTCTAGACGCAGTGCTAGAGAAAAGTCGTGCTAATATACTAACAGTAGGAACACCGCTGTCTTCTTTCTTGCCCTTAGCTTCAATAGCTAATACTCTGTCGTATTCTTTTTCAGCTGCTGCTCGTATCTCTGGTGTCTCGCCATTTAGCATAGTCATCTTCAAAGTACTAACAGTTGAAGCCCAGTCAGCTTTGTCTGGGTCAAGAGTATCTTTAATTACTTGTAAACCATCGTAGGCATTTTTAGCTGAGAGAGCTTGATCACTGTCTTTACCATGTGCCTCAACAGCATCAGCATATGACATGCCTGCTTCTTTCATGCGCTCTTCAATTGTTTTCTTTTTCTTAACTGCGACTACACTCCCAAAGCTAGGAAGATCAGCCACAGCTCCTGAGCTTTGAGCGTAGGCTTCTAGCTCATCAGCAGAAGCGCCATACTGAGAAGCAGTCCTTGCTCTGGCCTTTTCACTAGGCGAAACATCGGCACCAAACACAGACCTAGTCTGGGTGGATGTACCACCTCCAGTAACTTGGGGTTTAATCGCCTCGTCAAGGTATGAACGAGCAGTCGTGAAGCCTTCAGGGATGCTATCTTTGTTAAGTACTAAATGCTCTTTCAGATTTAAAGGGCTACCTTTTTTATAAGCATCCATTAGCGTGTTGTAGCTAGTCTCTGTAGAAACAGCAGCCAACACTTCTTCTTCAGCCGCTTCAGGATAAGCCGCATTAAAGTTTTTAATACGCTCAGCGTACAATCCCTTTAACTCATTAGCTTCTTTTTCTCTTGTCATTTTATTGACGGCAGCAAGCTTGAAGCGATTAGCAAGAGCTGTCTCTTCTTTCTCTCGCTCATCAGCAATACGCTGAGTAGCCCCTTTAGCAAAGCCAGAGACAAAGCCCATTAAATTAATAGCCATTATTTATCACCTCTTGCCATCAAACCTTTAGGCTGCGTTTCTTCAACCTTCTGCTCCACAGTAGCTTTAGTTTCTTTAATAAGGTTTTTCAACATACTCTCACTTACTTGTGTGCTATCCTTATATTCTTCTGGAGAAATTACATAGCCTACGCCAGCGATATCTCCAACAGTCTTAATGATCTCAGCGATGACGGGGAACGCCAGCATACCTACATCAATAGTATGTATGCCTTTCATCACCGCAGCTTTCATCACTACGTTAGTAAGGTCTGTTACAGTGGCCTCATTCTTTAGAGCCTCAACAATACCATCAAAAGCAACGTCTTCTGTAAGTCGTTCTGAATAGTAGTCAATAACATCAGGCAACTCAACATACATAGGTGGTTGTTCCCAAGGCCAATTACCCGGCTCTTTTGTTAAAGACATACCGGGGATAGGATTCGCCGTTAGTGCAAAATCAACGTCCATTGATAACCTCCTGTTTTTGTTTTCTAATTATAGAGATATACCTTGCGATTTGGCTGTCTGTATCAGTACCTTCTTGCGTCTTTTTAGGCAGCTTGGCAGGTGCTAACAAACCTGAAGCAGGTGTCTTTTTTTCTGGCTTTGCCATCTCTAGCATACCATCAATCTTTTTCATGTATTTAGTGTAGTTTTTCATTTTATAAAATTGCTGCAACCCAAGTACCAATAGTAGACCACGTATCACTTTCTGCTTTCGTCCGTGCCGCACCTTTTGCCGCATTAGCATCAATGGTGGCAATAGCAATGTTAGTAATCCTATTCGCCTCGTTTTCGTAGGCATCAAATGAATTCTGAATCTGATCCCTGTACAACTGAGTTTCGTTATTATACTCTGCCAATGTCATTGCCTGTAAGTTCTGAGCATTCAGGTAATTAGCTGAGTTAACGGCAGCAGTGTTTGCTGTTGAAACATCTCTGCGCCATTGTGCGTTAGCTTGATCAATAACCAAACGCTGAGAGCTGTTAAATTCAGCTCTAGCATTCTGTGCTTCTGCATTCAGTTTATTGATGGAGTTAGCTTGGTCAGTATTAAACTGCTCTACAGCATTTCTTTGGGCAGCATTAAACTGAGATGTTTGTGTTGTCAGATTAGCCATGAACTGGTCAGTCTGATTCTGTGAAGAAGCATTGAACTGCTTAGATGCATTCTCAGCGGCAGTGTCCGATAACAAAGAGCTAGTAATTTGCTGAGCTTTAAACAACGTTGTCTGTTGTGTGTTGTTTAAGTTAGCCATATCCATTTGCAGGAAGGACTGAGCATTAGCAACTTGTGCTTGTTGTCTATTAGATAAGTTCTGTGTTTCTAATGTGGCAATCTGTGCTGCTTCTGCCATCACGACAGCTTGCCGATTACTTAAATTATTAAGGTCAACAGTCTGGGCCATACGAGCATTCTCCAAAGCAATCTGTTGATTGGCAGTGAAGTTCATGTTAGCAATGTCAGAAACCTTAGCAGCGTTAGTCACCTTCATCTGAAAGGTTTGATCAAACTCTTGTCCTAAGAAAGCAGCTCGTTGCTGAGCAGCTAACACAGCTGTCTGCTGACGGTTACTTAGGTTTTGCATACCCATCTGCTGAAACACTTGAGCATCAGCATTAGCGATTGGAACAGCAGCTTCCATTGCTGCTTGAATGATTGCCTGCCCTGCCATGCTAGAAGAGCTTAAGCCTCTGGCAGCTAACACTGCTGTCGCTGTACGCATAGAAGCAGCAGCCCACGCTGGTGGATTACCTGCATCAAAGTCAGCCAAAACTTTATTAAGCTGTCCTTGTGTAGTCATCTCATCAGTGACAGCGCCTTGTGCTGCCGCATCTGCTGTTTGTTGTACAGCCTGCTCAGCCTTCGTCATATCAACACCAGTGCCTGTGATCATCTCACCTGCCTGTGCCGTCCGATCAGCAGGTGCTTGCACCTTTTGAGCTTCTGTAAGCTGAGCAGCTTGAACCTGACCTACCTGTGTAGACGCAGGGTCTTGCTGAGCAGCAGTTATTTGTGCTTTATCAGATACAGCACCTTGAGCAGGACCCACACCCTGCATTGCGGCTTGTAGCGCAGGCGTTGAAGTTGATGCTGTGGTGGTTGCTGCTGTGATGGGAGTAGGGGCAACTGCGGTCGTGGCTTGTCCTGCCTGCGCCGTCGCTGCCTGCGCTGCTGTTGTAGGGGCAGTAGTATCTGCGGAAGAGATCAGCTGATTGTTATCCACTGACATTTGTTCAGCAGTTAATTGAGCAGCTCCTCCAGACATAGGCACACCACCAATATCAGTAAAGGTGCCACCAGATGTTCTCTGTGTTCCTTGATCTGTTTGTTCAGGTGCTTGTGAAGGAGTTTGAGTGACGCCGCCAACAGCATAACTTTTACGAGCAACACCGCCTTTAGCCATACGTTGCACATACTTGTCTGTGATGGTGCTATACTTAGCAGCTAACGCTGGAGATGATTTGATGTATTCATCAAAGCCCTGCATAGGACCATCATATCCTAGCTTACGAGCAAGGATTTCTTTTTGTCCTGAAGTAAATTCTTTTTTCATATTTATCTCTTAATAACAGCGCTTGCTAAGTATTGTAGCATATCTGGGTTATCTTGTAACAAGCTAAGTAACCCAACAGTAGTACAATACACTTGCCTTTCTGTTAGGTTTAATTGAAATCTTTCATCTAGTGCATGGATGCATTCATGAAGGACCGTATCAGCTTCATCATAAAGACTTTGATTTGTTCGTATCTTTATGATGCCTTCTGCTGTGTGTGTCTCTCCGTAGCTCTCAGGAAACTCCTCAGCAGAAAGAAGCTGTACCTTGTATTGCTTCCCTATGATGCTAAAAGAGGTAGGTATCATTCAATCCCTGTTACGTATTTAGTTTTACCATCAACCTTGGTTGCTGTCAAGACCTGTGCCTTAAGGTCTTTAGCGTCGTAGGAGCAATGCACCCACCCACTGTTAGGGTCACCTTCGGTATAAAACTCTAGGATTAATTGTGTGAATTGCAGGTTATCTCTAATCCAGATCGCCAGCTCTTTGTTATCCACACCAGTGACTTCAAAGTCAGCAGCAAAGCCGTAGCAGTGATGGCTGGTTTTAGAGCCGCCGATGGAAGAGTTAAGGAGAGGACTACGATATCCGCTAGTAACTTTAACACTACCAAACTTATCTCGTACAACTTGCAGAACATTGTCCACAAGCGCCTGTAGATTGGCAGTGACAACTTCGTCTGGTGTGTTATCAATTCCTTTACGAATTGCTGTTGATGATTTAATCATCTCAGCTAGGCTGAAGTTTGCAGATAGTTTCATTTTAGTGCTTTCTTATCTAAGAATTTCTCTAGCATGCCACGCATACCATATATAACAATAATCATTCCCATCAGAATATACTGATACCAATCAGGCATCTTAGCAATAACTTCAAAGCCAGCTAAGGCATAGATGTCCATACCGGGAATAAAAGCAAGAACAATAGGGGCAAGAAAGATAATTAGTATAAGCTCATCTTTCCAGCTCTTTCCCATTTGCTCCATAGCAATGCGGTCAAGATCAAAGTTCTGTGCCTGCCCTGTCTCAGCAAGCTTTGTTGCTGACAGCGCCTTCGCCTTCTTAATATCAGCCTCTGCTTGGATGCCAACAATGTTAGCTTCTGCTTTAGCCTTGGCCTCGTCCTGCTTACCTTGCATGTAAGTACTGCCTAGCTCTAATAAGGAACCTAGTATTGGTAACATAATTAAACCTTCTTAGCTTGGTATGCTGACGCACCAAAGAAGCTGGCTAAGATAAGACTGGTACTAGGAAAATAGATTGTAGCCATACTTCCTAGAATGTCAGATGCTTTATCTAAACCAAGCATACTTGCTGCAATAACAAACAAAGGGTAGCCTAGCATGCCTGCCAGCACCCACCACACCATCTTACGAATCTGATCACGCTGTTGGTCAGCGTCTTCTATCTCTAAGCTTTTGCGCTTCAACTCTAATTGAAATTCTTCAGGGCTAATGACACCGTCACCATTGATGTCAGCAGCTTTGAATTCTTCTGTCATTAGATATCTCCTTTAGTTGCAATGAGCCAGATAAGACCAGCCACTATCACCACACCAGTAAGCACTGAGATAATAATAAGCCCACCATTAATCCATGCCCATAATGCTTCTTTACGTTTAAGCTTAACAAGAGCTAATCGTTTAACTTCTGCATCACGCTTACGTTTAGCTTCTGCTTGGAAGGCTAACCAGTCGTCCCAAAGGCCAGCTCTGCCTTGATAGATAAACATCTCTTGCAGGTCTTTTTCATTTTGCTTAATCTGCTCCAGCGCAAAGAAAGCTTCTGAGTCTGATCCTGATGAATTAGCCTTCTTGGAAAGCTCAGACTTAGAATCAAAGAACTTGAAGATGTGCTGACCCGCTGCCATAATGTCACCACCATTGGCTACAGTCTCTTTGATGACACCAAAGGCAGCGTTGGCAATTGCCAGTTCAGCAAGCATTATCTATTCCAATATGTTAAAAGCCATGTAAGTAA
>Ga0209138_1003841_pt1 | contig 10448 bp, 9 predicted proteins | sample SaaInl3SG_22_DNA_FD_184645 | JGI IMG/M metagenome (GOLD analysis project Ga0209138, IMG submission 184645) | Marine microbial communities from expanding oxygen minimum zones in the Saanich Inlet - ESP_153SG_22_DNA (SPAdes) (version 2) | ecosystem: Environmental > Aquatic > Marine > Intertidal... | reverse complement strand
ATGTTTTGAAAATAACATGGTGACTTCCTTTTCTTGTGTCTTATTGTACTACAATTCTTACGATATCGCCATCAGCAGTACTGATATTGACGAGATCACCTTCCATACCATCTTCTACAAGCTTAATTAGTTCTTCGAAATCAATATTTTGTTCTTGAAGTTTAGGATCTAATTTGGCAAATTTCATAAATTTAGCAAACTCAATAGGAACTTGTATTTTGACATCGTCTCCATCTTTAGATTTAATCAATACATAGAGCATTTTTCTCCCTGTTTTTTTAGGTAATGGAACGGCATCTTGTGTTTTTGGTTCTTCTGAACTTAATGCATCAAGTAGCATTTCTGCCTCTTCTGCAGTAATTTTTCCTTCTTTTAATAACTCTAGAATATCTTTTCTTGATTGACTCATATTATTGTTTCCCTTTCTTTTTTAATCGATTTGTTGCTTCCTCAGCCGTGATTTTGCCTTGCTTTAAAAGTGTAATTGGATCGTCTTCGTCTTTTTTAGGATCTAATTCAATTTCTACATCAAGTTGATATCCTAATCTTATAATCGTATCATCTAAATATTTTTTAACCGTAGGATAACTAACATTAAGTTCTTTTTCAACTGCTTTGATGTTTCCTCGATTTTTTAAAAAGATTTCGATGAAATATTGTGTCTCAGCTGGCAAATAATTGATTTTTGACACATGGTAATGACCTTCAATGGATGTATGACAATGATGACATGTTACTTTTTCTATGGTCATATCTTGTTGACACACTGGACATTGAAGTGGTACTTTGAATGTTTTCATAACGCCTCCTATATTGTTTTGATGAATATTTTATCACCATCATTTGTTTTAATATCAATAAGAATATTTTTTGAAGTAAGCATGTCTTTTAAGTCTTTTTTTGGAATTGGAACTTCTTTTAATGCTTTCTTAGGAATTAAACTAATCACAATACGCACAAATATTAAAGGAATTGGGATTAGAAATAATAGTTTTAAGAATAAGGTAACACCTGGTTCGTCTTTAATTTTTATTCTTATGACGATAAAATGTGCTTTTTTCATATTTTTTCCTTAAGATAGTTAATATTATTAATTTTTATATTAATTTTATTAATTTATGATTCAATTATATTACATTTTTTTTAATTGTCAACATATTAGTTATAATTTGTTATAATATTGTTTAAAGGAAGGTACTATGACAAGACTTACAGCGCGTTTTTTAAAATACGTAAAAATTGATACGCAATCAGATCCATATGTAGCGTCAACACCATCAACTGAAAAACAAAAAGATTTATCGAGAGTTTTGGTTGAAGAACTACATCAAATGGGTTATTCAGATGCTTTTTTAGATGACTTAGGCTATACATATTTAAAAATAGAGAAAAATACCGATGGCATTACCCCTATTGGATTTGTCTCACACGTCGATACTTCATTTGATGCACCAGGGCATCCTGTGAATCCTAGACTTATTGAAAATTACCAAGGGGATGACATCAAACTGAATGCAACATTATCGATGCATCCTAACCAATTCCCAAGTCTACATCATGTCATCGGTGATGATATCATTGTCACTGATGGGCATACACTTCTTGGTGCAGATGATAAATGTGGCGTTGCTGAAATGATGGAACTCGCTGAAATCTTAAAAGAAAATCCAACGATTCAACATGGTGATATTTATTTATGTTTTACACCAGATGAAGAAATTGGACGTGGTGCAGATCATTTTAACTATGAATTTTTCAAAGCATCTTATGCGTATACGATGGATGGATCACGTGTCGGTGAAATTGAATATGAAAATTTTAATGCCGCTCATGCTTGGGTTCGTTTTATTGGAAAGAGTATTCATCCAGGCGCATCAAAAAATAAAATGATCAATGCGTCACATTTGGCGTTTGAATTCCATCAATTACTGCCAAAAGCTTTAGACCCTAGCTTAACTGAAGGCTATGAAGGGTTTAATCATTTAACTGATATAAAATCAACTGTTGATCATGGGGAGTCCATCTACATCATTCGAAATCACGATATGGCATTATTTGAAAAACAAAAAGAAACATTTCAAATGATTGTTTCATTTTTAAATCAGAAATATGGATATGAGGCAGTTCAGCTTACACTAAAAGATACATATTATAATATGGCTGAAAAAATTAAACCTCGTTTTGAAATCATAGAAAAAGCTATGGATGCCATTAAACGTTGCGGATTAACACCGATCACTTCTCCGATTCGAGGCGGTACGGATGGTGCAAGACTTACTTATGAAGGATTATTGTGTCCTAACTTAGGAACTGGCGGCTATCAGTTTCACGGAAGATATGAATTTGCGTCGATTCAACAAATGGAAAAAGCACTAGAAATCATGTTAGATATCATTACTCACGCATAAAAAACCCACATCACCTTTAACCCTGTGTGATGTGGGTTTTTTTATGCAACAAATCCATTTGTTTTAAGTTTACGATTTAAATATTCATTTGCAAGTTTAAATTTTTTATCAGCAGCTTGTTTTAAATATGTTTTTCCTAATTCTTCATTTTTATCTGTGCCAATACCTTCCGTGAGCATCACGCCAAGTTGATACAGCACCATCGGAAGTTGTGTGTGTTTCATTGAATCCAGGAGTTTGTATGCTTTTGATTGATTTTGATACACGCCATCACCTAAAAAAAACATCATCGCTAAATTATACGTTGCAAGTGGATCTTTTCTTTGAGTTGCTTGACTTAAAAGCTCATAAATACGTACATGATCTTTAGGCGTTTCACGCATGAGTGACATCGCCAATTGATTCATAGAAACAACGTGATTGAGTGAAACTGCTTTTTCTAAATAAAACCTAGATTTACCTAAATCTTTGATTGCACCTTTTCCACTCGCATAAGCAAGACTTAACATGTATAGTGCATGTGGGTGATCAAATGAGGCTGCTTTTTCCATTAAAACAAAAGCTTTATCATGCTGTTTTTGTTTGATATAAATGTTTGCTAATGCAAAACATGCGTGTGATAAATCTAAATCTGCACTTTTTTGTAAATAATAAACAGTTTCCATGTCTTCTTTTTTTGAGACATGGATCATTGCTTTTTTAAATAATAAAAGTGCATCGTTTGCTTGAATCCCTTTTTCCATAAAAGATGCACTTAATGATGGATTGAAATGGATTCCTTTTTTTTGATGAAGCTGATAAAGTGTGTCATAACTTTCTAGAAGGTGATGGCTTGAAGCGATTTGAAAATATTGTACCGCTTCTTCCCGATTTGATGTCATAAAAATACCTTGATATAAACATCCACCATAAAGGTGACATGCAAATGGATCGTTATCGTGAATGTGTTTCATCATCAAAGGTTGTGCTTCAAGAAATAGTTGATATGCTTTTACAGGCTGATAAAATGGAGACTTTTCTACTTGTAAATATTTGGCATATAAAAACATAGAAAAAGGATCTTTTTTAGCATATCCTTTTTCTAATTGGTCGATAATGCTTATAAAGTGACTTTGATCAACATCAAGACGTTCTAAAATTTTTGCATAATAAAAATGGTAAACACCTTCATATGAATGTAGATGTTGTTTCACTTCGTATAATGCTTCCTGAATCGAGATTTGTTGATCCGATTCAAAAAAGTACTTCTTTAGTTGTGATGTCATAAAAATGCCTTAATAAAACTTTCGTAAATCTCATATCCTTGCTGATTCAGATGCAGCCCATCAATATGAAGTGATTGACATAAAATATCCCCACATAAAAATGCATCATACATATCGATGATGTTTGCGTTTGAAATGTGATGCTTCATCGTTTCTTTAAGCTTAAAAACACGTTTGTTTGTTCGTGGTTGGTCTTGTATTTCAAAATAGGAAGGATCGATTGGAAGTGGTAAAATCACATGGACCTCATACATCGATAGCGCATCGACAAGACGTTGAATTCTTGAAACGATTGTGTCGTCATCATCATTTGTAAAGACGATATCATTGGTGCCAATATGAATAAAGACACGGTGAGGTTGCCACATATGAATCGCATCAAGCCTTTTCAGCAATCCTTCTGTTGTATCACCAGCAATGCCTTGCTTATGAATATCAATGGTAGGCTTATAATATGCAACCATAGAATCTCCAACAAGGATATTATTCACTTTTTTTGGATACGCGTGGAAATGTTTTACTTTCGTTTCATAATCTTTTTGAATGACATCCCAAATTGCTCTAAACTTAGGATTCATGAACTTTTCAACTCCATTAATGCATCTCTTAATTCAGCTGCACGTTCAAAATCAAGTGCTTTTGCAGCTTCTAACATCGCAGTTTCAATTTCTCTAATTAGTTTTTTCTTGTTTTCCTTATTGATAACTTTTTTAACCTTATCTTCACCAATGACTTGGCGAATGGAGATATCATCACGAATTGCTTTTTGAATGGTAATCGGTTGTGTTCCATGTGTGTCATTAAAGTCTTGTTGCTTCTTGCGTCTTCTGTCTGTTTCTTTCATGGCATAATCCATGGCGGCACTGATTGAATCTGCATATAAAATCACACGTCCATTTTGGTTTCTCGCTGCTCGACCAATTGTTTGAACCAGTGAACGCTCACTTCTTAAAAATCCTTGTTTATCTGCATCTAAAATAGCGACTAAACTTACCTCAGGTAAATCGAGTCCTTCTCTTAGTAAGTTAATACCAATTAAGACATCATAAATCCCTTTACGTAAATCTGTTAAAATTTGGATACGTTCAAGTGACTTAATTTCACTGTGTAAATAGGCGACTTTAAGTCCCATCTTTTTAAAATAAGCGGTTAAATCTTCACTCATACGAATGGTTAATGTCGTGACTAAAACACGTTCGTTTTTCTTTGTACGTTCTTGAATTTCAAAAAAGAGATCGTCCATTTGACCCATCGTTTTTCTTACTTCAACAATCGGATCGAGTAAATAGGTTGGACGAATGATTTGTTCGACGACTGGAAGTTTTTTCTCTAATTCATAATCACCCGGTGTTGCTGATAAGTAAACAACTTTGTCCACTTTTTTTTCAAACTCTTCAAATTGAAGCGGTCTATTATCAAGTGCTGAAGGTAATCTAAAACCATGATCAACGAGTGTCGTTTTTCTTGAGCGGTCTCCAAAATACATCCCTCTTATTTGTGGCATTGTCACATGTGATTCATCAATAATCATAAGAAAATCGTTTCCAAAAAAATCAATTAACGTGGATGGTGTTTCACCTGCTTCTCGAAGTGCCAAGTGTCTCGCATAGTTTTCAATGCCACTACAAAATCCAATTTCAGTCATCATTTCAATATCATATTTGGTGCGTTGTTCAATACGTTGCGCTTCTAGGAGTAAATTACGTTCTTTAAAATAAAGTAATTGATCTTGAAGTTCGTTTTTAATACGGCGGATTGATTCTTGAAGTTTATCTTTATCGGTAACAAAGTGTGATGCAGGAAATAAGGTCATCATTTCCATTTGATCAATGGTTTGACCCGTTAAAACATCAAAGCGTTTAATCGAATCGATGTCTTTACCAAATAAAGAGACGCGAATGCCATGGGCATGTTCATACGCAGGAATGATTTCTATCACATCACCTCTCACACGAAATGTCCCTCTGTGAAAGTCAATATCATTACGTTCATATGTCATATGGACAAGTTGATTTAAAATACCATCACGACCTATCCTATCTCCTTTACGAAGAACGAGCATCGAACCTTGATAATCTTCTGGATCACCAATCCCATAAATACAAGATACTGATGCAACTACAATCACATCATCACGTTCTAATAAAGAAGAGGTTGCACTATGTCTTAATTCATCAATTTCATCATTAATGGATGCATCCTTTTCAATGTATAGATCTTTTCCTACCACATATGCTTCTGGCTGATAATAATCATAATAAGAAATAAAATATTCAACGCGATTATTTGGAAAAAACGCCTTTAATTCAGCGTATAGTTGTCCAGCTAAGGTTTTATTAGGTGCCAGTACAAGTGTTTTTTTACCTAGTGTTTGAATGATGTTTGCCATCGTGTAGGTTTTACCAGTTCCAGTAGCACCAAGTAAGACTTGCTGTTTATGTATATCAAAATTTTGAACGAGTGTTTTAATTGCCTCTATTTGATCACCACGTGGTTCAAAAGGGGCTTGTAAGTTAAATATCATTTCATCACCACTTCTATTATATCAAGAGAATGAAAAAACGCCGAATATCGGCGTTTTATGTGTTATCTTGGGTTTTTGATTTGAGCATGTGCCGCTGCAAGTCTTGCAATCGGTACTCTAAATGGAGAACATGAGACATATGATAACCCAATGTCATGGCAGAATTCAACTGAAGATGGATCTCCACCGTGTTCACCACAAATTCCTAATTTAAGATTTGGACGTGCTTCTTTACCTAAAGTCGATGCCATTTTCATAAGTTTACCAACACCTCTTTGATCAACGTGTTGGAAAGGATCTTCTTCAAATATTTTTTGTTCATAGTAATCGCCTAAGAATGTAGCAGCATCATCACGAGAGAATCCAAAGGTCATTTGCGTTAAGTCATTCGTTCCGAAACTGAAGAACTCAGCTTCTTTTGCAATTTCATCTGCAAGTAATGCCGCACGAGGAATTTCAATCATCGTTCCGACTAAATACTTAAGATCAACACCTGATGCCTTAATAATTGCATCTGCAGTCTCAACGACTACTTTTTTAATTGTCTTTAACTCACGTACTTCACCAACAAGTGGAATCATAATTTCAGGGACAACCGTCAGTCCTTCTTTAGTCACTTCAATCGCAGCTTCAATGACTGCTTGCGTTTGCATACGTGCAATTTCAGGATACGTCACAGATAAACGTACGCCACGGTGTCCTAACATTGGGTTGGTTTCATGTAAGGAATCAATCACTTGTTGTAAGTCTTGAAATGACATCTTCATTTCTTTAGCGAGTGCTTCAATGTCGTCTTTTTGAGTTGGTAAGAATTCGTGTAGAGGTGGATCTAAGTAACGAATGGTGACGGCATAACCTTTCATTGCTTTATATAATCCTTTGAAATCTTCTCTTTGCATTGGTAGTAATTTTGCAAGTGCTTTTTCTCTTGCTTCAACATTTGGTGCAACGATCATTTCGCGCATTGCAGCAATTCTTGATTCTTCGAAGAACATGTGTTCAGTTCGACATAATCCAATACCTTGTGCGCCAAATTCGTAGGCAACAGCTGCGTCATGTGGATTGTCTGCATTGGCACGAACATCAAGTTTACGAATCTCATCTGCCCATCCCATGATCACACCAAAGTTTCCTGATACGGTAGCATCGACAGTTTTAACTTGTTTGTTATACACTTTACCAGTTGAACCATCTAATGAAATCCAGTCGCCTTCTTTAAAGGTTTGACCATTCACTGTAAATGTTTTATTGTGTTCATCAATACGTAATTGAGATGCACCAGAAACACAACATTTACCCATACCACGTGCAACAACCGCAGCGTGAGATGTCATCCCCCCACGTGCTGTTAAAATACCAGATGCGACAATCATGCCTTCGATATCTTCAGGTGATGTTTCAACGCGAACTAAAATCACGGGTTGTTTTGTTTCTGCAACCATTGCTCTAGCACGATCAGCATCAAATGCAACACGCCCTGTTGCTGCTCCTGGAGATGCATTCAGACCTGTTGTTAACACTTCTGCGTTTGCTAAGTCTTCAGCATCAAATTGTGGGTGTAATAATGTGTCTAATTGGTTTGGTTCTACTTTGAGTAATGCTTGTTCTTTTGTTAATAAACCTTCGTTGACTAAATCAATGGCAATTTGTAGTGCTGCTTGAGACGTACGTTTACCATTACGTGTTTGTAAGAAATAAAGTTTACCTTGTTCGATGGTAAATTCCATATCTTGCATATCTTTATAGTGTGCTTCTAAAATATCAACAAGTCTCACAAATTCGTTATATACAGATGGGTTATCCGTTGCGAGTTCAGCTATTGGTTTTGGTGTACGAATACCAGCAACAACGTCTTCACCTTGTGCATTAAATAAGTACTCGCCATATAATTCTTTTTCACCAGTTGATGGGTTTCTAGAAAATGCAACCCCTGTTCCTGACGTTTCCCCCATGTTACCAAAGACCATACCTTGTACGTTAACAGCAGTTCCCCAGTTATAAGGGATTTGGTGTAAACGACGGTATGTATTCGCACGTGGGTTATCCCATGAACGGAAAACCGCAGTGATAGATTCAATGAGTTGTTCTTTTGGATCTTGTGGGAAAGGTTGACCTTTTAATTGTTCGTATTTAACTAAAAATTGTGAAACAAGTTCTTTTAAGTCATTTGCATCTAAGTCTGTATCTGCTTCAACGCCTTTTGCTTCTTTCATTTTTTCTAATAAATGTTCGTAATTTGATTTAGGAATATCCATTACGACATCACTAAACATTTGAATAAAACGACGATATGAGTCGTAAGCAAACCGTGGATTGTTTGTTTTTTTAGCAAGTCCTTCAACAGATATATCATTTAATCCTAAGTTCAAAATGGTATCCATCATCCCTGGCATCGATGCACGAGATCCTGAACGTACAGAAACTAAGAATGGTTCATTCGCATCACCAAATGTTTTACCACTTTCTTTTTCAGTTGCAGCAAGTGCTTCAAAAATTTGATCAATGATGTCTTGAGAAATTGTTTTTCCTGCATCATAATAAGCGTTACACGCTTCTGTTGTAACGGTAAACCCTTGTGGTACTGGTAATCCTAGGCGTGACATTTCTGCTAAGTTTGCACCTTTACCTCCAAGGAGGTTACGCATGGTTTGATCGCCTTCTTTAAATAAGTATACGTATTTACTCATATTTATTTCCTTTCTTTTATTAAGCTATTTTTTTATATAATTTATAAAGTGGGTTTTTAGGTCGAGGAAATCCTACGACATTGGCAAATGGCATATGAATCATTTGAGAGTCACGTATGCCGACACATACACCATGAATACCATCATGAAGTAATTCAGTTGCGTATGTTCCCATGCGAGATGCCAAAATTCTATCTTCACTATCTGGATGACCACCACGTTGAATATAGCCTAGAACTGTCGCTCGTGATGCAAATCCTGATACTTCAGTAATTTCTTTAGCAAGTTCATGAACATCAAAGACATGTTCTGTAACAACAATGATGGCATGTCTTCTGCCCTTTTCTTTGTGTTTCTTTAACGTTTCGATAATATCTTCTTTTTTGACAGGATTTTCAGGTGTCACAATAAATTCTGCACCACCACATATTCCTGCAAATAATGCAAGATCACCACAACTTCTTCCCATGACTTCAACAATTGAACAACGTTGATGAGATTGTGAGGTATCTCTTAATTTATCAATGGCATCTACAATTGTCTCTACAGCTGTTGAGAACCCAATCGTATAATCGGTGCCTGCAATATCATTATCTATTGTGCCAGGAAGTCCAATGACTTTAAATCCTAGCTTCGATAAATCCATCGCACCACGATAGGTACCATCCCCACCGATCGCAATCAACGCTTCAATATTTCTTTTTTTCATATTTTCAATGGCTTGTTTTTGATAGGTGACATCATGAAATTCAGGGACTCTTGCTGTTCCTAAAAATGTTCCTCCAGAACTTAACATCCCTGAGACACTTTGATGGTCTAATAACACCATATCATCTTCAATCAGACCTTTATAACCATCTTTCACACCGTATACATGGTGTCCTAAAGATTCTGCTGAACGTACGACTGCACGTACAGCTGCATTCATGCCTGGTGCATCACCACCAGAGGTTAAAACAGCAATATTCATAGTGTTCCTTTCAATACAAAATACCTTAAATATTATAACATATATTCACTTTGCACACACGTAAAACCCTTAAATTTTTATCTTTTTACTCAAGATATCTCATTTATGATAAAATAAAAGAAAAACGAAAGAGATGTCAACGATGAAAAATTTAGTTGGAAATGCATTATTAGGACAATCCGGAGGTCCAACTTCAGTCATTAATGCCAGTGCTGCTGGTGTTTTTATTGAAGCACTCACCCAAGAAAACATCACCGGTGTTTTTGGAGCAGTTCACGGAATAAAAGGGATTTTAGAAGAAGATTTTATTGATATTTCTAAAGAAGATTTAGAGGAATTAAAACGTCTTAAAAACACCCCTTCTTCATCCATTGGAAGTGTCCGCTATAAATTAAAAGATCCCAAAAAAGATGATAGTGAATACAGACGTTTACTTGAAGTTTTTAGAAAATATAATATCCGTTATTTCTTTTATAACGGGGGTAATGACTCGATGGACACATGTAATAAAATTTCTAAATTCTTTAAAAAAGAAGGCTTTGATTGTAATGTCATGGGGGTTCCTAAAACCATCGATAATGACTTAAATGTCAC
>Ga0209138_1003839_pt1 | contig 10449 bp, 16 predicted proteins | sample SaaInl3SG_22_DNA_FD_184645 | JGI IMG/M metagenome (GOLD analysis project Ga0209138, IMG submission 184645) | Marine microbial communities from expanding oxygen minimum zones in the Saanich Inlet - ESP_153SG_22_DNA (SPAdes) (version 2) | ecosystem: Environmental > Aquatic > Marine > Intertidal... | reverse complement strand
CTTGTTTAGCACTGTGTTTTCTAGCTCACGCTCTATACGATCAGCTTCACGCTGTGCTTTATCATCAATATCCTTACGTCGATTGAATGTGAGTTGTTCGTTACTTAGCATATGGGCACTGTATCCAGTCCCACTAAATGCTGGTGATTTGAATTGATGTACTAGGTCTGCACTTGCTATTGTTGGTAGCAAACATAGTATTGTTATAAAACGTTTCATTGGAACTCTCCTAAACGTATTTATATCTTAGCGTAATGTGGCTTGCATACTCATTCCACGTTGTTGTCCTGACAAATATAATCCACCTAATTTAAATGCATCGATTGCTTTACTAAGATCTGTAAAATGCATCGATGTAATATTATCTTTTGATGCTTTCATTAGCATCATGCTAGTAAACTTTTGCTTTGCTTTGTAACTCTCAAATGCAGAATAAGCAATATCTTGAGGAGTATGGTTTGGATAGTTTTTTGCTGAGTTACGAATAGTTGTTGGATCTGCATTAACATAAGCAATTTGCAATAACTTTTCAAATATTTGTTTTTGCTGAACTTCATTTAATGGAGCATCTGGATTTTTTAAATACTGCGGATCATTCAATATTGATCCAATAAATGGAACCGAACGACCTCCTGGAAACATTGATACAGACTTTGGTAATAGTTTTGGATCTAATAAACTTTCGCCACTAGCTGCATATGTTGTTAATGGATAGTCATTCATTGCAGTCCAACGCCCGCCACCGCCACTGGATTTATTACCTGCTTCGCTTGCTTTGGTTTTAATTTCTACAAGATCGTTTTTATATTTTAAATCATAACTTGCACTTGGATCAGTTCCTACTGTAACATCTCTGTGAAACGATGCAATAGCAACTTCACCAGGGCCTGCTTCGCCAGCAGCTTTGCCAATCAGCAGTGGATCATTGATCATTATTTTAAAAACGGTTCTAGCAGTTTCACTGCCTTCAAACCAAGAGTCCATTGACTTAACTTGTCCGGAGTTATCAAACAGTTCTTCAGGTTTAATCATATTACTACGGCCAAACTCTCTTAAGAATGCTACTTTATCAGAAACAGAAATTTCTAATCCAACAATGATTTCTGACAAACGATTAATAAACTTAGCAGCATCTGTATCTTTTGTAAATGCCTTTTGGGCAATACTACCGATGTTACTTTTTCTTAATAATGATTCAATTCTATGAAGTAATGCAGGGTCAGCAGTTTGTTGAACTCTTGCAGAAATATCTTTTTGTAGTTTTTCAATCTCGCCTGGATTAATAGGTTGGACATCAAGTCCTGCCATATTAGCAGCCGGTTCTTCATCACCTGGTGCTTCTACTATTTTAAAATCTCTATAACGCATTTTTAACTCCTAAGTAATGTATTTATTCGATATCAGGGAATAAACATTCTTGTACGAATACTCTTACATCTTCTTCGTCAAGACCCAAGCTAACCATTGTACGAGGAGTATGCGGGTTTTGCTTTTGATAATGTGCATAACGATTTTGTGCTGCCTTAACTTCGTCGGTATCAGCTTCGTTGTTGAAGTTTCCGATTTCGTCCAAGTAAGCGTCAATGCTGTCAAAGCTAAGTTCTACTAGCTGTTCAAGTTCATCTGTTTTGCCAACATTGCCTGCTGCAACCATGTGCGGACTAAAGATAGCTTGTGCCCACTCTGGCAATTCACGTTCTTTGCGCCATTCTAGTTTGGCAACTTCATCACCAAATGCTTCGATCATCGGATGCTCTGCGCTAATACTTCTGCTGTAGTCATGAAAGAATCCTGTTATCTTGTTTTTGCCTGCAATAACGTCTAACCCAAAGATAGGACCATTGTTGTCTAGTCTTGGAAACACGCAACAATGCATCATCCACAAGCCTTTGGTTTCACGTACATCAACTACATCAACGTGAGCACGACGATAGTTGTCACTGCTCCACACTCGGTTGATCCATCCTGGTTGGTTGAATCTATCCATGCCTGGTTCGTGTACTTCGTATCCAGTTGCATCAAAACGTTCCATCAAACGGTCTTGAATTTTGATTAGTGTATCCCAAACTTCACTCATTGTCCAACTCCTCAAACAGTTGCATTGCAAATTCAAAGCAAGTGTTTGCTTCATCTGCCATGTCATCGTTGAGCATAGCACGTACTGTAGTTTTTAGTTCTTCTACATTATTAAACTCATACATCTTGCCACTGCCTGGATTACGCTTTTTAATCATTTGGCCACCATACATATCACCAAAGTGACGTACATACAAGTGTGCTAGAAACTCTTCTCGGTCTTTCATATGCATACAATAGTCTGTATAGTCTGCGACAACCTGACACAGTAAGTCTCCGTTGCGTTCAATACCGTGTGCAGTTTCTAGTTCTTCTATGTCTGCACGGATTGCATCTGCTCTTGCAATATCTTCAATGCCTTCTAATACGCCATATGTTTTTGCTTGACTTTCCAGCACAGCATACATTACATATTGATTGTACAAGTATCTGTGATACTCTTCTGGTGCCATTCCGTGTAACAGTTTACTTGCATGATTTGTACGTTCTGCTTTTTGGTGGTTAGCCCATGTAAGTTCTTTAAGTTTGCTCATTCTTCCTCTAACTTGATTTGTAAATGAAATCCGTGATTTCGTGATAGGGTTACTGTTTCAGTTGCCTTCATTTCGGCAACTTCGTGTGAATACACACCAACAACACCACTGCCTTCTTCATGTACTTGCATGGTTATTTGCATGGCACTATGTTGTGTGTGTTTAAAAATATTTACTAATACTTCAATAACAAAATCCATCGGAGTAGTATCATCATTTAAAAATATTACTTTATATTTTTTTGGTTCTTTAAAATCAACTTTAATTCGTTCATCTAGTTTTACATCTACACTCATATTCTTCTCCTAATAAAACGGGGGAGATATTTCACTCCCCCTAGACTGTTAGCCTGCTTTTCCGTCGATTGCTGCTTCATAAGCATCAACAGTATCAAACTGTTTGATAGCAATCTTCTTTGGTTTCTGTGCTTCTGGCACATTGCGTACCAAATGAATGTTAAGCATACCTAGTTCAAGTCCTGCTTGTTCTACTTCGATATGTTCGGCTAATGTAAACTGTCTACGGAAGTTGCGGCCGCCGATTCCTTTGTGTAGATAGTTTACTTTTTCGTCTCCATTTGGAGTATTACCTTCAACAGTCAATACATTTTTTTCCAATGTAATTTCTAGATTGCCCATACCAAATCCAGCAACCGCCAACGAAATCATATATTCGTCTTCGTTGATTTCTACTACATTGTATGGTGGGTAACCTGTGCTTTTTGTATTCTCAAATGTTCGATTCATTTCATCAAACATTCTATCAAAGCCTACAGTGGCACGGTGAAGTTGAGGTAAGTCTAGTGTTGTTAATCTTGTCATTTTGTTTCTCCTTTATAAAGCAAGAATAATATCGAGCCCATTATGGCGCTCGCATTTATTTACCAATTGTCGATCCTTCATAGATCGGATTGTGTGTTTGTGTGCAACGTATAAATGTAGCACACTTGGGTAGTTGCTTGATTTTTTTAGCACCTGCATATGTACATGTACTACGCACACCTCCGAGGATATCCTGTACCGTTTTGGCTACAGGTCCTCTGTAAGGCACAAGCACTGTGCGTCCTTCTGACGAACGATAGTTTTTCAATCCGCCAAAATGCTTTTCATTTGCACTTTCACTACTCATACCGTAGAACTGCACAAACTGTTTTCTTTCTACTACACGCTTGTCCCATGAACCTTCTACAAGCTCATTAGTTTCGTAAAACTTTTCGATTACTTCACCACCGCCTTCATCGTGTCCGGCAAGCATACCACCTAGCATCACAAAATCGGCACCGGCGGCAAATGCTTTTGCGACATCACCAGGACAAGTGCAGCCGCCATCAGCAATGATATGACCTCCAAGACCATGGGCAGCGTCCGCACATTCGATAACTGCGGAGAGTTGAGGATAACCAACACCAGTCTGTATACGAGTAGTGCATACACTCCCAGGGCCAATGCCCACTTTAACAATATCAGCTCCAGCAAGAATAAGTTCCTCCGTCATTTCTCTTGTTACTACGTTTCCAGCAATGATTACTAGGTCTGGAAACTCTTTGCGTACTCGACGCACTGCATCGGCAAAGTGTTCACTATATCCGTTTGCAATATCCATGCAAACATATTTTAGTTTGTTGTCACTTTCTTGTTTTACTTTAAGTAGTTTGTAATAATCACTATCACTTGTGCCAATACTCATTGCAACACATTCAGTACGCTCAGCAGGTCCATCAAAATATTCTACAAGTTCTTCAGCAGTATATGTTTTAACTAGACAAGTAAAGATATCACCTTCTGCTAGTTTATCAGCCATTTCCATTGTGCCAACACCATCCATGTTAGCAGCCATAATAGGAAGACCACTATAATGATATTCATTGAGATCATAATCTGGTTCGTAGTTACGGAAGTTTGTTTTACGCTCCAAACTTACTTCACTGCGGCTTTTAAGTGTGCTACGCTTTGGACGTATTAATACATCTTTGTAATCAAGTTTTACATCTTCTTCGATGCGCATACTATATTCCTTCTATAAGTTTTCTTGATCTTTAATACGTTTTTTCTTATATCTACGAATTGCTGCTTGTTTCTCCAAGCGGCGTTTGGTGCCTTTTGATTGGTAAAACTCTCTAGCACGTAGCTCTTGAAGAATACCATCTTCTGCAATCTTTTTCTTAAATCTGCGCAATGCTTTATTAATGTCGCCGTTGCGTACATCTACACGCATTCCGGAAACAACAGCATTTTTTTCGTCATGTTTATTTTTACTCATTTAATCCTCTTTGAGTTTATCATACAACCAATCTAAGTTGTATATTCTATTAACGCTAAGTATATTATATGGTGTAACTTCGTCATTTGTCAAGTAAAAAGTGTTTGGTAAGCTAACAAAATAAGTAGCTAAATTTCTTTCTACTGTGTCTAAGTTGTCAATATCTAATATTGTATAATCTACAAACCGTGATACATTAAGTAGCCAATCATACTTTCTTTCTTCTTCATCTGCTGGGTCATAAAGGTATATATTCATCGGTCTGTCAAACTTTTCTAATAAGTTTTGAAACTGATCCCGTACTCCAACGCTAGGTTGAACTAATAAAAACGAAGTTGATTTGTTGTGTATTACATCAGGTGATGTAATAACATTAATTTTTGTCATGATCTATCCTACTGCATGTATATATCGTTCTTTTATATACTGTAGTATATTATTTGGATTTAGGTTTTGCTTTGAATGTAACAGGTGTTGCAACGACACTCGGACCGTTTTCATGCACAACCTGTTCAAACTCATCATCGTCTAGTTCACTTGATCCGGTTTGGGATTCAAGAACTCCGGTGGAAGTGTCTCTTCCGACATTGTCGGCTCCAGACTCTCCAGTCCATATGGTAGCTTCGCTGGCTCCAATGGTGTCTTCGGAGTTGTTATCTCCGTTTCCGTTTCCGTTGGTGTTATCTCCGGTTTCAGTGTTTCCTTCTTCTGCCCGATCTGATTGTTCATCATTAGATCTATTAGTGTTGTCATTGTTATTCTCCATCGAGCTTTGCTGCGGCTGCTGTTGTCTGCGCATTTCGAATGTAGCTTGGCTCGCTATGAGCAAAAGTACTGCTAGTGGATCGAATACAAATATTATTGTTATTATTACCCATCTTACTGCTTCCTCTAGTATGTCCTTGTCAGCAGTGTCTCCGTAGATAAACTCTGCTAGATACTTTACTGGTCCTACTTCTGCTTCTAGTTTTCTATACTCAGTCTGTAGAGTATACTTTTGTTCTGTGAGTGTGTCAATGGTATTATTTGCTAATACTATCTTTTGTTGTTGTTGTGCAATAGTAGCTTCAACTGCGGCATCCTTGCCCACAGTCAAACTATTGCGTAAACTTTGTATGAGTGTGTTTGATTGTGCTATCTGTGCATCTGCACCAGCACGAATTCTTTGTACTTCTTCTCTTGCTTTTGCTATAACAGGAGACTCTGTGTTGCGTACTTGATCAATAGTTGCCAACACTTCCAACTGACGGTCTTTGACTGCCTGTGTTTGTGTGTTGCGTATGTTGCTTACAAGGTTGGTTAGTCGTGTACGCTCTGCATCAACTGTGCTTTGTGCTGTAGCACGTAGTTGTGCTACTTGTCCTTGCAGTTCTGCTATCCTTGCACGTTGTTGTGTTATCCATGTGTCTGCTGACCTACGTGTGTTCGGTCCTGCGTTGCCGTCTGGGTTTGACCCAATAGTACGTTGGGCGGCTGCTATTTGATCACGTTCTCTACTAGCAAGTTGTCCTTCAACTTTTACAATACTATTTTCTATACTACTTATTTGTGCTAGTACAGGATCTACTGCACTAGCATCAACGCTTAGTTGTGCAATGCGTGATTCGTACTGTGTTGCTTGTGTGTCTAGTCTACGTAGTTCTTCGTCTAGTGCAGTTAGTTGTTCTTCGTATGGTTGTGTACGTTCGCTGTCTGATGTTCTTGCTGCTTGGATGATAGCGTTTTGTTCTGCAATAGCAGGTTCAATGCGTGTGTATGCTGTGTCAATACGCTCCTGCTCTCTGTCTATTTGTGCTTGTATTGCGTTGTTGCCTGCACCTACACTAGCTTCTGCTTCTAGTATACGTTGCTCTGCTCTAGCAATAACTGCTTCTTGTCTAACTAGTTCTTCATCAATACGATCTAGTTGTGCAACACCTTCAGTGGCAGCGGCAGTTTGTTCAATGTGTGCTTTGCTGAGATATCCAAAAATACCCATGCTTGTAATAAACATCAATATCACTGTAGCAATAGTCAAATAGCTCTTTAGCCACCAACGTGCTTGGTTCCAGTATTTGTGCAACCATACCGCTGTCACAAGTTTGCCTATCTCTAGCACACCACCCATAACCATAATGGGAATGGCTGCGGCAGCAAAAATAGCCATTAGTCCACTAACGCTGTAGTAGATAGCAACGGCGCTGATTGACAGCGCCGTGAGTAATACTAGTATTCCTAAAATCATCGTATAGTATTTATACTATTCCCAACGATAAAATATGTGCGCACCTATTCGTCCGACTAGTTGTAGTGTCGATGCCCACCGTGGATTAACATATGTAGCATGATAGTGCGTTGCGCCTTCAGTAATACCGCGATATTTGTTTTCTTCAACCATATTCCAAGCAATACTTTGTGCTTCTACCCAACGATCTTCGTCTAGTGGCCTGTCGTGTTTTCCATCACAGTACCAACTGAATTGACACTTGTTACGCCTCATAGAGCCATCGGCATTTTGCAAACCTTGCTTGACTACACCACAAACTGTATCTGGATAACGTGAGTCATTTACACGATTCAGCACTACATCTGCTACTGCTGCCCTGTCTGCTAGGTTGCTTCCTCTTGCTTCGTAGTATACGTTCAATGCCATACACTGTACTTGTGGAAATAGTTTTTCCAATTCAAAGTTCTGTGCCGGCGCTGGGCTGGCCACAAAAAGCAGCATTACTGCTGTAATAAAATGTTTCATACTTCTACCTCAATGATTGTTTTTGTTTATCGACGCATACTTGAGATGTCTTTTGCATCTTCTTTTCTGTCTGCGAAGACTGGTACCATATTACTCTTGTGCATAGTTGCAATACCTAGCAACTGACGCTCGCCTGAATATACCATAGACTCTTTTGCTGGGCCGTGTCCTGCAATCTTGTTGCCTAGTGGTACTGTATCTCTTGTTTTGTAATTTGGTATTTTGTTTAGTCCTACACGTTTGCCTTGTGCATTTGTAGGAAGTTTTGTTTTACCAACACCCATAGATTCTAGCCATGCTTTGTGATCTGCTTGTGCTTTGGCCAGACGTTTACTTTTGCTTTTCTTATTCTCGATGTTGTAGCGTGTTGTTGTAAGGCCTGGGCCTACCATGCTCATAGTCATAAAAATAGTCCTGCTATTGTTTCTGTATATACAATATAGCAGGACTACTTTAGTATGTCAACCTATTCTTTATTGATTAAGTGTCGTTTAATAGCACGTTTATCTGGTGGCATTTCTTTGCCAATCATACTATTCCTTGCGTCAATAAACTTTTCATGGTATGCTATTCTTTCTAGTAGATACGCATACATTGGATCGTTAGGATCAGTTGCTTTAAGTTGTTTTCTTATGTTAGTTAACCTTCCTGCTACCCATCCATTAACTTCGTTTATTGCATGTCTACTAGTATTAAATGACATTACTTACCTTTCATTTTTTCTATTGCTGCATCGTATGCTTCTTTACTTACCACACCTTCAGTTAATAGGCGCTGTCTATTGACTTCGTGCGCTGCTTGAGTATCTTCTTTTGATCCGCCAAAGTAAGGAACGCAATGTCCTTCAGCTTCCATAATCTCAGTTACTCGCTTCATTTCGCCATTGTATTCTACTTTGAAGTCTCCTAGGATACGTCCGAACTTGCCCTTCATATCTTCGCCATGCTTGTCTTCAGTGGTGATAAGTTTACCACCATGTTTCATAAGCTCTTTTAGTCTTGCTTTAGCTGCTTCGCCAAACAAGTCTTCTACCCTATCACTTGTACGTGACTCAGGAGTGTCAATACCCATGATGCGTACACGCTCGTCTTTTAGACAAACGCCAAATCCTAGATCGATATCTACATCTACAGTATCTCCGTCGACTACTTTAATGACTACTACGTCATACTCGTTATTTTGCATTGTTATGCCCTCTCTAAATAATGTGCCCATATTATTTAGCCGTAAAAAAAGAGCCCTAAGGCTCTTAATTTAGTTTATGTGTTTAACTTAGAAGTTGAAACTTATACTTGCTGTTGGTGTTAAGTCTTTTGCATCTGTGTCATAGTTAGCACCTGCTGCAAATGTTGCACCAGCTACACCCATTGTGTACTCACCACCAATGTTTTGTAGTGCGTCTGTGTCGTCACCATTTAGGTATGCTGTTAAGCCACCTGTTGTTGCAACTGCTTCAAAGCCAAATACTTCTGCATCTACATCATATGTCATTGCACCACCTAGTGCTGCTACGCCAAGATCTAGTCCACTAACGCCTGCACCTAGTACAGTGTTTTCACTGTCCAAGTTGTAGTCTGCTGCTGCTGTTACGTCAAGACCTGCTACACCCATTGTGTATGCACCTTGTACATTACTGATATCAGTGATGTCTGTGTTCCAGTCTGTGAAGCCTAGTGCTACTGTTGCTGCACCTGCTGTTACTGCTAAAGACTCAGTCATTACTGGTGCTGCTAGTGTTTGCTCACCTTCTGCACCTGGCATTACGCCATTGTCTGTGCCTACTGCTACGCCTAGTGCGCCTACAGTTGTACCAACTGTCCAGTCATCTAACGAGCCATTGCCGTTTTCGTCAACTGCAAAGTCTAGGTCAACTGTTGCTAAGCCGTCAACATCAATGCCTAAGTCTAGGTTAAATGTTCCGCCATAGTTGTTGTTGGTTGTTTCTGCAAAGTCAAGTGACACTTCACCTGATAGTACTGGGCCATATGGAGTTGTGACTTTTGTCAATGTGTCTTCAGCAAATGCTGCTGTTGAAATAGCCATAGCGGCTACTGTTGTAATAAATACATTACGCATATTTTAGTTCCTTTTTTTAATATGTATACATAGTAAGGGGCAAGTTTGACGCTTGCCCTTTCACTCTAATAGTTATAACATCTACTTGCGCTTTGTCGAGCGTTTTGATGTCTTTTTGGTGGGTTTGGATAAAACTTCTTCAAAGTTGTTGCGTTTGAGCAACGGTAGTAATGCTGTTTCTGCTTGCCTATCATTCCACTTGAATTGTGTCTTGGCTTCTTTAAGCATGTCCTCCACAGAATCGTGTCTTGATATAATGCCGCGGAGTATTTTATCTATCTCTATCCAGTTCATCCACCGCCTCGGAATCTACCATCCTTGGGTACATACCAAACCTTTTGATGATGTATGCGACCTAATAGATCTCGTATTTCATCGATCTCTTCTTGTAGTTCTGCAGCATATACACTCTTAGTATCCAGTGCTACACTTATTGCACGCCTTGATATTTTACCTTGTAAGGCATGTTCTATAAGTTCAACGTCTCGTACTGTAAGTTTGAATTTATCATTTGGTTTCATAATGCTGTTACCTTAGTTTGTAGTGCAAACTTTTCTGTTGCTAGGTAAGTTGCCAACCCCGGAAGCCTAATTAGGCTGCCATTGCCATTTCTGGCGCTCTATTTGCGTTTGCATTTAGAAATTGTGTTCGCGGTACGGCGCTTACATCCCGGTTAACTCCACTTCACTTTCACACCTGTCGATCCTATTTCGACCCCATCAAAAACACACTAGCACTCTTATTCTTTACCCTATTTCTAGGTCCTCTATATCG
>Ga0209138_1003823_pt1 | contig 10479 bp, 12 predicted proteins | sample SaaInl3SG_22_DNA_FD_184645 | JGI IMG/M metagenome (GOLD analysis project Ga0209138, IMG submission 184645) | Marine microbial communities from expanding oxygen minimum zones in the Saanich Inlet - ESP_153SG_22_DNA (SPAdes) (version 2) | ecosystem: Environmental > Aquatic > Marine > Intertidal... | reverse complement strand
GGGACCAAAGGATTATGAGTCCTCTGCTCTAACCAACTGAGCTATGGGCCCTTATCGTTTAATCTTTTCCTTCTAAAAAGCTTTTTAGTCTATCTGATCTCGTTGGGTGTCTTAACTTTCTTAAAGCTTTTGCCTCAATTTGACGAATACGCTCACGAGTTACATCAAACTGCTTACCAACTTCCTCTAGTGTATGGTCGGTATTCATTTCAATACCAAAGCGCATTCTTAAAACTTTCGCTTCTCTTGGAGTAAGACCCTCTAGTATTTCGTTGGTAACATTTCTTAAACTTGAATAGACCGCAGCATCATCAGGAGTTAATGTGCCAACATCCTCAATAAAATCACCCAAATGCGAATCCTCATCATCACCAATTGGTGTTTCCATTGAAATCGGTTCTTTGGAAATTTTTAAAATTTTTCTAATCTTATCTTCAGGCATTTCCATTTTTTCAGCAAGTACCGCTGGTTCTGGCTCCTGACCTGTTGCTTGAAGTATTTGTCTTGAGATCCTATTCATTTTATTGATTGTTTCAATCATATGAACTGGTATCCGAATAGTCCTAGCCTGATCCGCAATAGAACGGGTAATTGCCTGTCTGATCCACCATGTAGCGTAGGTAGAAAACTTATAACCACGTCGATACTCAAACTTATCAACCGCCTTCATTAAACCAATATTACCTTCTTGGATTAGGTCTAAGAATTGTAAACCCCGATTGGTGTATTTTTTAGCAATTGATATTACCAACCTCAAGTTAGCCTCGATCATTTCCCGCTTAGCTCTTCTGGCTCGAGACTCTCCACGCGTCATTTGTCGGTTAATTTCTTTAAAGTTTTTAATCGGAATACCAGCAAAAACTTCCAAGTCTTTTAATTTAACCTGTTGATCTAAAATAGAGTGTTTGATCTTGTCTAAATTTTCCGCGTAAGGCTTATCTGTTTTCATTTCTTCTTTAAGCCATTTATTACTGGTTTCATTACCTGGAAATGTTTTAATGAATTGCGTTCTTGGCATTTTGGCCTGACTCACACAAAAATCCATTATGGCTCTTTCGTGTGATCGGATCTGAACAATAAACTGTCTAACTTTTTCGCATAAAACCTCAACGAGCTTAGCCGAGAACCTAAAGTTTAGTAGTTCTTTTTGAATCAAATCTTGATGTTTTTTATACTCTGGATCATCAATCCATTTATTTTTCTCACGAAGCAAGGAAAGCTTTTTATGTGCTGTATTAATTTTTTTAAATCTTTTAAGCACTTCGTCTGTCAGGATCTTTAGGTCTTCTGAGGACATGCCTTTTCCATTATCTGAAGAAGATTCGTCATCGTCTTCAGAATCAGCGCTATCATCTGAAGAACTATCATCCTCATTCATTCCAAGCGCCTCATTGAGCTCTTTTTCAGCTTCGATATCAATTAATCCATCTACGAATTCATCAACAGAGAGCTCTCCGTTTTTTACTTTATCGCCCATCTGCATTAGGTCATCAATAATTCCAGGACACGCTGAAATTGCCTGAACCATGTGCTTTAGACCGTCTTCAATACGTTTGGCGATTTCAATTTCTTCCTTTTTATCCAATAGGCCAACTTTACCCATCTCTCGCATGTACATTCGAACCGGATCAGTTGTTCTTCCGAACTCCGAGTCTACAGTAGCTAAGGCTTGCTCAGCCTCTTCTGCAGCTTCTTCATCCGTAACAGGGGCTGGTGCATCATCCATCAATAAACTTTCAGCATCAGGCGCCTCATCATAGGTTCTGATCCCCATGTCATGGATAATAGAAACAATTTCATCAACCTGATCAGTTTCTGAAATTTCATCTGGCAGGTGATCATTAATCTCGGCGTGCGTTAAATATCCACGCTCTTTGCCAAGAATAATTAACGCCTTTAGTTGATTGCGCCTATTTTCAGCTTCTTTCGGACTAGAGGCCTCATCAAGATACAAGTCTTTTAACTTTTTAACTCGTGGTTTTCTAACCTTTTTTGGAGTTTCTGTTGCTTCAGGATTTTTTCTAGGTCTTCCCATGTGTGCCTTATATTTTGTTGACAGTACGACCCGACATCATAACAAATGTGAGCTTTTTCATCAATATTTTTCCTTGATCAAATTTCAAGCTATTTCTTGAAATTTTTTAAAAATTCTTTGTCCTCATCAGTTAAATCCGATAGAGATTTGTTTTTTAATGCGGAAAGTTTTTCAGATTGAATTCTTTTAGAAGAAATGTTTTGCAGAACCGACCTTACCAATTCCATTTCAGTTTTTAGGTCAATATTTTCACCAAAGTCCATCACCTGAGTTTGTAATTCTACTATTAGTTTGTCCTCTAAATAGTTAGACAAACTAGCAAAGATGCTTGCGCTATTATTAAATGATGAGTTGTTGCTATTGAAAATATTACTTAAAGCTATAAATATTTCGTCTTCAATTGAGGTTCCATTAAAACATTTATGATCGCTGACCTCAAACAGATCAGGTCTTGAAAGGAGAATTAACAAATATTTTCTTTTTGCTGTTAAAGTGTTTTTAGTACTTGGGGCGTATTTAATTTTAATATTCACACCCTCTGAAAATTTTTCTCCAATAATTTTTTCCAACTCTACCTGAGACATGCTTAGTAATTCGGAAACTCTTTTAATTAAAAACAATCGATATTTGGATGAATAAATTTTTTTAACAATAGGTTCAAAGCTATTCAAGAATTTAATTTTTTTTTCTTGAGATCTAAGATCATTGTCGGATGTCAATCTTCTAATAATAAATTCCGTCAACGGGGTAGCATTATTGATGAGAGTTTTAAATTTATCTGGTGAATTTTTTTTAATAAAAGTATCTGGATCTTCATTGGCAGGCAGAAATAAAAAATAAAACTCCATTTGGTCATCAATTACTTCTATTGCAGTATTTAATGCTTTCCACGCCGCTTCTCTTCCTGCCTGATCCCCATCAAAGCAGAATGTTATTTTTTTGGAATAACGTACTAATTTTTTTATATGATAAATAGTTGTGGCAGTACCCAAGGTGGCAACAGCATTTGTAATTCCATGCTGATGCAATGAGATTACATCCATGTAGCCCTCAACAATAATAATATTATTATCTTCTCTGATTCCTTTTTTAGCTTGGGGGATTCCATAAAGTTCATAACTTTTCTTAAAAAGAGGAGTTTCTGGTGAATTGTAATACTTTGGTTTTTCATTATCATCAATTACTCTGCCACCAAAACCTATAATTGTATTTTTAGCATTTAAAATAGGGAACATTATTCTATTTCTGAATCTATCATAGAGCCTTCCTTTCTCATTTCTTTGAACCAACCCAGCAGCTTGGAGAACATTCTCTTCATAATCAGAGAACACTGTTTGCAGGCCTTGCCATTCGTTTGGGGAAAATCCAATTTGAAATTGTCTTGCAGTTTCTCCAGATAGCCCGCGATTTTTTAAATAATTTATCGAAACAGGCGTTTCGCGTAATATTTTTTTATAGAATTTATTAGCCATCGAAAGAACCTCCTCAAGCCTACTGTAATCATTTTGAACTTGGCCACCTGATTGTTCGTTTGGTACGGTTAGGCCTAGCTGGTTTGCAATTAGCTGAATGGATTCAACGAATGTCAAACCATCATATTCCATTAAAAAACTGATAGCAGAACCATGGGCTCCGCAACCAAAACAGTGGTAAAACTGTTTCGATGGACTTACCGTAAATGAGGGTGATTTTTCTTGATGAAATGGGCAACAAGCAACAAAGTTTGCCCCAGATTTTTTTAATTTTACTCTTTGGTCTACGATATCAACGACATCGATCCGGTTTAAAACTTCTTGTATAAAAGACTCAGGTATCATAGCAATATAATAACTGAAAAAAGGTTTGAAATTTTTTGAATTAAGCTAGCTTTGATCTAACAATTTTTGAAACGTTTGCCATATCCGCCTTGCCAGATAATTTTGACTTCAGAGCACCGACAACCTTACCCATATCTTTCATCTCGCTAACATTCATCTCTTGAATTACAGTGGTTACAATTTCATTAACCTCATCATCTGATAACTGCTCTGGCATATATTTATTAAGAACTTCTACTTCTAACTCTTCCTGAGCTATTAAGTCATCTCTTGAAGCTTTTTGATAAGCCTCGATAGAGTCTTTTCTTTGTTTAAGCATTTTTTGGATAACGGATAATATGTCCTCATCTTTGAGCTCAACTTGGTCATCGATTTCTTTTTGTTTGATGGCAGCCTGAAGAAGACGAACAGCACCAAGGCGAGCCGTATCTTTTGCCCGCATGAAACTTTTCATATCTTCTGAGATAGTCTGTCGAAGTGACATTAAGAATTAATACAGTTTAGGCGGCAACATTTGGTTGCGAAGTCTTCTATACTGTCTTTTAACAGCAGCTGCAGCTTTTCTTTTTCTTTCCCATGTGGGCTTTTCATAGAATTCTTTTGCACGAAGATCATTTAATAGTCCAGTTTTTTCAACTAAACGTTTGAATCTTCTGAGAGCAACGTCAAATGGTTCGTTTTCTTTTACTTTAATAGTTGTCATAGTTGTTTAACAAATTACTTAATAAGGTCGACATTTTAATGCTAATATCACTTTTTTTCAACAAAAAAATCAAATATGTTAATTTTAGGCATCGAAAGCTCATGCGACGAAACAGGCTTAGCCCTGTATTGCTCAAATAATGGGTTAATTGGCCATGTGCTGAATTCGCAAGTGGAATTACATCGTCTCTATGGGGGTGTTGTACCTGAGCTGGCTTCTCGCGATCACATCCAATTTATTTTGCCATTATTAGATGAGCTCTTGAAAAAAACAAGTTCCACAATGGAAGATATTGACGCAGTTGCATATACGAAGGGGCCGGGACTTTCTGGTGCTTTACTAGTGGGCGCCAGTGTTGCAGAAAGTTTGGCCTTTAGCTTGGGTATACCGACAATTCCAGTTCATCATTTGGAAGGCCATTTACTATCACCATTTCTAGAGGAAAATCAGCCTCAGTTTCCATTTTTAGCGCTATTGGTATCTGGAGGGCATTCGCAACTGATCCATGTGAAGCAATTAGGGGATTATGAAATTATTGGAGATACGTTAGATGATGCTGCTGGTGAGGCTTTTGATAAAAGTGCGCAGCTCCTTGGCCTGGGTTACCCTGGCGGTGCAGCTTTATCAAAATTGGCTCAACAAGGAAATGAGAAATTCTCATTACCAAGACCATTAGTTAACAGTGATGATTTAAATTTTAGTTTTAGTGGTTTAAAAACAGCCGTTTTAAATTTAGTAAAAAAACAATCTCCGCTGTCTGATGCTGATAAGGCTGATATTGCTTTTTCATTTCAAGAATCAATTACCGACGTTTTAGTATCTAAGTCTTTAAAAGCTCTTGAACAAAGGAATCTATCAACTTTGGTAATTTCTGGAGGGGTTGGTGCCAACCAACAACTTCGACAAAAATTAAAAGAAGCCTCAATTAAATTTAATTTTCATCTGTATTTTCCAAGCCTAGAATTTTGCACGGATAACGGAGCTATGATTGCAATAGCCGGTTATATGAGAAATCAGCTTTCAAAAAAAACAGACTATGAATTTTCTGTTCGTCCCAGATGGAAGCTAAATGAGTTAAATTAATCATTTAAATTGTGACTCTTTATTAGATAAAATTTTCTTAATGTTATCTTTGTGTCGATAAATCAAGACTGCACTTAAAAATAAATAGAATCGCATTTCAGGACTTTGTACACTAATTAAGTAAGCAATAACTGGAACGGATAGAGCAGCTAGTAATGCTGAAAGCGAGGATATTCTTGAAATTATAAAGGCTGTTAACCAAACTACTAAAACCATCAATGCCAAGTTTAAATTTAATATAACCAGCACCCCAAAAGCAGTAGCCACTCCTTTTCCACCTTTAAACTTATAATAAATTGGATAAATGTGACCTAAAAATACAAGAGAGGCAACGATTAGTGTATCTTGAAGAGAAAGCCCACTCGACTTCGCAATCCAAACCATTAGCGAACCTTTTGACGCATCACCAATAAGGGTTAGCAAGGCTGGTAATTTCTTTCCGGTCCTCATCACATTAGTTGCGCCAGGATTTTTGGATCCAAAACTTCTCGGATCCTGTAATCTAAAAATGTGACTAAATACAATACCAAACGATATTGATCCGACTAAATAAGATAAAATAGAGAGAGTCATAAATTCCATAAAAATATTATAAGTGATTTAGTATTAGATGAATAATCAAATTTTTATTACAAACTTAATGGTGCCAATAATCATCGGTGTTCCCGAATGGGAAAGAGCGATTAAACAAAATATTTTTGTGGATGTACTAATCGATCTAAAAAATAACAGTACTTTTGAGAATGACTCATTAACTGACACTATCGATTATGCCCAGGTTGCTGATGTTATTCGATTGGAAGCTTCTGAAAATAATAAAATACTTTTGGAAACTTTTGGTGAGGCTGTTATAAAAAAACTGATGGAAAAATTTCCAATTAAATCCATTCAACTAAAAATCTCTAAGAAAAAAATTCTTGCGGACACTGATTTTGTTGGGGTAGTGCTAAGTCGATAATTATCCTCTGGGGTGATGTTTTTGATGTAGATCTTTTAATCTCTCACGAGCAACATGCGTGTAGATTTGAGTTGTTGATATGTCACTATGTCCGAGAAGCATTTGAACAACTCTTAAATCCGCTCCATGATTTAACAAGTGTGTTGCAAAAGCGTGCCTAAGGACATGAGGAGATAGCTCCTTGTTAATACCAGCTTCAATGGCATACCTTTTTATAAGGTACCAAAAAGCTTGTCTTGTCATCGGAGAGCCACGATTCGTTATAAATAGATATTTAGAGGGTTTATTTTTTAACAGCACTTCGCGACTTTTTTTTAAGTAACTATCAATCCAAAAAGATGCCTCTTCGCCCATGGGAACTAATCTGGTTTTATTACCTTTTCCTGTAACTCTAATTACAGCCTCATTTATAGAAACCTCGGTTAACAAAATTGATATAAGCTCTGTCACTCTTAGTCCGCAAGCGTATAACAATTCCAACATGGCCCTATCTCTTAACCCTAGGTCTAAATCTATATTGGGAGCCTTCAAAAGATTTTCAACTTCGCTTTCATTTAAACTTTTAGGAAGGTTTTTTGGAGCCTTAGGGGCCTCAATCATTAACGTTGGGTCTTCTTGAATTAGATGTTCTCTCACTAAATATTTAAAGAATCTTCTCAAGCAGGCTAAAAGTCGAGAAATACTTCTTGATTTAGAAATAGGGAATCTAAAAGCTAGATATTCTTGGATTTCACTTTTGGAAATAAATTGAATATCTTTTTTATACCAAAGTGATAATTGCTTAAGATCGTAACCATAACTATGAAGAGTATTTTTAGATAGACCATCCTCAAGCCATAGACTGTTCAAAAATTGATCTATGATTAATGGGTAATCTTTATTTTTATCATCCATGATTCATAAATTATGACATAAAAAAAGCCCCAATTTTTGGGGCTTTTTGAAGAAAATTACTATTTACTCAGCAGATTTATTTTCCTCTGCTGCTGGAGCTGCCTCTGCTGCTGGAGCTGCCTCTGCTGCTGGAGCTGCCTCTGCTGCTGGAGCTGCCTCTGCTGCTGGAGCTGCCTCTGCTGCTGGCATATCAACATGTGGTATATCTTCAAACTGTGAATCTGATTCACGAGCTTTTAATCTTTCTTTAATACGCGCAGACTTACCTGAACGCTCTCTTAGATAGAACAATTTAGCACGTCGAACGCTACCACGCCTTTTTACTTCTATAGAATCAATTAATGGGGAATGAAGTTGGAATGTTCTTTCAACACCTTCACCTGAGGAAATTTTTCTTACAATAAATGAAGAATTGAGACCTCGGTTTTTTCTCGCAATTACTACACCTTCGAATAACTGCACCCTTTTTCTCTCGCCCTCAACTACATTTACTCCAACCGAGACAGTATCTCCAGGTGAAAATTTAGGAATTTTCTTTCCTATTCGTGCAATTTCTTCTTTTTCTAATGTTTCAATAATATTTGTCATAATTACTTCCTTTTTTTTGAATCATGTTCCTGCTCTCTAATTACTTCTTGGAGCAGCCGTGATTCTTCTGTTGTTAATTCCCGATCTTTTAATAAATCAGGTCTTTTTTTAAAAGTTTCATACAATGAGTTTTTTAGTCGCCACATTGCAATCTTCTTATGATCTCCAGACAATAAAACGTCTGGAACTTTTAAATCTTTAAATTCTTCACTTCTCGTATACTGTGTATGATCAAGCAATCCATCATAAAATGAATCCTGTATATACGAATCATTTTTATTTAACACTCCCGGTATTAAGCGAGAGATCGCATCTACTAGAATCATCGCTGGTAATTCTCCCCCTGAGGTTACATAATCACCTACCGATATTTCCTCATCAACCCAGCCGTCAATAAAGCGCTGATCAATTCCTTCATAACGCCCACAAATCAGGATTAAGTTATCTTGATTAGACAACTCAAGAGCTTTTTTATGGTCAAACCTGTTTCCTTTTGGGCTTAAATAAATTACCTTCGAGCTCCCCAAATCTTTATCCTGATGATTAATTTTTATTTTATTCAATGCCTTCAGTATCGGGTCTATCATCATCACCATTCCCGGTCCGCCACCAAATGGCCTATCATCAACACTCTGGTGGATATCATCCACAAAATCTCGCGGGTTCCAGAGGTTTAACTCTAATAACTTATTTTCAAATGCTCGGCTAATCACTCCATCAATAGTCAAAGCATTAAACATTTGCGGCATCAAAGTTATTACATCAAATGATGTGGTCAAAACTCTTTATCCCAATCAACCTTAATTATTTTTCTATCAAGATCAATATAATTAATAACTTGTGGAATATAAGGAATTAGTCGCTCCTTATCTCCTGATACCACCAACACATCATTGGCTCCCGTTTCTATAAGTCCTGTGACTTTGCCAATATTAGTGTCATCCATATCAAGAACACTTAGATCAATAAGATCATCCCAGTAATATTCATCACTTCCCAGCTTCGGCAGATCATCCCTGCTTATTGCTAAAAATTTACCTTTAGACGTCTCTGCAATATCCCGATCTTTAAACCCAAAGTCAGCAATCACATCTTGTCCTTGGATCTTCATGTTATTTATTTCTAAAGGATCCCAATTTTTTTGATCTTTAGATATAAACTGTTTTTCGTATTCTATAAAATTTTTAGGTTTTTCTGTGAAAGGTCTAACCTTCACCCATCCTTTGACACCATAGGCAGAAATAATTTTTCCTATGATTATCAAGTTATCCAAAAATTATTCTTTAGGAGCCTCTTCAGCAGGAGCAGCTTCTTCAGCAGGAGCAGCTTCTTCAGCAGGAGCAGCTTCTTCAGCAGGAGCAGCTTCTTCAGCAGGAGCAGCTTCTTCAGCAGCTGGCTCAGCTAATGCTGCCTTGTCTGCAGCTTTTTTAGCTTTTTTAGCTTCAGCTTTTTTAATATCTTTCTGTTTCATCGCTTCGAGCCCTTCAGGACCTTTTGCTTGAAGTTTAATGATTCGACTCATTGTTTCAGAAATTTGTGCGCCATTATCTTTCCAGTACGCTATTCTTTCTTGATCTAAACGAATTGTTTCGGATCCTGATTGAGCCATTGGGTTATAAAAACCAATACGCTCAATAAATCTTCCGTCTCTACGTTTTCTTGAGTCTTGAACCACAACATTAAAATAAGGTTTCTTTTTTGAACCGCTTCTTGAAAGTCTGATAATTACCATAAATAATCTCTAAAAATTTTATATAGAAAAGGGGAGGATTTTACGCTATTTTTGGGTGTTTTGGCAAGTGTTAATGTAGTTAAGTTTATTTATAGGCTGTAGGATCAATAACACCAGCGTTCTTAAAACCCATCTCCCTTAAATAACAAGAGTCACACTTACCACAAGCTCTGCCTTCATGATCAGCTTGATAACATGATACGCTCATAGAATAGTCTACATTAAGTTGCATCCCCTGTTTAACAATTTCTTCTTTTGATAAGTTAATCAGTGGAGTATGAATCTTAAAAAATGCCCCTTCAACAGCACTTTTAGTGGCTAAATTTACCATCTTCTCATAGGCATTAATATATTCCGGTCGACAATCGGGGTAACCTGAATAATCGACGGCGTTTACCCCCAAAAAGAGATCATTTGCTTCAATCGTTTCAGCCCATGCAATAGCCAAAGACATCATTATGGTATTCCTTGCTGGAACATAGGTGACTGGGATTCCAGTTGACCTTTTTTCTGGAATATTTAATTCATGGTTTGTTAGAGCCGAGGACTTTAACCAACTCATATCAATATTAATTTTTTTAAACTCTTTTACTTCATAAATTTCTGCAATCTTTTGTGAGGCTTTGGTTTCTGAGGCATGTCTTTGTCCATATAAAATATGTAAGGCAT
>Ga0209138_1003818_pt1 | contig 10487 bp, 9 predicted proteins | sample SaaInl3SG_22_DNA_FD_184645 | JGI IMG/M metagenome (GOLD analysis project Ga0209138, IMG submission 184645) | Marine microbial communities from expanding oxygen minimum zones in the Saanich Inlet - ESP_153SG_22_DNA (SPAdes) (version 2) | ecosystem: Environmental > Aquatic > Marine > Intertidal... | reverse complement strand
AATAACTGTTATAGAAGGATGCTTTTGTTCAATATCATTTTCTAATAATTGTAATGCTGAAGGAATGTCATCTACTAAAATTGCGGTGTGTTTTGTCATGTTAAAAATCTGTTTTCTTAGGAAATATAACAATCGCTAAAATGGTTAATGCAGATTGATAGAAGTAAGGCTGTAATCTATTTTGATCTATAAAAGCTAGATATATATCGTAAGAGAACTGTCTAACCTAACCAACGTTTGTTAAAAAAAATGTACATTACTTGACTTCCGAAAAACAATCCCAAAAAAGGTTATCAAATATTCCTGTAAGAATGGAAAGCCAGTCAAATAATGGAATTACAGGAAATACTTTGTCTGTTAGATTCAATTCCATGACTATGAAGATAGTTCACAAAATTTAAAATAAAAACAAGTTTTAAAAGTCTTGTAATTTTTCTTTCAAATATTTAGAAGTGTAGGATTTTTTGTTTTTAATTAATTCTTCAGGAGTTCCTTCAAAAATTAATTGCCCCCCTTTTTTTCCGCCATCTAAGCCTAGATCAATAATATAATCTGCACATTTAATTAGCTCGATATTATGTTCAATTACAATAATAGAATGTCCTTTTTCTATCAAAGCATTGAAAGACGCTAATAATTTTTTAATGTCATGAAAATGCAATCCTGTTGTAGGTTCATCAAAAATAAAGAGTGCTTTGTCTTTGGTATTTCCTTTTACTAAAAAAGAAGCTAATTTAATTCGTTGCGCTTCACCACCAGAAAGGGTAGATGAGGATTGACCTAATTGTACATAACCTAGACCGACATCTTGAAGTGGTTTTAATTTACTAGCAATTTTAGTTTGATTGTGTTCTGCAAAGAAAGCAACTGCATCATCAATGGTAGAATTTAGAATATCATCAATATTTTTTCCTACAAAATTGACTTCTAATACTTCTTTTTTAAATCTTTTTCCATTACAAGTATCGCATTGTAAGTGAACATCTGCCATAAATTGCATCTCAATCGTAACAACACCTTCGCCTTTGCAAACTTCACATCTTCCGCCTTCTACATTAAAAGAGAAATGTTTGGGTTTGTAATTTCTAATTTTAGAAAGTTTTTGAGAAGATAGTAATGCTCTGATATCGTCGTATGCTTTTATATATGTAACTGGATTAGACCTAGACGAACGGCCAATAGGGTTTTGGTCTATAAATTCTATATGTTTTATATTATCATAATTCCCTTTTAATTCTGTATGTTGCCCAATTTTTTCTCCATAACCAACCATTTTCTTTTGCATGGCTGGATATAAAATTTTCTTAACTAACGTACTTTTTCCACTACCTGAAACTCCAGTAATTACTGTTAAACAATTTAAAGGGAAAGTGGCATTGATATTTTGTAAGTTATGTTCTCTAGCTCCAATAATTTGAACGAAGTTTTTTGAATTTCTTCTTTTGATAGGGACTTCAATCTGCAATTCTTCTGTTAGATATTTCGCAGTTAAAGAATCCGATTTTAGAATATCATCATAGGTTCCTTCTGCCACTACATGTCCGCCAAAGGTTCCAGCTTCTGGTCCAATATCAATGATATAATCCGCAGCTTTCATGATATCTTCGTCGTGTTCAACGACAATAACAGTATTTCCTAAATCTCTTAAGTCTTTTAAAACATTGATGAGTCGTTCTGTATCTTTTGGATGCAAACCAATACTCGGTTCGTCTAAAATGTACATAGAACCTACTAAACTACTTCCTAACGAGGTTGCTAAGTTGATTCGTTGACTTTCTCCACCAGACAAAGTATTAGATGTTCTATTGAGTGTTAAGTAATTTAAACCTACGTTTTGTAGAAAATCTAAACGATTATTGATTTCTGTTATGAGACGTTTACCAATAACTTCTTCATATTTATCTAATTGTAATTGTCCGAAAAAATCAGACAACTCATCTAGAGGTAAGGTTACTAAATCTGAGATAGTCTTATTTCCAACTTTTACATAATCAGCTTCTTTTCGTAATCTTTTACCTTCACAATCTGTACACTTAGTTTTTCCTCTATATCGAGAAAGCATTACTCTATTCTGAATTTTATAACTTTTCTCTTCTAATGTTTCAAAAAAATGATTGATTCCGTAGAATTTTTCATTTCCATCCCAAACTAACTGTTTTTGAGTTTCTGATAATTCAAACCATGGTTTATGAATAGGAATATCAAATTTATAGGCATGCGTAATTAACTCCTCTTTATAATGTCTGTAAGAATCAGATCTAAAAGGAAAAATTGCATCATCAAAGATTGATAAACCAGTATTTGGAATGACTAAATCTTCATCAATTCCTATAATATTTCCGTAACCTTCACAAGTAGGACAAGCGCCATATGGATTATTAAAACTAAAGAAATGAGTATTCGGTTCAAAAAACATGATACCGTCTAGTTCAAATTTATTATTAAATTCAGTAGTAGAATTGTCAGTTAAACGTTCAATAATGCAAACTCCATTTCCTTCAAAAAATGCAGTTTGCACTGCGTCTGCCAAACGATTATAAAAATCTTCATTATCCTGAACAACAATTCTGTCAACAACTAATTTTAAATTGTCATAATTTTTCTTATCTGTTGGCAAATCTTCTATTCGATATATTTTGTCTACATATTTTAAACGAGCATAGCCTTGTTGAGCTAAAACTTTTAATACAGTTTTAAGATCTCTATCCTCATTGATAGTAATAGGACATAATAATAAAAGCTTTGTTTTCTCTTCAAAACCTTTCACAAAATTGATGACATCAGAAACGGTATGTTTTTTCACTAAATCACCTGAAATAGGAGAGAAGGTCTTACCAACTCGGGCAAACAGTAGTTTGATATAATCATAAATTTCAGTAGATGTTCCTACAGTAGAACGTGGATTTGTAGAGTTTACTTTTTGTTCTATGGCAATTGCTGGTGCAATTCCTTTGATATAATCAACTTTGGGTTTGTGTAATTTACCTAAAAACTGACGCGCATAGGAAGATAGACTTTCTACATATCTTCTTTGGCCCTCTGCATATAAAGTATCAAAAGCTAACGAAGATTTACCAGAGCCCGATAATCCGGTTATAACAACTAATTTATTTCTAGGAATAACGACATCAATATTTTTTAGATTGTGGAGTCTAGCCCCTTTAATGATGATATTTTCTTTTGGATTTACGCTTGAGATGTCTATGTTCATATGTTTTGAAAGCAAGCTATAAAAATAATCAATTTTTGACTTTTTTTTAAATGAATTGAATTATAATTTGTTAAAAATTTGTTAGTCAAAAAAATATTTCTAATCTTTGAAATCCTATTAATCAGTAAATTATACACTCATAGCATAAAATTACTTTTAAATTATTTAAAAAATAATAAACGAAAAGCCCCTAAACGCTTTTCTAAAAGTAATGATATGATGTATAAAAATGCTATTCCAGACAGTACTTTAGTGAGTAATTATATTCAAGGATGCGAAGCAAGCCTTGGTACGCTTATAGAAAAACACAAACAACGCCTTTACAGTTTTATTTACAGCAAAGTTCAAGATAGAGATATCACAGAAGATATTTTTCAGGATACTTTTATCAAAGTTATAAGAACTTTAAAAAAAGGAACTTATAATGAAGAAGGTAAGTTTTTACCTTGGGTAATGCGTATTTCGCACAATCTTGTTATTGACCATTTTAGAAAGTCAAATAGAATGCCTTCTTTCAAGAATACAGATGAGTTTGATATATTTTCTGTAATTAGTGATGGAAACTTAAATGCTGAAAAACAATTAATCAAAGAACAGATATTATCGGATGTAAGAGATCTAGTTCAAGAACTTCCAGACGAGCAAAAAGAAGTGCTTGTGATGAGAATGTATAAAGACATGAGCTTTAAAGAAATAAGTGAAAATACAGGTGTAAGTATCAATACTGCTTTGGGTAGAATGCGTTATGCACTCATTAATTTGAGAAAGATTATAGAAAAAAATAAAATTATTTTAGTGAATTAACAATAAATGTAAAATTGCTTCGTTAATTTATTGAAAGACAATAATTAAAATAACGTATGAAGCAACTTTACTCTAAAAAGTCTTCTGAGTTTCAGAAGCAACCTAAACAAGAAACAGTTCAATTTTTGATTAATTTTTCCAAATCGCTATCAGTTGTAAAAACCAAATCAAATATACTCATTGAATTGAATTTGAATTAAGAGTGGAAAAAGTCTTGACATGAGTCGAGGCTTTTTTTATTAAACTTATTTCTTCTTAAAATAATCATCTAAAACAGCTTTTCTTCCTATTTTACTAGTGATAATATCTTGGTCTAAATCCCAACCTCTAGCAGGAGAATATTCTCTTCCGTACCAAATAATTTGCAAATGTAAATCGTTCCATAATTCTTTTGGGAACAAACGTTTTGCATCTTTTTCAGTCTGAGTAACATTTTTACCGTTGGTTAAATTCCAACGATACATTAATCGATGAATATGAGTATCTACAGGGAAAGCAGGTACTCCAAATGCCTGACTCATCACAACACTTGCCGTTTTATGACCTACTGCGGGTAACTCTTCTAAACCTTCAAAAGATTGGGGAACCTCACCATTATATTTTTCAATTAAAATTTTTGATAAACCGTAAATCCCTTTTGATTTCATTGGAGATAAACCACAAGGGCGAATTATTTCTTTAATTTCTTCTACAGTCATTTTTACCATATCAAACGGATTATTTGCTTTAGCAAACAAAATAGGAGTGATTTTATTTACACGAACATCTGTACATTGAGCAGATAGCAAAACAGCGATTAACAATGTATAAGGATCTTTATGATCTAGTGGAATTGGAATTTCTGGATATAATTTTTGAAGTGTGTCAATTACAAATTGAACCTTTTCATTTTTGGTCATATTTAATGAGTTACAAAGTTGTTCTGTCACAAAGTTACAAAGTAGGTTTTAGAATCCTTTGACACTTTGTATCTTTGTTAATTAAAAAAAAATAAAAGGATGAATACACTAAAAGTAGGGGATAAAGCCCCAAATTTTGAAGTAAAAGATAATCAAGGAATTGTTAGAAAATTAAGTGACTATTCAGGCAAAAAGTTAGTTGTTTTCTTTTATCCAAAAGCAAGTACACCCGGTTGTACAGCCGAAGCATGTAATTTGAGAGATAATTATCATACGTTTCAAGCACAAGGATATGAAATTTTAGGAGTAAGTGCAGATTCTGAAAAAAGACAGCAAAATTTTGTCAATAAATATGAACTACCTTTTCCATTATTAGCTGATGAAGATCATGCTGTGATTAATGGATTTGGAGTTTGGGGACCTAAAAAGTTTATGGGTAAAGAATATGATGGAATTCACAGAACTACTTTTGTGGTAGATGGAAATGGAGTGATTGAAGAAGTGATTTATAAAGTAAAAACAAAAGATCACGCTGCTCAGATTTTATAGTCTGAAATGTATCAACTCAAAAAAAAACCGAACTGACAAGTTCGGTTTTTTATTTTCTAATTATTATTCAGGAAACAAACTCTAGTCCAATCCAGAAACAATACGTAATGCATTTTTATAGTAGACTTTCTTCAATACAACATCTGGAAAATCGAGACCATACATAGGCCAGAGGGCATGGTATTTCTTGTGATAAGGAAAATATTCATCAGCGCTTTCTAAGACTCTAAAATAGGTAGGAAATTCTTCTGGTTTCCAGCTATCCTTTCCGAATAAGATTCTATCCTGATATTTGATAAAAAATTGTATTGCAAACCTTGGTTAACGACCCAGTTCTGCAATAATCGCTCCAATACCAACATGCATATTAGGTAGTTCATCTGACAATTCTCCCAGCTTTCCTAGATCATTGGCAAGCCAACTCATATGAGCACTAACAAAATTTGTGTTAGGATGTTTTTTAAACATATTATGTTGCTCTTGCATAATGGTTTCCCAAGGTGCTGGATTGTTTGCTCCACGTTTTCTTCTTGGACGTGTTTTTAATTCTAGCCAACGTTCATTGTCAGCATTAAAATCGTTCCAAAAAGGTTTGGATCTGCAGAGTGCATCAAAACAGGAATTCCTAATTCACCACACTTTGCCCAAATAGGATCTAATCTTGGATCATCTACTTTCACTCTATTCCCATTAACATCTTTATAGCGTAAACCTAAACTTTTGTAGATTTTAATCCTCTTGCACTATTTTTTACATCTTGTTCTAGTTGTTTACCGCCTGAGTAATCCAACCTTTTTTTCCAACATTCTCACCAAAGTTGATATTGGCAAAAACTACAAAAAAGATTTGGGTAATGATCAGCGATATTCTTGACGGATTTTTGTAAATCACTTCCAGAACGACCACTAAGATTGACCATGATTCCCATATTCAAAGTATCCATAGCGGTAATTACAGGAGGTAAATCTTGTGTAGGCATTCTATAATGATGGCCATGAATATCAATAAAAGTAAACTTTGCTTTTTTAATAATTTTTCCAGGGACAACAAGTGTAGATGTTGGATTGTACTCTTCAAAAGTCAAATCTTGAGCTGATAAGTTATCAGCAAAAAAAATAGAAGAGAATAGTAGTAGTAAAAAAGAAAGGAAGATTGTTTCATAAAGATGATTGTTTTATTCTTTAAAGATAATCATCTCTTTAATGAATGGGTGATTTTTAATAGAGGTTTAACAAATAGTATTTTAAATAGCAATGCTATACTTTAATTGTCTGCCTTCTTTAGCGGCTTGGTTATCTTTTTTTAAACCAACAGCAATTCCTATTACCATTCCGATAGGCAATCCAACTCCTAATAATCCCATATTGCTTAAAGAAGCTCCAAATGCAACACCTAAAGGCAAACCAAAAGAAGACATTCCTAGAACCATCCATAAGTTTCTGTAGTATCCAATAGGGACAATTTTATGTTCCTTTTCCAACAATCGTAAAATCTTTTGTTGACAAACCTTTACTTGCCTTTTAAGTTTTTTTTCTTCTTGTATTTTATTTAGAAAATCAACTTGTTCATTTGTAAAATTGATTACTTTACTTGATAATTTTAGTGTAAGCAATTCATCAATTAAAGTTGAAAATTTTTGATAACACTTTCCGTTTTTTTCATTTGTGAAATAACCTCTTTGTTTTAACTCTTTAATTTCCATGATTGATTCTTTAGTTTAGATTTGACTCTACATAGTTATATTGGTTAGAAGCTTGTAAGTGTCTATAGTTTAAAATTTCATTCCAACTCTAAAATTCAAGATTCTTCCTGACAAGAAATTTGGAACTCCAAATTGATTTTTAGTGGCTGCATCTCTTACCCAAGTATTGGTAATTGAATTTTGAATACCAAACATATTAAACAATTCCAAACCAGCTGTCAATTCCTTAAATTGACTTAACCAACCTGTTATATACCTTTTTTTAGCATCCGTAAATACGTATAGAATTCCTAAATCAGCACGTCTATACGCACGTAATCTATTTTGGAAATTATAAGGATCTGAATATGCTGGAGCGCCACCAGGAACACCAGAATTATAGACTAAATTCAAATAGGCTTTTAAGTCTGGTAGATTTGGGACATAATCTTGAAACAGAATCCCTAATTTAAATCGTTGATCCGTTGGTCTTGCTATATAACCACGACCATCAATATTTTCTTCTGTTTTTAAGATTCCTAAACTAATCCAGCTTTCGTTTCCAGGAACAAATTCACCGTTTAAACGAACATCTAGACCTGTAGCATACGCTTTGGCATTATTATTTGCTTGATAACGAATACGAACATTATCAACACTATAAGGGTTAACATTGGTTAGATTTTTATAATAAACCTCTGTAGTAAGTTTAAAAGGTCTATCCCACATGGTAAAGCTATAATCGCTTCCTAAAACAATGTGTGCAGATCTTTGAGCTTTTACATCTGGAATAATTGTACCATCAAAGCCTCTTAATTCTTTGTAAAATGGCGGCTGTGAATAGATTCCACCAGACACTCTAAATAACATGTCTTTTTCCCAATCTGGTTTGATTGCAAATTGAGCTCTAGGACTGAATATAAATTGATTTACAACAGCATTATTATTTGCTTTAACCGACCATGATTGACCACGAACTCCAAAGTTCCACCAAATTTTATGTTCTCCGATAAAACCTTTTTTACTGTATTGAACAAACCCAGAAATACGATTAATAGTCAAACTATTTTCTGCCCTAATATTTTGAAAAGGTAAAATGGGTCCAGTATACGGATTGTAGGGTTGATCATTGATAATTCCTAAGCCTAAAGGACGAATCGAAAAACCAACAGAATCAATAACTTCCCATTCACGAATACGATCTCTGATGTCTTCTGTTTGATATTTGATTCCAAAATCAACTTGAGAATTTTCTTTATTATAAACACCTCTTACTTGAATATTGGTAATTAATGCATCTAAATCATTTCTTGAATGGTTTAATTGAGAACCTATTCCTTCAGAAAAAGTAACATCACCAAAGGTTTGAGAACCAATATTTGAATCAACTTCTCCTAAATTATAAGAAGCTGCAATATCAAAATATTCTTCTTCTTGAGTATTAAACGAGGAGATGGTAGTAGTTAACTTTAAATCGTCATTAACTTGATAATCTGCACTTAGCGCTGCAAAAGCAGTTAAGTATTTATCTTGTTCTTGTCCATCGTAAAAAACGATTAACTCTAGTGGATCACTTACAGTACCAAAACGTGTTCTTCTTGTTACGGGTTGATAATCGTAATTATTTATAGAGAAATTACCTAAGAAATTTAAAGTTAGTTTCTCACTTTGCTTGTAAGATATAAACCCTTGCAAATCTGTAAAACGAGGTCTGAAATTGGTTTCTATTTGTTTAGAATTGACAAATAAACTATTGTCTCTGTATCGAGCCCCAACGATTACACTCAATTTTTTTTCTAAAAAAACATCTTCATAAGTAATGCTTCCACCCAATAAACTTGCATCTATTGTTGCTGCAAATTCTGTTGGTTTTCTGTAGGTGATATCTAAAACAGAAGAAAGACGGTCTCCATATTTCGCTTGAAATCCCCCTGCAGAAAAATTGATATTCTGAACCATGTTTGAATTTACAAAGCTTAATCCTTCTTGTTGTCCAGATCGAATTAAAAAAGGTCGATATACTTCAATACCGTTTACATACACTAGATTTTCATCAAAGTTTCCACCACGAACGTTATATTGAGTACTTAACTCATTATTATTACTAACACCAGGCAATGTCATTAAAAGGGTTTCTATTCCAGCATTTGCGCCTGGAATACGTTTTACTTTTTCTGCCTTTATTGTTGTAATTCCTTGAGCGTTTTTGCTATCATTTTTGATGACCACTTCATCTAGAATTTCATTTTCTGCTCGTAAAATAGGGGAGTAACGAATTACCGATCTCTTTTTAGCTAAGAATTCTTTTGAAAGAGTTTTATATCCTACATAACTAAATTCTAGAGTAACACTAACATCTACAGGAATTCTTATTTCATAATACCCTCGTTTATCAGTAGTAGTTCCAGTTTTACCGAATTTTACAGTAACATCTTCTATGAATTGATTTTGAGAATTCTTTACAAATCCTTTTACTATGGTTGTTTTTTGTGCCCAAACTAAGACAGGAAACAAAAATAAAATGAGTAGAAATTTTTTCACGTAGTGTTTGTCCTTATTTTCTATAAAACGTAGAATTATAGGTATTCGTATTTCCTACGTTGTCAGAGACTACAAGTTTAAAGATATGTTTGCTTCCAACCAATTTTTTATCACTAAAATCATAAGATAATTTTTTCTTTTTTAAATCGTATTCCATTAAGATCCATTCATCATCAATAAATGCCTCATATGATTTAATCCCAGATTGTGAATCTGAAATTTTAATTGTTAGGTATTTATGACTAGTTAACCAATCTCCTTTATTGAAATTGGGATTGTAGATTTTAGGTTTTTGCTTATCAATCAATAAGGTGTATTTTCCTAAAGTTTTTGTAGTTGTGAAGACTTTATCAGCTCTTTTCCTAGTATTTTGATAATTAGCATATCTTTTATTGTTGATGTTTGCAATGTATATTTTATCTAAATCGGCTTTTTTATACAAAGTGCTATCAAAAGTAATGGTGTAACTTTTATCGAGTGGAATATTGGGTTGATGAATTTTTGCTATTTTTTCGTTTACAGAAAAATCTAAATATACATCTTCATAGAATGTGTTTTTAGGGAAAGCTATGGTTACTCCATTTTGAGTAAATTTATGAAACTCACTTTTTGTGATTTTATAATTTGTAGTGTCTTGTTGCTGCTTAAACATCGGCTCACTTTTTTTACCAACAACAGGAATTTTGATAGTAGCAGTATTTCCCTTAAAGTCTTTGGCAATAATTTCAATTTGATAATTTAAACCAGCTTTTATATCGATAAGTCCTTCATTAACCAAGTCTTCATAGATGCTTAGTTTATT
>Ga0209138_1003816_pt1 | contig 10495 bp, 4 predicted proteins | sample SaaInl3SG_22_DNA_FD_184645 | JGI IMG/M metagenome (GOLD analysis project Ga0209138, IMG submission 184645) | Marine microbial communities from expanding oxygen minimum zones in the Saanich Inlet - ESP_153SG_22_DNA (SPAdes) (version 2) | ecosystem: Environmental > Aquatic > Marine > Intertidal... | reverse complement strand
CATGAGCGGCTTGTGGGTAACTGGCAAACCACAACGGGATCGTATTTCTGGAAATGTTATGCACAATTTTACCTAGGACATTCGTTGATTCTGGTCCAATGATTTTACTTATGCGACCTGCTACCCCTAAAGTAGCTTTAACTGTTTTAGTGATCGGTGCAAACTGCTCAGCAGAGAACGATGCAATCCTTTGACCAAAGCGTCCATGTGATTCGGCGCGTAATTCACGGATTAAATCGCCCGTATTTATACCGACAGGGCAACGTTCTGCACACAGCCCGGTAGCAGCACACGTATCGATGCCATAATATTGATAATCATGCTTGAGTTGTGCAAGTTCTTGGCGTTGTGCATCAATTAGATAGCCAAGTTCTTCAAGCTGTTGGATCCGTCGCCATATTGCAATGCGTTGACGTGGAGTAAAGGTCAATTCTTTGGATGGACAGACCGGCTCACAAAAACCACATTCGATACATTTATCCACAATATCATTAGCTCGTGGTAAAGGTTTAAGGTGCTTAATATGGGACTGGGGATCATCGTTGAGAATGACACCTGGATTAAGAGTGAATTGAGGATCAATGAGATGCTTGATACGTTTCATGATCGCATAAGCCGTGCTGCCCCATTCTAGTTCGACAAAGGGTGCCATATTGCGCCCAGTGCCATGTTCGGCTTTGAGTGAGCCACCAAACTCTACAGCAACAAGTTGAGCAACATCTTGCATGAAATTATCGTAGCGCTTAATTTGAGTGTCAGTATCAAATGCTTGGGTGAATACAAAGTGAAGGTTACCTGCGAGTGCATGCCCAAAGATCAACGCTTCGGTGTATTCATATTTATCAAACAAGGCTTGTAAACGCGTGACGCCTTGATCCATTTGTTCAAGTGGAAATGAAACGTCTTCAATAATGACGCTGGTGCCGGTTTCGCGTACTGCCCCTACCGCTGGGAAAGTGGCTTTGCGAATAGCCCACAACTGCTGAGATAGGATCTTGTCGGTGGTTAAATCAATCGATTCAATGGGGTTAAAGCGATTGACTAGTTGAGTCACTTGAGCGATTTGCTGATGTAACGTGTTAGCATCACTCGCTGCTGTTTCAATCAATAGAGCCGTGCAGCGTTTATTACGACCACAAAAACTATCGGGTAATCCCGGCTTACCCTGAACGGAATCTAAAGCGCGCTGATCTAATAATTCCACAGCATCTACAGGACTATCGCGTAATTGATCGACCAGTTGGCAAGCCTGTTGAGGCGAGTCAAACAAATATAGACCAGAAGCTTTTTGTTGATGGTCGACCACCGTGTTATAGGTAATATCAGCGATAAATCCTAATGTACCTTCTGAACCGACCATTAAATGCACCAATATATCGATAGGATCAGTAAAATCAGTCAAGGCATTAATAGCATAGCCGGTGGTGTTTTTTAGGCGATATTTATGCGCAATTAAATCCGATAACACGTTATCGTTACGTACGTCTTCACCCAGTTGAGTTAATTGGTTGAGCAAGTCAGCGTGTGAAGCAGTAAATGTAGCCACACTTTCGGGGTCGAGTGTATCCACACATGTGCCATCAGCTAAGATGATTGTCATACCAGCCAAAGTATAAAAGGTATTATTCGCCACACCACAACACATGCCTGATGCATTATTTGCGGCGATCCCCCCAATTTTACAAGTGTTTATCGAAGCTGGATCGGGCCCTATTTTACGATGATAAGGAGCTAGATATTGATTGGCTTGCGCGCCAATGACACCAGGTTGTAGTTTGATTTGTTGGCCGTCATTGATAATTTCATGACCGCGCCAATGTTCATCCAATAAAAGTAACACCGAATCACTGACTGCTTGGCCGGATAAGCTAGTGCCAGCAGCCCGAAACGTGACACTAACATTATGTGTTTGGCTCGTCTTTAAGATGGATTGCATTTGTTCGATGGAACTGACTTTTAACACCAGTTGTGGGATTAATTGGTAAAAACTGGCATCCGTCGCATAGGCACGAAGACGTGAGATATCATCAATTACTTGAGCTTTAGGCAAAATAGCTTGAATCGCATTAATATAAGCAGGAGCGAGTGATGACATAAATGGATTTCCAAAGGTTAACGTAGGTGCCAGAGTGACTGGATCTACAAAAAAGCTAATGTTCTCAATATACGCCGAAATAATACACAAAATAAGAGCAAGAGATGAAAATAACTGTTTCCAAAATTGATATAATATACGATAGTATTATATAAGATATGCTTACTAATAAAGGTGATTTTCATGCAAGCAAAGGCGGATGACATTTTTTTATTCGTTCAGGTGGTAGATGCTGGTTCTTTTTCGAAAGTGGCACAGTTACTTGAGATCACAAATTCAGTCGTCTCAAAACGTATCGCACGCTTAGAAAAAGCCCTGAATATGCAATTACTGTATCGCTCAACTCGAAAGCTGAGCCTAACGGATGGTGGTAAAACCCTTTATGCCAAAGCTAAGGTCGCTCAAGATGCATTGCAAGAAGCACATGACGCAGTGTGTGGTTATAGTGACTCTATTAGTGGCAAAATTAAAATTACCGTTCCATCGGTTTCAGCACGTTTGACCTTAACTACAGCGATTGCGGAGTTTTGTCGTTTATATAAAGAAGTGACGATAGAAATGATCATTGATGATCGGTTTGCCAATTTAATCGAGGAAGGCTATGACTTAGCTATTCGAACTGGTTATTTGGAAGATTCTAGTCTGTTAGCACGACGCTTAGTGGATTCGCATTGGGTCATTGTCGCTACGCCGCAATACCTTAAACAGCAAGGCATACCAGAATCGAGCAATGAACTTAAATTCCATAATTGTTTAACGTATAAATACAACGAAGCACAGCCAAATCATTGGCGCTTTTTGAGCGCAGAGGGAGAATATACAGAAGTGGTTCAAGGTAATTTTGTGGCCAATGATCTCAACGCATTGCATCAAGCAGTATTAGCGGGGTTAGGGATCGCCTATTTACCTAGAGTACTCGTCTATGATGATTTGCAAAATGGCGAATTAACCCAGTTACTCTCAGACCAAACGGCGAAGCGTGTTGGTATTTATGCGGTCTATCCTAAGATGCGTTCACCTGACACTAAATTAAAGTTATTGATTGAACATTTACGTAAAGCGTATTTGTCTAAAGAAAATAAGTTTTCCGCTGTATAGTTTTATCATGTTTAAATCTTAAACGAACGTCTTACACTAAGAAATTTAGGCAAAAAAAACTGGTGCGATAGGCACCAGTTTGATGATTAACTTCAATGCTACAGCTGTAGCAATACAATTATCTTAGAAAGCGAATTGAGCAGATAACTGGAAGTATGCAGAGCTTAAGTTTAAGTTTTGATCTTCTACTTTATACTCACCTAATTCAACACCATACTTTAATTTAGGTGTGACGTTAGTCATTAAGTTAACACCCCAGTGTGAACGGTCGTTGTCTGCAATATCAGACTGGCCATTACCGTAGAATACAGTTGAACGAGTTGAATCGTTCCAGAAATGACGATAAGAAACAGTATAAGCTAAACCACTTTCAACTTCAGTCTCGCCTTGATCGTTAGTAGCAATGCCGGCAACAGCAGTAGTACCTGCATAACGACCAAATTCACCTACGGTTAGTTGAACACGGATATCATCTTTACCTGATAATAAGAATTTACCAGCAATGTTACCTGCTACTGCCGTTTCATCAATACCGTTTTGGTCAAGTTGACGTAATAAACCTGCTACAGAGATTTGACCCCAGTCACCTTTGTGATCATAACGACCTACAAAATCAGGTACAGATTCTTTTGTTTCGTCTGAACTACCGAATGTTTGAGGATTTTCTACTGCAAAAGACCAGCCGCCTTTAGAGTAACGAATTTGGCTTTGACGAATGAATACTTCACCTACATGAGGACCACCAAAGTCAAGCGTTTCTGATAATGCGTGGAGCGGCATGAAGGTTGACCAAGTTTGACCTACAGTCCATTCGTTGTATTTAATGAAAGCATGACGAATACGTGGACCTGTGGAATTAGAGATAACCTCATTACCACCAGAACCATAGAAATCAAGTTCAATAACACCTGTTACATCATCGTGTTGAACTTTAAATTGTAAGCGAGATTCTTTCACGTTTAATTTTGTTTGAGAAGTATCCACTGCACCAGGATTATTACCAATCCATAAGTCGCGATAAGCTAAATCACCAGATACATGACGTAAATCAGCTTTTACATAGCCACCGATAGAAACGGTAGTGTCGTCAGTTTTTACTAAAGTTACAGCAGCGTTAGCTTGGCTAGCAAGACCTAACAATACAGCCGAAGCGGCTAATTTTGTAGTGAATTTCATAATGTGTGTCTTCCTGTTAATAATTATAGATAAAGCAGGATGCACATTAGTAGCAGATAGAGGAAAGATAAATGCAATAATGGAAAAATAGAATTTCCATTATTGCATAAATGTTGAAGTTTCAACTCATTATAAGACCTGATGTAAACAAGATCTAAAAACTCAGACATAAACATTTACATACACATCACAAGTTATTAACGTATGAGTTATTTTTGTTCCAATTTTTTGATATCTTCCCATAAAGCCTCGGCTTCAGCGGTTAACATCGCGTACGATTTAATGTCTCCACGACGTTGAGCGTGCATACCATCTTCAAGAAGTTTATCGTACTTTTTGCGCATTTTTTTAACAGGGTCGCTCTTAAATAATCCAAACATATTTATTCCTCGATAAGACAAATGTATTATACGAATACAAGATAAAAACGATCACACCCCTTGTTTTAAAAGGGGAATAGAGAGCAAATAATAAATATTTAGAAATTTTTGAACCAAAATAAAAAGACGCGCGTAATTTATTATGCACTGTTAAAGTGTGTACGCGTTCTTGCTGTTTAGCCCATCTTTTTGATGGGCTTTTTTTTGCCCAACTGTTACTTGGGTTTTACCATCGATGAGTAGCGATATACGCTATTGCGTTGAATTGATATTTTGTGAAAATTGTTTAGGTGTCGTGTTAAATAGTTTCTTGAAACTCGTACTAAAATAACTAGGTGACGTAAACCCAACTTCATATGCGGTAAACGAGGCCGATTTACCCGCTTTTAACAAATCAGCCGCTTTATGTAAGCGATAGTTACGAATAAATTCACTCACGCCTATACCCGTTTCATTTTTCAAACGACGAAGTAATTGACGATCGCTTACATTACTTAATCTAGCTAAGTCTTGTACGGTAAATTCCGTTTTTTGATAATGCTCTTGTAAAATGGCATATAAATGTTGCATGAAATCAGACTGTGGCGTTTGATCATGTAGTTCATCTGAAGTGCGAATGTTCGCAACCGATTTTAAATATTTACGTCGAATAGCTTCTTGCTCAGCCAAAATATTTCTTGTTTTCAAGCGCAGCTCCTCCTCTTCAAATGGTTTATTAATATAGTCACTTGCTGCGCTGGCGAGTCCCTCAAGTCGAGCAGCTTTTGAGTTTTTGGCCGTCAGTAATATGACCGGAATATGATTAGTAATGACATCAGCTTTTAGTATATTCAGTAGTTCAATGCCATCCATGTCAGGCATCATAATGTCACTGATAATCAAGTCGGGTAATAGATCGTTAGCAAGCGTTAAACCGTCACTAGATGAATTAGCGGTGTGGACTTGGTATTCATCCTTAAAGAGATTGTTCAGATACATTAAAATATCATTATTGTCATCGATGCATAAAATACATGGTTGCTCTTCTTTGAGGAGTTTTGGATGGTATTGTTGATTCAGGTTATTGGGTAAAATAACACTAAATGTTGTGCCTTTGCCGAATTCTGAATCGACTTTGATAATGCCATCGACTTTATCGACTAGTTGCTGCACTATGGCTAGCCCTAATCCCGCACCATCTTGACCTTCCCCCTTGGCGTGATCTACCCGATAAAAACGATTAAAGATATGAGGGATATCTTTTTCTTTGATGCCTTTACCGGTGTCGGAAACCTGAATAGTGACAAAATGTCGATCAGTTTCAACGTTGATATTAATTTCTCCACCTGGCGGAGTGTATTTAACGGCATTGGACAATAAATTAGATAATATCGTTTCTAAATTATACATAGGTAAAGTGACTTTTAGCGATGCGAAGTCAGGATAAGTAAACGTTTGCTTTTGTTGCTCTGTGTAGGGCTTGAAAATTTGTGCTAATTGTTTAATCACCAATGATAAATCAGTGATGGGCGTTGTATCTTTAATATTGGGTAATTTATCTGAAACAGATAGTTCAAATATTTTTTTCACAAGTGTGTTGAGACGTTCAGCATTGCGAACTAAGATATTTAGCATGGTTTGAGCCTCAGGCTCCATCTGGTAATTTCTCAGTTGCTGAACCGGTCCTTGGATCAGAGTTAAGGGGGTGCGTAATTCGTGGGAAATAGTTTCGAAAATAGCCTCTTTTTCAGCTACTGTTTGTTCTAATTTTAGTGTTTGCTGACGAGATATTTCTGTTTGCTTACGCAGATCGTTCGTTCTTTTATCTACTATCTGCGCTAATTCCTCAGCGGTGCGTTTTACTTGGCGAGTTCGAAGAGTCACAATCAGATAAACCCCTAGTATTAAGCAAATAACGAACAATACTGAAGCCCATAGTGTTTGATGCCAAGGTGTTGGATAGTTAATCTTAAGTGTTATCGGTTCAGCAAGTAAATTGTCATACTGATAATGAGAGTTCATAAATGTATAAGATGAGGTGCCTGGTTTGGGAGAAATAACGGCTGAAAAATCGTTCAATAACACTTTTCCTTCAAGTCCAAATTGGGCTAATTCAACTATGGGATGGGTGGTGAAATTAGTATCACCAAAGAGTATTTTGATAGCATCTATTTGCCGATCGAACGTGACACTTTGATCATGAATATTGCTCAGCGTTTCTTCACTCCCATCGCTATAAAAGATTTGCATTTGGGCTATTTTAAGTTTGATTGCTGGTTTATTTAAACGTGTTGGATTGAGTACGGTAATGCCGTTGAGTCCACTAAATACAAATAAACCACGGGAGTTTTTAAAAGCGACACCAGGATTAAATTCATTGCCCTGTAATCCGTCGGCTTCTGTATACCAAGAGATATGCTGATTATTATCGCGATATTCAACGACACCATTTTTCATCGTAGACCACAACACGCCATCATCAGTGATTAAAGTGGCTTGTATATTGGCATTATTAATTGTTGATGGAAAATCAGTTTTAATAAATGTTTTGCTCAATGGATCAAAGGTATGTATGCCTGAATTTGTGGATAAAACAAGATGGTTTTGAGAATTGAAAGTAAGATGATTAACGAGATTAATATTTTGCTGAGGTGTAAAAAAATAGTGTTGGAACTCTTTGGTTCGAATATCAAAAGTGTGTAAACCCATGTTAGAAGAGAGCCAAATGATCCCATTGATATTTAACATTTGGCTAAATTGATTAGTGGGTAGGTCGTTATTCTGAATGGAAAAGTGTTCAAATGTTTGTTCTGTTAGATTAAATAAGCTGACACCATTTTTCCGATGAGTAATCAGCGCTAATTCCTCTGATAAAGATAACCAATCGACTAGACCACCGTAAGCTAAATCTGAGTTTTGTGGTGTGTAAGTATTCACTCTTTTCAACGTATCTAAATGTATCTGGGTGATCCCTTGCTCATCTAATACCCAAGCAAATTGCTCGTCAGTATGTATTTTACTCACGACTAACCCTGTTAGCATTTGGTTTAATAATACACTCGTGTTGTTCGTGGGGGTATATACTGAAATACCATCGGCGTTTGATGCTATCCAACCTCTTAGGTACTTATCTGCGGCGATTGCGGTCACATCGTTACCACTGAGAGGAGAATCTTTAAGTACAGAATGTTTTAAATGGTATAGCTGTTCACTGGATTTTTTGAAATGGTTAACGCCACCGCGCTTAGATCCGATCCACATATCACCAATTTCTGACATAAAAAGAGTATTAATGTTGTTAGTACTAATGGAGTGAGGATCGGTAGGATCAAAACGCAAGCGATGGCTTATTTGGCCAGAATCCATCACAAAGATACCTTTATTCGCTGTACTGATCCAAAGTCGCTTACTCATATCTGAATGGATGGCAGTTATGTGTAAATTTGTGGTAGTTGATATCTCTAATGTTGAGTGATTGATATAGTTGAGGTCTTTATCATAAACATACATGCCATCTTGGTAAGTACCAATGATTAATTGATGTTCGTGAGCATTAGAACTGGTGATTCTCGCACCATCGGCTAATCCTGCTAGGTCTTTAGTGTCAAGAGACTGACGATCTTGAGATAAGGTATATAGCTGTGTGGTCCCAATGAATAAATTGTGGCCATCTAGCTCAACTAAACCAGTAAGAGGTTCGTCTGTGGTTAAATACTGTGGTTCTGAAGTGATACGCATTTGATCGAGTAGATATAAGCCCTCAGCCGTGCCAAATACAAGAGTCTGGTCTGTAAGTTGGGAAATGAAAGACACAGATTTGTTAAGAGCTTGATGACCATCGAGGCTGAAACCATACTTAAATTTATTTTCATTCGCCAGCAAGACTTGAACGCTACATTCAAATGATACCCATAAATTATTTTGTGCGTCACGGAAGATTTGGGTAACTCGATTAGACTTGATATTCAGTCCATTTTGACGATTAAAATGAGTAAACCTTACGCCGTCATATCGAACTAGGCCATCATCTGTACCAAACCACATAAAACCCAAACTATCTTGGGCGATAGCGTTGATCGTAGAGTCAGGTAAGCCGTTACTGATGTTATATCTATTAATGTGCAATGAATCTCGGCTGTGAGATAACACATCCAAACTTAACAACCCGCACAAGAAAATAATCAATTGCCAATAACGCATGATAAACCTATCAAATAAAATACATCAAACAAGCCTATCATCGGATGTTCTCAACATTTATCAAGCATTTTCATGGATGATGTCGAAATTGAGCAACAGATTGTCGGGTATGTGAAAGTATAATTATAGGGTTTTATGTATATTTATACTGTGCTTTGAATTGATGAAAATTAATTTAAATCATACTCTAACACACAGTTTAAACAGTGGATGTCAATCAACATGGATGTTGAAAGCCTCAAGGAAATCTAAGTACAGGGTGTACTTGAAGTGGTGCTATCGGATGCCATATCATGGATGTTTGATACACGGATGTTTTTCCAAATTCTGTTGTTTAAAATCATTCTATGAAATAATGCGCGCGATTTATTTGTATTGGGCCATTACATGTCACAGATTTATTCCTGCTGTAAATCGTTTAACTTTATTAAATTCGCATTACTATTGACGTTTTTATACTTAAATAAAAATGGCCTTGTATATGCAGATGAACGGATCATAATACCGGTTAATAATACGGCTATGGTTTCGATTGATGGACAATTTTCGCAAGCTGAATGGCAAGGTGCTGCTGAAGTTATATTGGATAACGTCGTGCAGCCATTTGATAATATCTCTGCACCTGTCGCTACTACCGTCTATTCCTTTGCATCTGATGACACACTCTATGTCGCTTTCATTGCTTTTGATGATCAACCCGAAGCCGTGCGAGCTTCTTATCGCGATCGCGACCAGATATGGGGTGATGATTTAGTCGGTATCAAGCTGGATACGTTTAATGATGCCCGTCTTGCATATCAGTTTTTCATTAACCCATTTGGGATCCAATCGGATGGCATTCAAAATGAAATGACGGGGAATGAATCAGACAGTTGGGATGCTATTTGGGAAAGCAAAGGACAAATTACCGATAATGGATATGTGGTTGAAGTGGCTATTCCGCTTAGGATTATGAATTTTGATGATCGACCTGGTGAGAAAGAATGGGGGATTGAATTTGTACGGTTTTTCCCACGAGACAATGTCTATCGAATTACTCATCTTCAATACGATCGCGATAATTCATGTAATTTGTGTCAAATGGGGAGAGCTATTGGATTTGATAATGCTACTCAGGGGCAAAACTTAGCGATTGTACCGACCATGGTAGCGGGTAAGAGTCGAGAACGTGATATTGAACTAGGTGAGTCAGATTGGGTAGATGAGACAAACCAAGCGTTGAGTCTAGACGTTAAATGGGGGATCACGCCTGAGATATCCTTACAAGCCACATTAAATCCTGACTTTTCTCAGGTCGAATCCGATGCAGGGCAGTTATCGGTCAATAATACGTTTGCCTTATTTTTTCCTGAACGTCGTCCGTTTTTTGTCGAAAATGCAGATTACTTCACTACCAATTTAAATCTGGTTTATACCCGAAATATTAACGCGCCAGATTATGGAGTGAAGCTCACAGGAAGAATTGGCGGGCATTCATTAGGTATGTTTTTTGCTGACGATGCCTCAACGAGCTTTTTGATCCCCGGCAACTTAAATTCTTCAGTCGCGACGCTAGCACAAATATCAC
>Ga0209138_1003812_pt1 | contig 10501 bp, 4 predicted proteins | sample SaaInl3SG_22_DNA_FD_184645 | JGI IMG/M metagenome (GOLD analysis project Ga0209138, IMG submission 184645) | Marine microbial communities from expanding oxygen minimum zones in the Saanich Inlet - ESP_153SG_22_DNA (SPAdes) (version 2) | ecosystem: Environmental > Aquatic > Marine > Intertidal... | reverse complement strand
CAACGAACGCGCGGAAGAAGTCGCACCACTACTCAGCACCCTGTATTCCGATGCCTCCGGGTATGAATACGTTGGTCCGCCCAAAGGTGTGAGCTGGGATGACTTCGCCAATGCGGACCCCCTTATTCCTGATCCCCCCACAACACCGTTTGTTCCTTCCAACCCCTCGGGGGCTCAGTTACTCATCGTTGGTTCCATTGACGAATCAGTCACCCCTTACTCGTTTGCCCAAGACACCGCAGAACTGTTGGATTCCCCGCTATTGAGCGTGGAATCCAGCAGACACGCACCGGTGGCCTTTTATAACAACACCTGTGTCAACGAGGTGGTCTCCGCCTACTTCTTAGAGACCTCACCAGTGGTTGACACCACGTGTGGTGAGTGATTGTCTCCCGCCAAAAGGGATCACTTTTTCCGGTTCACATCGCTTACGCCTCGCCAGCATCCCAGCGCCACCAGTAAAAGACCCGACTAACTTGTTGTCAATGTCGACCTAAGCCGGGGAGAACTTTTTGCCTCTCGGCTCAGATAATTTTTCGAAGCCTCCGCCCCGATCTATTCAGCAGTATTACAAATTTGCGCTCAGAAGTGACCAAACGGAGCACGAGCCGGGGCAGTCTGAAATTTTAGGTTACTAAAAGTAGCTCTTAGCGGTCTGCTTGATTGCCGGGCCACGATGCCTTTGAATCGCGACGGGAGGCCACTTGTCGGCACTAGCCTGTAATTTAGCGTATGGAGGCGACTAAATGAGCAAAATTATTGATAATGACAAGGTTGAGCTTGCCTCTTCGCTTTCTGAGGTAATTCCGCACTCGCGGCAACTCGATGCCTGTGTTGGCTACTTCAATCTACGTGGCTGGAAGCAAATTGCTGACTCTGTTCGGAAAATGGCGAATCCAGTCGCTAACGGACCTCGGGTTCGGCTGCTAATCGGTATGGCGTTTGCGGAGGACCGAGAGCTACACGCTGAGTTTCGTAAACTTTGGGGCTCAGATGACCCAGAACCGCCGTCGTTAGAAAGAGCGCTCGGCCTCGCGCGGCAAGCAGTCGAGGCGTTCGCAGACCAGTTGGTATGGGCCGCTCCGAGCGCGTCTGATGAGTCGTCTCTGCGTCAGCTTCTCAATGATTTAGAGTTGGGCCTGGTTGACATCAAGTTTTATGGTAGAGAGCGTCTCCACGCCAAGCTCTATGTGGTTCATCTCGGTGAAGGACCAATGAAGACATGGAGGGGTGTGGTTGGTTCGTCCAATTTGACGAAAGCTGGTCTCAAGGGGCAAGGCGAACTCAATCTTGAAGAAACTGATCATCAGCTCACAGGTGAGCTCTCTGAATGGTTCGACACCAAGTGGGATGACATTTTCTCCATTAGTGTCTCCCAGTTGCTCATCGATGTACTGCGCGAATCATGGGCAGCCCCCGTGCAACCAAAGCCATACCTTGTTCATCTGAAGATGGCGTACGAGCTGTCGCAGGAAGCTCGGAGTGGTCTGGCGACGGATATTCCTCCTGAATTCGCGAATGTCTTGCTTGAGTATCAGGAGAACGCTGTGAAGGTTGCGAACAAGATGCTTGAGCAGAGAGGACTGGTTGTCATCGGTGACGTGGTCGGACTTGGCAAGACAATGGTCGGGAGTGCCATCGCAGCATCTCAACAGGGCCCCACTTTGGTGATTTGCCCAAAGAACCTGGCCACAATGTGGGAGGGGTATTTTCATCGCTTTTCGATTCCTGGCCGAGTGCTTCCAGTGAGCATGGCCCGAAAAGAGTTGCCTGAAATGCGCCACTACGGTCTAGTCATCGTTGATGAGTCTCATCGTTTGCGTAACGAAAAAACAAAGACGTGGCGGGCGGTGAAGGAATATATCCAGCGAGGTGATTCTCGGGTCCTCCTAATGACCGCAACGATGTACAACGCGTACTACTCGGATATCGCCGGCCAACTTGGCCTCAAGCTTGATTTTGACGAACCCCTTGGTGTTCGACCAGAGTCCTTGATCGAGTCAATCGGTGAGATTGAGCTTGCAGATAAGACAAACGGCCAGCTCGACACTCTGCACGCGTTCATGCAATCGGATTCAAACGAAGACTGGCAAAAACTCTTGGGGGTTTTCCTGATCCGACGGACCAGGAAATTTGTCGAGGAGAACTTCGGGGAGTGGCGCGAATCTGAGGGCAGATTTGTTATGAAGTACCCGAATGGGGCGGATTACAGCTTTCCCAAGAGAAAACCCAAGCCTTTGACTTACGAAGGGGGTCCGGATGATCCGGGTGATCGTCTTGCAAGCCCCGAGAACTTCGAGGCAATGGCATCTCTAACTTACGCACGTTATCGGTTGGGAAAGTATGTGAAAGCGGGTGTCACAGGGCACGGGAGTAATGAAGAGGTCTTGTTTGCCGACCTAAAGAAGTCCGTGAACTCCTACTCTGGATTTATTAGGACCACAGCGCTTAAGCGTCTAACTTCTTCTGCTTATGCCTTCCTGCTCACGCTTGATCGGATGCTCCTGCGCTCCTATGTGCTGGTGCACGCTCTTGAGAAAGGCAAGCCTATTCCAGTAGGAACACTCTCGAATTCGGCCTATGAGTTAGATGAAACCCAGAATGCTGATGAGGATTTCGAGGATGTGGAGGATTCAGCCCTAGAGGGCAATACGGTTGAGTCGCCCTTTGGAGTGCTGACGAACTCAGAGGAAGAATGGCGAAGTGTTGGAGCAAAGACTTACGAACATCTCGAGTCGAAGCAGCCTCCCGGCCTGCGCTGGGCTCCGGCTGATTGGTTTGAGGCATCATCCCTCTTGAGTGATGTTGTGGCTGACACAACTGTGATGAGACAACTAATTAGGGATCATGGTGATTGGAATCCCGCTGCAGACTCAAAGCTGGCTGCCTTAGCCGACTTCATTAACCAACTAGACAAAGGAAAAAAGGTACTTGTATTTAGCGAGTACAAGGACACGATTGATTACGTCAATGCCCACCTCCTGAAACTTGTAACAGACAAAATCATTGTCACTGTTGACGGGAGCTCTCCGCATCCAGAGCAGATAGCCCAGAGATTTGCACCAGAATCAAACGGAGGATTTCTCCCAGAGGGCGCTGAGGAAATCGATGTTCTTCTCGCGACGGACGTCTTAAGCGAAGGCCAAAACCTTCAGGATGCGGATACCGTCATCAACTGGGACCTTCCGTGGACAATCATTCCGATGATTCAACGGGCGGGCCGTGTGGATCGAGTGGGGCAAAAAGCTCGCGAAATTAGCGTTCTGTCATTCATGCCGCAAGTCGGTCTCGAGAATGTTCTCGAACTGCGAAAGCGGCTTGTTGCAAGACTTCGCAACAGCGCTGAGATGTTTGGTGCGGGAGATAAGTTCTTCCCCGATGACGGCATTGTCGACAATGACGTGATTTCGGGTCTGTTCGATGGCACGGCCGAGCTAGATCTTGATGAGGGCGATGTCGACTACCCATCGTTTGCACTCGGCATCTGGAACGCAGCTACTGAAGAAGACAAGAAGAAAATACTCGTCATGCAAGATTCTCGGTATTCGACGATGGCCTCGGGACCCCTGCATCAGCCTGGCACCCTCGCATACTGTGTGACAAGTTCTGGCTACAACGTCCTGGTCTCACAGAGTGGGGCGAAATCAACGACGCTAAGCCCTATTGCTGGTTTGAAAGCAACGGCTTGCTCCCCAGAAAAGGAACCTCTTGAAAGACGCGCTGAGTTCTTTACTGAGCTTGAGTCTGGTTTGCAGCATGTCTTTTCGGATGGGAAAGAAAACCACTTTCTCGCAGTCAATAAGGGCCTAAGGAAGAGGTTGTATGACGCCCTAATCAAGGCGCGAGACTTGCTCGATGAATCTGATTCCTTGAGAAACGGTATTGGGCACCTGGTCGATGCTCTCTTGGCGAGCCCAATACTGGATAGTGCAACTTCGACGGTGTTGTCGGTCCTGAAATCGAGTAAGAACCTCACCGAAGGGCTCGAGGGTATCGATCACCTCCTTGAGACGCACAAAGAAGGCAAACTTTTCAAGCCATTACTGGAAACTGATGGGGATGTTCGTCTCATCTGCGCGATGGGCTTCGAGGCCCAGTGATGGTCGGGGTCAACACCTCTGTCACTGCGGACTGGAGGAAGATTCAGGACGGCTTTTCGACAGAAGGATTGGAATTTGTCTTTCGTGAGTTGTTGGGATGGGGTCTTGACAATCCGAAGGTTCTCCCTTGCGTTGTTGACGAAAATACCTTTTCGCCAACGGTAATAGCTGATCTAGCTGGTTACAGGGTATTTCTCGTTGAAACTTCGAGCCTCCCTTCTCCCAAGATGCAGGCTCAAATTGACGCAAAGCTGTCTCTTCAAGCTCCCGAGCGAATCACGATTTTCTCGGATGGCACAACGATGCAATGGCGTTGGCCTCACCAAACTCCGAGCGGAGGAGTCTCGTATGAGTCTTTGAGCATCAACGCCTCAAAGCTGCCTAGCTTTCTCGCTCAGCGACTTGTCGGCTTGAGGTTCACGGTCCAGGACTTCACCAAAGGCGTCTCTTTGGTTGACGTGAGGGATCGAGTTCGTGGTCGCTTCGATGGCGCAAAGGTCACTAAGAAGTTTTTCGACGAGTTTAGAAAGCACCACCAACATCTTGCGAGCAGCATCGAGGGCCTTGAATTAGAAGAAGACCGGTCCGCATACGCAACGCTCCTCATGAACAGATTGATGCTTCTTTATTTCCTTCAGAAGCGTGAATTCTTGAACGATGACCCGTTTTACCTCGAGAACTGCCTCGCGCAAGTCCAGCAATCAAAAGGTCAAGACAAGTTCTATAGCTTCTATCGGGACTTATTGCTCCCAATGTTTTTTGACCGGCTGGCTGCCTTCGCGCCGAAGAAGTTGGCACCCGAGGTTGTCCGAATCATCGGTGATATTCCCTACATCAACGGGGGCATCTATGAGCCTTCTCCGCTGGAGAAAGAGTTTGGTGGGGAGCTCAATGTTCCTGATGAAGTATTTGAGATTGTGTTGGGCTTTTATGGGAAGTTCAATTGGCATCTTGATACCCGCCCCTCCGGCTCTGAAAACGAAATCAACCCCGAAGTCATCGGCTATATCTTTGAGCAGTACATCAACTACACCGCGGGTGGAAAGAAAGACAATGGCGCCTATTACACGAAAGAGGACGTCACCGGTTACATGGTGGGAAGCACTCTCATCCCACGAATACTTGATTACTGTGTAGAACTGGAGATTCCCTTCCTTGATCTGGTGTCCGAGAATCCTCTCCGATACATCCACTCGGACATGCTGCATGGATATGGGATAGAGACGAAAACATGGTCTCCGACTCTTGCTCGGCTACAAGAAGTGTGGGCAGACGATCCGATTAACTGGGGTGAGCTCGACGATGCAGAGAGCGACACCGAGATCAACCTCCCGGGAGAGTCTTGGGTTGAAACTTTTTATCGTCGCGAACGAGTTGACAAGCTCACGAGGGAGCTTTCGGGAGGGCTTGTGACCGAGGTAAACGACCTCATTACTCACAACCTGAACTCACGCCTCCTCCTGACCGATGCAATAGATCGCCTTGAGACCCCAGACATCGCGACAAATCTATGGGCCAAAGTCACATCGCTCTCAGTTCTTGATCCCACGTGCGGGTCAGGGGCTTTTTTGTTCGCAGCGATGGAGGCGCTGGAGGACGTCTACCATCACCTGATTGACATCATGCGCACTGATCAGTCCAAGTCCGTTTCCGCCCGAGAGATTGTTGATGAAATTGAGCGCCACCCAAACGACAGGTACTTCGTCCGTAAGTCAATTGCGCTAAACAACCTTTACGGCACTGACTTAATGCCGGACGCCATCGAAACAGCAAAATTGAGGATTTTCTTGGCACTTGTATCTTGTCTGGAGAGCAAGTCTGAGATTGAGCCGCTCCCAGACCTGAACTTTAATCTCAAGTGTGGGAATCTCCTCGTTGGCTTGAGGGACGAATCTGACTTAGATCGGTTTGGTGGGGACCTGGTCAGCAAACTGGCTCTCCACGACTTGGAGCCCAGCCTTATTGCGTATGAGGAAACTTTGCAAGAGTTTGTTGAAACAAGCAAATCTGCAGATTCAATATCGCTGGGTGGCCTTCGTTCGGCTCTCGAGGCGGCTGGCCAATCGTTGAGAGCACAGGCAAATGCAGTTTTCTCTCCCGTCGGTGAGCCAACCGGTGGTGGATCCATTGATTGGGTTACGGAGAATCGACCTTTTCACTGGTTCATTGAATTTCCATCCGTTGTTCGAAAGGGAGGTTTCGATGTCATCGCTGGAAATCCCCCGTACATAGGACGCAGCTCGCTTTCAAATGAGGTTCGTAGGCAAATCGATACCTTTGTCACCGGCTCCTCCGCTGACCTTTACGCCGTATGCACCGAACGTGCTCTTTCCCTATTGGATGGAGAATCCGGCAGGTTTGCGTTCATTGTTATGTCTAATTCGACGTTTAGTCGAGATTTTTCCTCTTTGAGAGGCGTCCTTGAAAGCCTGGAATGCTCTCAGTGGTGGAGCACTTACGGTCGAATTCCAGACGGACTCTTCTCACCCGCTCGCGTGCGCAACGCGATCTTTGTGCTGGCTCCGGGCGGGTCGGTACATGTCACGAGACATCACATCTTCACATCTCTTTCACGTGGGAATCTCTTCACTCAGCTTGAGTACGGGAGGCACGTTGCGGATATCTCGCCACGGATTCTGCGACACGGCAAGATCGCAGAGCTCGCAGCACTACTGGCGAGTCACCATCGTCCAGTTGACCGCGCCCCAAGCGGTGAATCGAGCATCTACTTGAAGCCAACCGCAACGTACTGGTTTCCTGTTCTCCCTGGACCTTCGTCCTCCTACACAGATTCGTTAGAGATCGTTGAAGAAGTTGACTCTGGACTCCGGAAAGTTGGCCTCACCGTGGACGAGAATTGGGGGCTGGTGACAGCACTTCTCGGTGGCAAAATTCAGTATTTTTGGTGGTCGACGGTCGGTGATGACTTTCATGCAAACCCAGGCGAGACGAACGCACTGAGAAACCTGTCGCTTGTTTTTAAGCTAGGTGGCACTGATTCTCTCGAGCAGATTGTTCTCGAGCTTCTCGAGAGGCTTCCAGACGCTTTCATCTTGGTTGCAAACAAGGGACTTCGCGCGAATATTCGATGGTCTGACCTTCGAGACGTAACGGATAGGGTCGATCGCGAGGTTCTCAGAATCATTGGGCTAGAACATCAGTGGAGAGACCTCAACGTTTGGTACCGGCAATCAATGAAGTCCTCCGGAGCAAGCGGTAAAGACCGTGCGGTGCGGGCAGAACTCAGTTCGTCGCTGATTAGATTCCCACCGGCTTAGCCGGATGATGGCTATTTGTGTGAAACGATTTCCGCCCTCACTGAGTTGCCAGAAAACGAGGATTTGTTCCTGAAGTTGCCGGGTTTCCGTCTGTGTGAGCGCGGTTCGGCGGAACTTCTTTTCAATCCATTCCTTCCAGCCAACCTTAACTCAGGTTTGCGAATGTGGAGATAGGGCTTTCTTAAGGGGTTTGCTGGAGCGCTACTGGGCTCTTGATGCCCAGTTGCGCTCGTGGCTTTCCTGCCGGGGACTCTGGGTGGAAGCAGCTTACGCTTGGTTCTTCTCCCTCTGTTTGCTCTGAGTGGGGTTCTCTCCAAAACTGTCGACCAGGGACTTCGAGCTGCGCGGATTGGCCCCGTTTAGCGCAAGGCTCACCCACCAATCGTGAGCACCCTCACAGCCCCGAAATCGCTCAGATGGACGAGGTCGTTGTAATTTGAGACCCTGAAGGCTTCACCCTCCTCAATGGCTCGTGCCGAGGTCACTTCTTGGAGATGGGCCTGATCAGAATCACTGAGCGAAAGCGCCTTTCCGGAGTCCTGCGATATCAACTCCCCGCCTCGTAACACATAGGTAGTGGTGTCGAGGAATCCCCGGTATTGCTCCGGTGGCGTCGGGGGCTCCTCCCCCAGGTAACCGAAGAGATACGGGAAACCCTCCAGGAACCCAACTACCGCCCCGTCGCTATCGTCATACCGCAAGCGCGGGGTCGTGGGCTTGAGAGCAAACCAACGGGAGATAGCCGCTTTGGCTAGTTGCATAGAGGGCCATTTGCTACGCAAGGATTCTCCCGTTTCCGGGTTCAGCACGTCCTGAAGCTTGCTGTTGAGGTCGATCTCGCCTTCCGGGAGGTCACCACTCCATGCAGAACCAATCCGCGGGCGTTGCCTCGTTGTTCGCTCGGGTGCCACTGTCTGTTCCGCCACTGATGCAGGCTTACCCGGCACGGGAAGAGCCCCCGTCGTTACTTTCACGAGCTGAGTGAGCGCTTCATTCGCGGAGCTGGCGACTTCGAGCCCCGCGGCCTGCGCAAACATCACGAGTCCGCGAATGTCACCCTTCACTTCGTGCATTTGCTCGTTTTGAGAATGGTGCGCCCACAGGTTGCGGCTGTGAAAAACGCCCCACGCGAGATCCAGAAGTTTGGGGTCTTCGTTGACTGCTTTGAGCAACGGAGTGTTCGGGATCTTGGCGAAAGCTTTCAGAATGTAGAAAGGATCTGCTGGGTCTTGCCAGCCCTGAACTTTGTAGTTCTCCGGATTCGAAACGAACACGGAGTGCCAAGCCGGACCGAGATTCTCCATTGCCCACGATTGAACGCGTTGACTCAGTTCTCCCAGAACGGCACGCTCAACAGTGAGATACACGTAGGTGGCGTCATGAAGAGAGTTCTCCCGGGCCATGTACGGCTTGAGAATCATCCTTCTTCACCGAATCTCTTCACCAGAGCGAGCGGCCTGGTTACTGCGATCATCCCCATGAGGGGACCGACCTGACCCGCCGGAACTGCGATACCAAGACCGTTCGCTACCCTGGGCCCAGCATCAGGCACCAAGTCGCCGTATCGCTCGATTTCCACACTCCCCAGCGAGGACACAAACGCAACGAAGCTCGAGCCGGCGAGGTGATCGAGGTCCTCCTCTGTAACCCTATGAAGGTTTGCGTAGTCCTTTTTTCCCTTCTTTAAGGCTCGAAGAGTCGTGACCCACTTGCCGCCGGCGTTTACGACACTGATTGTTCCTGCGCGTTCCAACCTGCCGTATGGGGGAAGCACCGGCTCCTTGTGCCAGTAAAACTTTCCCGTGAGCGTCGCCCTGCCTTCGAAAGCGAAAAACCCGAACCTGGCAAGCCATCCATCCAAAGTGGAGAAGGAAGCCGGATTAGCAGCAATTCCCGGCTGTTCTTCGGCGTCGCGATCTGGTTTGTCGAAAATCGACACGGGTTCCTTGTGAACCTCTACAGAGATTGCGCCTACGGCAAAGGAGTCCATTTATCGACCTGCCTTTCATCAAACACCACTTTGTGAATAAGTATCAAAATAGCCTGTGCTTTGAGCTACCGAAAACCAGGTCGCGCTGCCGCCTCCGGATTAGCCCCTGCAACAGTTTCGGCAGGGGGCCCGGGTATCGGATACCGAAGACCAGCCGACTTGCCGTCGATCATGGGTCTGATAACCGCGGTCATGAGCCTCTGTCTGACCGGAGTCGAGTGTTTCGCAATCGCGCCGGGCGTGGAAATGATTTCCTCCAGCCGTTACCCACACCCTTTCGGGAATTCCCGAAGGAGGCGTCTTGCACATATGACACTGCTCATGCCCCAAGCCGTGAATGCACTCTTCATCCATCTTTTTTGAGACTTTGCATCGTGTTCTGATGGGCGACCTCCATCAGCGAACCAAGGCGTTCGGGGCGCACCCCTCCAAGTTGAAAGCGCCCAGCGAGGAAATTTAGTTGCCTGCCAACCCCTTGGATGTACCGCTTGGCATTAGTGCCCTGCGAATCTTCGGAAAGCGCCTGGAGTCCTTGATCGATTTGCTTCATATAGGCGCTCAGGACCTGCGGATCGGTAAGTATCGATCGCCCTGAAATTTCTCCAGGGATGTCCTCATACTCAAACATCAACTCGAGGGCATGGGCAGGCACTGGGTTAGTGACCTGCCTGGCAAAATGCCCTCTCCACCAGAGCCGAGCAATCGAGTGGTCTCTCACCAAGGCGCGGGTGTTAGCCACAAATATCTTCAAAGCAACAGGGTAGGTTGTCGCATCAGAGGACCCCCACCGTTTGAGGACATATTCCTTGTAATCGCCCAGTGCGAGAGTTGCCCAAACTCTCTCGTCCGTCGCCTGTGACGGGGTCAATTCCGGCAGCGCTTGCTCAAGGATTCCCGCGTTTTCCTTATCGCGGCTTCTGTCGCGAGCAGCGCCAATCTTGAACTCGTGCCCTTTCTCGTAGGTGACGTCAACGTCAACCGTCTGCAAGGAATAGTCAGAGATCAGACTTTCGAGGGGAGACTCCCAGACGAGTTTTGGCTCACTGTGCGCAACCCCCCGCAACTGGCCGATGCTGGCTCGGGACAGCACCTTCATGGTGTTGTGACTCATGCGAGCGCCTGCCCATTCTCGA
>Ga0209138_1003811_pt1 | contig 10501 bp, 13 predicted proteins | sample SaaInl3SG_22_DNA_FD_184645 | JGI IMG/M metagenome (GOLD analysis project Ga0209138, IMG submission 184645) | Marine microbial communities from expanding oxygen minimum zones in the Saanich Inlet - ESP_153SG_22_DNA (SPAdes) (version 2) | ecosystem: Environmental > Aquatic > Marine > Intertidal... | reverse complement strand
CTGAATGTCTAGCAGATCCTCAATCACCTCACGACGATCCTTTGTCGTAAGTTGCATGAATGGAGTAAATGATGCGTTACCTAGCACGACGATTTGGGTGAACGATTTATAGTTCAGTTTAAGGATTGTGTCCTCTAACTGCGACTGGTAATCACGTACCGATCCCGGTTGGTCAATGAGGTTACCGTTCTTGATGATCTCAAAAACAGCAGGTTTAATGCCCCTTCGCACCGTATACTCTACATTCCCAATCGAAAAATCAATCTCGACCAGAAGTCCCTTCTCATTGATCGTATTCATCAACTGTGTCTTGTTGATGTTACGGAAGGGTTTGTTGAACAAAACAAAGCACAATGCATCGAGGATAGTCGACTTACCTGCACCATTGTCACCAGTAATAATTGTACTTGGTGACCTGTCTAGTTGTATCTCAGTGAAGACATTCCCTGTAGAAAGGAAGTTCTTCCATCGCAGTTTTTTAAACTTAATCATATATCAAACTTCAAAGTGTAGTGCTTCAGTATACAACGATCTCATCAAATTGTCAAGTTTCTTTTTCGGTACATTGTCAGGCATCGTATCAATGTACTTCGACAGAATCGTTAGTGTGTCTTCTGCCTCGTTCACAATGTCGTCATCTTCATCTAGATCAAGGTTGAGATGATCTTCAACGACCTGTACATTAATTGGTTCTGCTTTGATAAGTTTGTCCATGTACTTGTCGAACCAATATGGGTTACCGCTTGAGTGCTTGACTACTTTTACGTATGTTCCCTCATACACAGAAAAGTTAGTGTCTAATAACTCATTTAAGGTCTTACCTTCATCGTTGTAGAACACCTTATTGAACATCGTGTATGGGTTCTGAATGAATTCTAGTTCCCTCGTTTCAGTGTCATAGATGTGGAAACCCTTGGGATCTTGGTAATCTGACCATGTAAGTTCATATGGGCATCCTAAGTAATCAATGTTCTGTGTGGTAGACTTGTGATGGAAGTGTCCAGACATCACACGGTCAAATCGTTTGAAGTCACTGATCTTCATCCCGTGTTCATTCATATTGCCGCGATCCATTAGGCATCCCGCAATCTCAAAGTGACCAAAAACAACTTGTGCTTCAGTGTTTTGCATAAACTTCATCGTGTCTGCATAGTTGCTATTATTAATCCAAGGAATGATTGCGTGTTGGATTCCGTCTCCAAAATCTACCTGCTTTGGACTTGAGTAGTAGTTAATACCTGCAGAATCAAAAAGTTCCTGCATTGCATTGATATCATTGGTGTTCTTGTATGGTACATCATGATTACCAACGATGACATGCAGATCGATACCGTTGTATAGACAAGGTTCGATGAACCCGTCTTTTAACCTACGTAATGTAACATAAGAGATATACTTTCTACGATCAACAATGTCCCCAAGGTGTAAAACAGTACGAATTCCTCGTTTGGCAATTTCTGGGAAGAATATATTGTTATAAAACCTATCATAGTAGTCAAGAAAAGTAAGGTTATCATTTCGAACTCCCCAATGCGTATCAGTGATCAATGCAATTTTCATAATATTTTTTCCACTCCGGAAGATGGTCTAGTAAATTTGTGCCTCGGTGTTTATCTCGACGACGTACTGCTGTTAACATACCATACATATCACTCTCACAAAACTCTGCATTTTCAAGGTATTTTATGCATCTCTTTACAATATCATATTTTCCATATGAATACAATCTATTCAAATAGATGTCCCGTATGTCTAAAGGGATTGATCTGATGCTGTAATAATTATTATCGACAAACGCACCACCCGCAAGAATGTTATCACCAAACAATTCTGGAACTTCATATATCCTACCTACGTTTAATGCGTTAATAGTAGTAGTAATATAAATGTCAATGTGATTCGTATTTATAAATCTCAAAATGTTTTTATATATCACATTCCATTCTGAAGGGTATCTAATATAATCATTAAAATCTTCAATTCCTTCTATAGAAACATTAACACAAACATGCTTAAATTTTTTAGTATCATGGATAAATTTTCTAACGTCTTTAGTTGCATTAGTTATTATTCTAACCATTTTTTCTTCTGGGTGTTCTATCATTTCTAAAATTTCATATATGCGATTGCCAATTAAAGGTTCACCTCCAGTAAACTTTAATTCTATAGTATTATTAACTATATCATATAGATCTTTATCAAACTTGTTGTCTGTATTGACTCGATGGATCCATCGAGTATTATCCTCTCCAATTTTAACTTGCTCTTTGCTGAAAGTGGATGATGACGCACCATGACACATGTGACAAGAAAGATTGCACACATTACCTGATAAATGCGTAAGTTCCGCACTGTGATGAAATGAAGGATAAGAGTCAGTGGCAATAATTTTTTCTAGTTCTTCTTTTTTGTGAGCAAATTGAGTTTTATTATCAAATCTTTCAAGGTAAAACTCACGATAAGATCTAACTCCGGACTTTTCTTGGAATATGCAAACCTGACAAAAATCCTGCAACATTTCATCGTCACCACCATTTTTCATGGCATTCCGTAATCTTTGCATTCCTTTGCTTTGCCAGAATTCTCGAAAAGAAGAATCTAAAACGTCAAAAACAAGTTCATCTTCAGTAAGTCCGTACTTCCCAAGAGGCACATCAGGATCCATTACACAACATGGAGCCATATCTCCCAAAGTTTTTGTGTGCACATTAGTAAATGGTTCTGGACAGATCCAATGATAATCTTCCAGTTTTTTCATACTTTCTTTTTCCGTTTACGTCTTTTATTTTCTTCAAAGTTTTGAATAAAATCAGACATATACTCTTCTGTCCACTCACCATACTTAACCCCATCATTAAAGTTCGTCGAACTGTCATGTCCTTGTCTATCTGATGTTTGACCAAAGGTATTCATGTGTTCAGTTGCCTTGTACTTTGTGTAAAGGTATTTCTTTTCTTTCTCAATGCGTCTCAGAAATGCATAGTAAATAATCTGTGTAAAATATGCAAAAGGGTTTTGAGATTTTTCTGGATTAAAATTATCGATATACTGCAAACTATTCTCAATACCATCACTGATCATTTCTTCACGGAATGAGTAGTTTACAAAGTTGGGTTTATATGACAGATGCGTTGCAATCTTCATAATACACTCTGCAATATAAAATGGAACAATCGGTCTAGGTTTGCCGTTTTCTTCAGCTAATATTACTGACTCTTTAAAATCTATCATTGCCGCAAGAAATTTTTTATTGTCAACATAATAGGGTTTTTTTCGTTTTTCTGCTAATGTTTCTGCCATATTAGTGTACCGTGTTTGCTGAAATTTTTTGTTCTAAAATACCCGAATTAACTTCATCCATGTATTCGTCTAATACTTCGTCTTGATCATCTAATTGTCTATTTTCTTTAAGCACGGCAAGTGATCTGATGTAGTAAGCATTAATGTCTTCGTCGACATCTGCTATTGCTATCACATGACTGGTACTTAAGTTGACCATATTAATACTTTTTGTCAAAGGTATCCAAGTCATTGCGACCATCATTGGTCTTCCACTTTCACTTTCTCCGATGTCAAGCAAGAGAGGTTCAAGAACACTTGTTGTCGTTTCATCTTGATGCACGATCTCTGCGATTATCGTCTCACCATTAGTAAGTTTTATAATTGAGTTCATTCCCCTACCTTTATGTTGTAGATTTTGTAATCAAATTCTTCTTCGTTGTAAATTTTCACTCGTTCAGCAAAGTGTTTGACCGTATGGTTATTCCACGACTTGTATGATAAATCGTCTGAAATGTCATAAAGAGTAGCAATTTCTTTATTGTCACTCTTACGCAATGCTCGACCTATCGACTGAAGATTACGAACACGAGACTTAGAGGGGGAAGCAAATATAACATTATGCAAGTTACGAATATTGACTCCCGTACTAAAGGTTCCATAAGACGCAACAATAATGGATCCGGACGACTCTTCAACCCTATGACGAATGTTTTCTCTGGTACCTGCATCGATTCCCCCATGAACAAAATACACATCTTTATCGGATGCTGATATTAAATTATACAACAATTCTCCATGTTTTTCAACCATTTGGTATAAAATAAGAGTGTTTCCAGTTCTAGTGACTGCAAGATTTTTTATAAATTTATTCCGATAATCATTATCTATCAAAAAAGAAATTTCATCCTGATAGTTAGATTGTTTCATTTGCTTGCAGGTTGTTTCAGGATATTTCAATACCAAACACTTTATTCTAAAATTAGAAAGAGTTCCTTGATCAATGAGTTCTTTAGTTTGCACGACTTTCATCACTGGTCCGAACAGACCTTCTAATACCAACTTATTAGTCTGTGTACCATCAAGTGTTCCAGTTAAACCAAATCTCCATTTACAATTATCAAGTTTAGTCATGATTTTGGTAAGAGAAGTTGCTTTGAATTGATGAGCTTCGTCACCTATCACTACATCAAACTGATCAAACCACTTCTTGGGTTGCTTGTAGATTGACTGCCATGTGCTGATAAAAATATTTGCATCAGAATTATTTTTATCTTGACCTTCCATGATGAGATGTGTATAATAGAACTGTAGTTCTTCAGAATACTCTTTAAAATCTGTATTCATTTGATGCACTAAAGAAGTAGTAGGAACAATCAGCAATGCCTTTTTACATTTATTTTTTGTAATAAGGTATTTTAAAATACAATAAATGATGAATGATTTACCAGAAGCAGTAGGTGAGAGGATTAACGCACGATGAACACGCAAGGCATGAGCAATTGCTCTGAGTTGGTAATCTCTGGGGATGTACTTACCTTTGAACAGTTCTTCCAACTCATTAAGAGCGATGTCATTAACATGATCGAGTCCCCCATGTACGACACATTCATAGTCCCTATCTTGGCAAAACTTTTTGACACGAGCAACGAGACCCTTATAGAGTGTATGAGTCGCAGTATTGAACAGTCGTATCTTACCATCCCACATGCGATTTTTATATGAAGGCATGAACTTAGCACCCGGAACCTCAAAGGTAAAGTAGTCTGAGAGTTCTTGCCCCAATCCTCTGTCACACTCAATCTTCACATTCACTTCATCCTTTGGAAGGATGTCAATTCTATCCATTCGTAAATCTTAACCAATCAATTGCATTTTTAATTTGGAATCCACGGTTGTTAATACTCTTGAGAATTGCTTCAAGGTAATTGACCTTTTCTTGTTGGAGTGCTAACTTGAGATTTAAATCAATAAAGTCGTCGTCAGACTCGATATACATCTCGACTTCATTCTTAAGTATTTTCTTGTAGAACTGTTCACGACCCAAATCCTCTAATTCATCTTGATCTAGTTCGCCAAGATAATATTCAGTAAGGAGTCTTTTTCGTCTATTGCGTTGTGCCATCATTCGTTTTAACTGCGCGTTTTCACCAATAAAGATTTTGAGATATTTGTTGTGAATCACAGGAATATTTGTGGACTCGTCACCCAACTCAGTTTCATCCATCTTACAATCTTTGTCCCATTCGGAGACAATATCTTCAATTTTCATAATAAACCTATAAACAAAATATTATATATTATAGCAAACTATACTATAGTTGTCAATTCATACTTTCTGTAAGCAAAACTAACATCTGCTTGCAGATACTCAACACTAGTTCCTGCTATATCAAATGTTAAAGACGATAAGGACACTGGATACATATCAATAAATTTTATTTCTACGTTTGGTTTATATTGAGCAGTAGTGACAATCATAGTTCCGTCTGAATAAACTTCACCAATACTTTGAATTCCACGAGAGATAGATGCACGTTGCTCAAAGTTATCCGGATACCCTAGACCTATTAACCAATCATAAATTTCTCTAAAATTTTTCAGGTCTTCATCTACAGTAAACCTTAAGTTAAAAAGACCGAACGAAAGTTTGTCTCCGGGTACTGGCAATTTAATGAAGGTGTTCTGCACGGTATCGATCTGACCCATACTAATGTCTGGTATTGATGCTGAGGTGCAAAAATAATTTACATGCGGTAATTTTTGGATTATAAACTTAAATCCAATAGGAGATAAAAAACTTTTATTTGCGGGTTGATTGTTTAGTGCTGACATAATAACCTCTTTTGTATGTACTATTTAGGCGAAAAAAAGGGGGACTTTCGTCCCCCAATTCGGTAGTTCAGAACTACTCTTATTATTTACATCAAGTTTGATACTTTAACGATTCTGTAGTAAACATTCTTCTTAGCAGAATCTACAGCACCATCAGCAGCGGTTGTTGCAAATGGGTTAGCAACCATGCCATAACGAGTCTTGAATCCAATCTTAGGTTGGAAAGTGTTCTCACCAATTGCACGAACCATCTGGAGTGGTACGTATGGGCAGTAGAACAGACCCGCATCAAATGCATTAGTTCCCTTGTAACCAATTGTGTAGTAGTTAACAGTTGCTGAAGAGAAGTATGGATCGATGTATACTCTAACACGACCGTTCAATACACCTGCGAAAGTGTTGCCTGTGTCGTCAACCTGAAGGTTGTTGTTAAGAGCAGGGGTGTAATCGAGAACACCTGCCATCTGAAGTGCAGAAGCAACGTCAGAAGAAGTGATCAGCATGTTACCCTTACCACGACGAGTTGCTTTCGCAATTTCGTTCGCATCACGTTCGATCTGGAACATCAGACCCTTGAACTTCTCAACAGACCAACGACCGTTAGAATCTGTATCTAAGTCGAAAGTACCTGCAGTAGTAGTGTCTTTCTGTGCACCTGCAGAAGCAGTTGAGTTGACAGAACGAACAACTTCTCTATTGATCTCAGCAAGGATTTCAGTAGAAAGAATGTTAGACAATTCTTGCTCTGCGTCCAAACCATGAACTGCTTTAAGATCTTGAGCAAGTTCCATTGTGTATTCTGCTTTCAAAGCACGTGACTTAGCAGTTACTGCTACTTTCTCGATTGAGAATGCCATTTCTGCAAATGAATTATTAGTTGCATCACCAAGTGCTTCAGCAGTTGCAGTAGACATACCAGTTTGTACTGAGTAAGTTCCTGTAGTAGGATCACTGCCTTCCATAGTGGTAGCAGATCCACCTGCTTGCGCAGAGAATGAAGTGTTTGCTTCGTTGAACAATGCTTCGTCGCCATCTTGAGTTTCATAACGTGAACGCATTGCAAAGATCAGTCCAGTAGGACCAGTCATTGGTTGTACACCTGCGATATCGTATGCAATCAAGTTTGGCATAGAACGACGAACCAGTGAAATCAGTACTGGATCGAATGTGTCGATAGAACCAGAACCTGCTACAGAAGATGAAGCACCCATTGCGTTAGTAGGTGCAGCTTCTCCCAGAAGTGTGGTACCATGTCCACCACCTTGGTGACTTGCTTGCTCACGAGCAGCGGTTTGTTGGTTTTCCAGAAGTTGAGCAACCACGGCACGCTTGTGCGAACCTTCGATCTGCGGAAGATCTGAATGCTCAAGAACCGGAGCCCATTTTTGAATAAGAGCGTCAGTTGACATATTGTGTTCTCCTTAAGGTTTTTATTTACCTTTTCTATTTATAAATTATTACTTTTTAATTGATCTTGAAATCGCGTCTGCATATAATTGCATACCCGGATCGACAGTAACACTATTTTCTTCATCAAGATCAATTGGTTCTTGATCATCGAAAGTTACATTTTCGGAAACAACTTCTGTTGGGAAGTAGTTTTCCTTAATAGTCTCAAGTTTCTTAGTGTAATCTTCAGAAGATTCGAATTCGACACCTTCTGCAAGTGATTGCATTTTTACTGCTTGAGATTCTGTCATATCAACACAGACATCGCGTAATACTAGTTGCTTATTTGCTTCTTCAAGTTCTTTGTGTAGTGCGATGTTGCGTTCAATTTCTTCATTCGTTGTCTCTTCCAGATCAGCAACCTTCGATGCTAGTTCATCAACAAGGTCAACCTTTTCTTCTGGAATATCAATATAATTTTCTGCGAATAAGTTGCGTAGTCCAACCATAAAGTTCTCAACAATTTCTGATTTAATGCCCTGCTCAATAGCAAGTTCATTTTCTTTCATCCATTGTTCAGCAACATATTCTAAATAGTCGTCTAGTTTAGCAGTCATAGATTCAATGATTTCTTCTTTTTCTGCTTCTAGTTCTGCTTCCAGATCTACAGTGACAGTTTCAAGGATTTCATTGACTTTAGAAACGACAGCAGCTTCAAAAATAGTAGTTGCCTTTTCTACAAATTCTTCCGAAAGATCTTCACCACCAAAAATAGCAGAGATGTCTTCAGATACAGAAATGTCTTCTGCAGATACTTTCTGAATTTCACGCAAAGTTGTACGTGACTCGTCACCTTCAACTTCTTCTCCATATGAACCTTTCATCATAGATGCGTACATCTTAGATACACCATCTTTCTTTTCCGTTTTCATATGATCGATCATTGCATTGATCATGCCGATCTTTGTCTTAGGTGGTTTGATATTAGATGATCCTTGTGCAGGAGCAGTCTTATCAACCACCTTGCCGTCACCACCCGGTGCTTTTGCATCTTTTGCTTCTGGATCAGGGATCTCTGAGGGATCTCCCATGGAAGCCTTTTTCGATTCTTCTAAATCGGTTTCTTGAGTTTCGATCTCTTGATCGACCTCTTGAACCTTCATTTCCTGTTCTGACATAGGATATCTCCTTTTAGATAGTTATGTTGTATTTATAAAATTTACAATTTGGTGATAAAATCTTTAAAAATTGTTAACTTAGTTTCTTCCAACTCTTTTTTAGAAGCAGTTTTAATTTGCTTCTTGTAATCCGCAACGGTTGCTTCACGAATAATTCCATTCTCCCAAACCCATTCTTTACCTTCCATAATGCCGTTAACAAACGCATCAGGTGCGGAAGGATCTGCAACAATGTCTGCCGCAGTTGCGAGATAAAAATCTGATTGCACTACACCAGTTCCGTCTCTTGATGGTTTAACAGAACCCATACCACGAGACGATACACCTAATTGACCACCGTCTTTAATCAATGACTCAACAATTTTTCCGTATGGTGTTTCAGTCATGATCTTTGCTTTACCCATAAAGTTAGAACCATCTCGTTCCAAATTAGTAATCATGTGTGAAACTCTTTCCAAATTAATCGTTGGTCCTTGTGGATGTCCCAACTCACCATATGCGCGGTTTTTTTCGATATACTGTTCGTTATATCTTTTAACTTCTTTATCAAGAACGTCAGCAGGATACATGCGACCATTACGGTTCTTGATGTCTCCCTGCATAAAAACACCTTCGATGAAAAGGTTTTTCTTACCCGTTGCTTCATCTAATGTTTCTGTAACATAGTTGACTTCTTCGTTTACTTCGCATATAAGTTTCATGTTAGTTCCTACTGGTTATCGTAATATGTTTTAGAGAGTTCACCCCGTTCGGTTGTCTCTCCTGCCTTACGGCACTTAACATAAGTTTGTTCTGTTACACCAGATGGTCTATTGAAAGTTCGAACACCGTTTGCGGTTGTACCATTGGCATCAGGATAAGTGTTACCTAAAGTGGGTGCATTATCGTATTCCCAAATACCACCGGATCCCTGTACTGCAACCCATGCCATATTACTTACCGAACGCAACACCCATCAACTTGATGAGTACTTCTGGTGACTTTTCGATCTGATCGACCATCTTTTCTTTGTTCTTATCGTTCAACTTCTTGTGCATTTGAACCATTGCATTAGCAGTAGTCATATCAACTGTGACTGACTTGCCGTTTGCAAACTTAACCTTCTTTGCACCCTTTGTCTTTACGATGTCTTGGAGTGCATCCCAGACTTTACCTTCCGATAACTCGGATTCCTCATCGTCTTCTTCAGATTCAACTTCTTCTTTGATGTTACCATTGAAGACATGATCCTGACCCGGAGCGGGGGTGTAGTCTGTTTTAGTTACCATATGTTGGTTGACGAAATCTTTTTCACCTTTTGCCGGACCTTCTGTCTTTTTAGGGACATAATCCGAGGCAGGTGCTTCTTCAACAAACTGACTAAATTTTTTAATCGACATCGGGTTCCCCTTCGGCATCTACTTCGTATTCTACTTCGTTATCTTCAACGTCGGCAGACATAAATTGATTTGCTACCTGAATTTTTTTCAGATCAAGTGCGTCTCTTACTTTATGTGTCATAATATCATTAATTGCATCACTAAACTGTTTTGCATTCCCACTCATTGCATGTAATATTGCATCTCTTGTGTCTGTCATAATCTATCTCCTAATATTTTCTCTTCTATTTATAAAAATATTACACTTCATCTTCAGGAACTTCATCTGATCCTTCGTCTTCAATTTGTTTAACAATTTCTTCAATTTCATCTTCAGCTTGCATCAACACATTTTTTCTTACCCACTCAACAGAGTAATATCTTCCAACATATTCATCCAGATCTCTTAGAGTGTTTAATCTTTCTCTCATGATTTCCGCATTTTTTAATTCAGTGAAATGG
>Ga0209138_1003803_pt1 | contig 10525 bp, 9 predicted proteins | sample SaaInl3SG_22_DNA_FD_184645 | JGI IMG/M metagenome (GOLD analysis project Ga0209138, IMG submission 184645) | Marine microbial communities from expanding oxygen minimum zones in the Saanich Inlet - ESP_153SG_22_DNA (SPAdes) (version 2) | ecosystem: Environmental > Aquatic > Marine > Intertidal... | reverse complement strand
AATTGAGTATGAAAACCTGCTAAGGTCAATATCGAAAGGAAGATCTGGTAACCAATTAGGTGGTGGACCAGGTTCTAAGTTAGGTGTTACTACATCGCATGCAGTCAAAACAAATGGTTGTTCAAATCTTAAATCCTTGATTGAAGCTGATAAATTAATAGTTGAAGATTATGATGTTTATGTAGAACTAACCACATTTGTAAGAAAAGGTGAGTCATCTAACTCATCATTTGCTGCTGAAGCTGGAACAAATGATGACCTTGTAATGTGTCTAGTTTTATTTTCATGGGCAACAGGTTGTGAATTTTGGAAAGAATTAACTGAATCAGATCCACAAAAATTAATGTATAAACAAAAGATTGAAGAGCAAGAAGATGATAGTTTACCTATTGGATTTGCTCCACATTCTACTTATAATGAATCATCATTAGATGTAAATGGTGATATGTGGGTATCAGATGCTGAAGAAAATTTACCAGAATGGTATAGTGACATATATACAACATTCGATCCAAGATTCTAATTTAATAAATAAAATGAGAGAAACCCCATTAGAATGTAAAGGGGTGTAAGATATAAATATCTCATAGAATATTCTAATAAGGAGTCATACGAAATGGCATTTTTAGTAAGTCCAGGTGTACAGGTCAAAGAAACAGACCTTACCAATATTATCCCAGCCGTCGCTACATCAGTAGGTGGTTTTGTAGGTCAATTTAAATGGGGACCGGTTAATGAAGTCACTACTGTTTCAGGTGAACAAAATCTCATTGACCAATTTGGATATCCAAAATCAACAAATAGAACCGATTGGTATTCCGTAGCAAACTTTCTTGCCTATTCAAACAATGTTCAACTTGTTAGAGTTGTAGATTCAACAGCAAGAAATGCAACCGCATCTGATTCAGATAGCGGTACCTTCAGAGATTCAGACGCTGCAATTTTCAATGCGCTCGATTTTTCATCTGATGTAACTGGTCTTACAGCCGATGTCTATGCAAGATATCCTGGTGCCAATGGTAATAACATTGGTGTAAAAATTATTGATGCTAAAATGGATAGTGATTCATATAATAGCACAACATTGTTTGGAAGTGCAACAGCAGCATCTCTTTTTGATGCAGCTCCTGGAACTTCACCATGGGGAGCAACTTATGACTCCGATCTCCAAGATGAAGTTCATGTGGTAGTTTACACAAGAAACGAAGTTCTTACTGGTGCATCCGGTCAAGTTCTTGAACAATATTCTTTCTTGTCAAAAGCGAAGAATTCTAAGACTGCAGACAATGGACCCAACTACTTTATTGATGTAGTTAACAACCAATCAAATTGGGTGTATCTTGTTAATAACTTTAAAGGTTCATCTATATATGATTCAGATAGTGGACTTGATTATAATATTGGTGCTACACTGGATACAGTTCAAGAAGCATCATTCAAAACTATCAATAATGCTTCAGGTATTAATACATATCTTCTTGGTGGTGGATCAGATGGTTCTGACCCAGCAGATGGAGATTTGACTGCTGGATACGATCTTCTAGGAGATGTTGATTTGGTAGATGTTAATCTACTACTGACAGGTAACCATAGCAAAGATGTTAAGAAATATGCTATCACTAAAGCAGAAGCGAGAAAAGATGCAATTGCATTTATATCTCCAGATGATACATCTGCAGTAACAAATCCAACAGCTAAAAAAGTAGTAAATTATTTTTCAGACTTTAATAGCACATCATACGCAGTGTTTGATAGTGGATGGAAACGCCAATACGATAGATACAATGATGAGTTCTTTAATATGCCATTGAGTTCAGACACTGCTGGTGTAACAGCAAGAGCTGAATTTACTAATGACGCTTGGTACTCACCTGCTGGTCTTAACCGTGGATTTATTCAAAATGTAGTTAAACTAACCTTTAACCCAGATCAAACTGCAAGAGATGAGCTCTATAAATCAAGAGTCAATCCAATTGTAACATTCCGTGGTCAAGGTACACTGCTTTATGGTGATAAAACAGCATTAAGTAAACCGTCTGCATTTGATAGAATCAATGTTCGCAGATTGTTTATCGTACTCGAAAAAGCAATTGCTACAGCGGCAAAATTCCAGCTCTTCGAATTCAACGATGATTTTACAAGAGCAAACTTTGTAGCTGCGGTAGAGCCATTCCTTGGAGATGTAAAATCTCGTAGAGGTATGACAGACTTTAAAGTAGTCTGTGACACAAGTAACAATACACCAGCAGTAATTGATGGTAATAGATTTGTAGCAGATATTTACATCAAACCAAATCGTTCCATCAACTTTATCACTCTCAATTTTGTAGCGGTGAGAACTGGTGTATCATTTGAAGAAATTGCAGGTGCATAAGGAGAATTAAATGTCACAAAGAATTGACGATTTCAAAACAGCTCTAGTTGGTGGTGGAGCTAGAAGTAACTACTTTAGGGTTCTCCCACAATTCCCTGGCGGCGTAACTAATACCGATGATACTGGACTGGGTCTCACCGCCCTTGGTTCTTTCATGGTAAAAGCAGCCGCATTACCAGGTTCAACTATTGGAGAAGTTCCAATTGCATATCGCGGTAGACAACTTTATGTTGCAGGCGATAGAACATTCGAACCATGGACAATTTCAGTCATTAATGATAACAACTTTGCTATCAGAAATGCATTTGAAAGTTGGATGAATAACATTAACCAGCATGTTAGCAACGCATCTGGTAACGGTATTGATGCTAGTGATATTGCTACATACTTACAAGATTGGACTGTAGAACACCTTAGTAAAAATGGTGATGTTATTAAAACAGTAGTTCTGAGAGGTTGTTTCCCAACAACACTCGATCAAATTGAGCTTTCTTTCGATAACACCGATACGATTGAGGAGTTTGGTGCAACCATTAGGTATCAGTACTGGACTTCTAATACAACCGACAACGTCGGTTAAAACCTTATCGGGACAGCGAATTAAATACTATATTATGAAGACAGGAAAGAAATGGCTGAGAAAACTGAAGAGCTCTTTGGATTTGAATTAGTTTCCAATAAAACACAAGAGAAGAAACTTTCTTCTCCGATTCCTAAACCGATGGATGACGGCACCGAAATGGCAGTCGGTGGTAGAATTGGTTATACGTACGAACATTATGAAAAGGCAAAGACTGAGCATCAGCTCATTGCACAATATAGAGAAATTAGTTTTTTCCCTGAAGCAGATGCTGCTATCGATGATATTGTCAATGAAGCTTTTGTAGTAGAATACCATAAAGCTCCTGTTTCAATTCGTTTAGATTACCTCAATATTGATGATAGAATTAAAGAAATTCTTCGTACTGAATTTCAAAAAGTTCTAGGTCTATTAAAATTTCAAAAGAAATCGTATGAAATTTTTCGTAATTGGTATGTAGACGGTCGTTTATATTATCAATTGATGATCGATGAAAGTAATCCAAAAGACGGTATCCTAGAAGTTCGTCCGATTGATGCACTTAAAGTTCGTAGAATTCTAAAACCAATTTATAGCAAAGATGATAGAACAGGTGTTCCTGTTTTAGATGATGTTCAAGAACATTTTGAATATGCACCAGATGGTGATCTGAATTCAGCGGTACAAATGTCTAAAGATTCAATTGCATTTGTTCCATCAGGTGTGGTTGACAGAAATAAAGGAATGATTGTAGGTTACTTAGATAAAGCAATTAAACCTTTTAACAACTTAAGAGCTATGGAAGATGCTCTTATTGTTTATCGTATTGCTAGAGCTCCCGAAAGAAGAATCTTTTATGTAGATGTTGGCCAGCTTCCAAAAATTAAAGCTGAACAATATCTGAGAGACATGCAAAATAGATTTAGAAATAAAATCGATTATGATCCATCAACTGGTTTGATTCGTGATAACAAAAAGTTTATGTCAATCTTAGAAGATTTTTGGATGCCAAGAAGAGATGGTTCTAAAGGTACTGAAATTGAGACATTGCCTGGTGGTACAAATCTAGGTGAACTTGAAGATGTAGAATACTTTCGAAACAAACTATATGAATCATTGAATGTACCACGTTCTCGTTTGACTGGTGATACACCATTCCAAATTGGTAGAGCGACAGACATTACTCGTGATGAATTGAAGTTTGGTAAATTCGTTAGTAGATTGAAAAAACAATTCAGTGAAATCTTTAATGAGATTTTACGAGTTCAATTATCTCTTAAAGGTGTATGTTCTGTAAAAGAATTCGAAGAGATGAGACAATACATTACATATGATTTTGTAGAAGATACACATTTCGAAGAACTTAAAAATATGGAATTGTTACAAGATCGTATGAATCTTTTAAGAGATGTTACCGAATATGTCGGCAAATATTTCTCTATTGAATATGTACGTAAAGTTATTCTTGCACAATCAGAAGAAGATATTGCAAATATTGATAGACAAATTATGGATGAACTTGCTAAAGGTCAAATCAATGATGAAGACGATCAGCAAGATATGTATGGTGGATAAGAGAGATGCCGTTACCTAGTTCAAAACAAACACTTGCAGATTATATGTTGAGACAGTTGGGTGCTCCAGTTGTAAATGTTGAAATCGCAGATGTGCAACTAGAAGATGCTATCGATGATGCAGTGCAAATGTTTCAAGAGTATCATTATGATGGTGCTGAAAGAACATTCAGAGTATTACAAATTGATTCACAGTTAATCAACGAAAATTATCGTAGACACCAAAATATTACAGCCGCAGTTTGGAATTCTGATTCAGAATATAAAGTTGGCCAAAGAGTTTTACACAAACCTACAGGTTCTGAAAAAGGTCAAGTAATCTATATCAAAACAGATAGTGATTCTGCACTTGATTCTGAAGGTAACTTTGCATCAAATTACACAGAAGAATCTGTTTACTTAAGAGATTCATATGTTCTCGCACAAGGCGGTCAAGTCGGTGTAAGAATTCCGGAAAACATTATAGGCATTGCAAGAGTTCATAAGATTGATAACTTCAATAACTCAGGAATGTACAATTATGAATACCAATATTTCTTGAATAACTTTGATGCATTTTATGGAAGTGCAGCAGGTTATGGTCTAACAGGTTATTACATTCAAAAACAATATGTAGAACACATTGATTTTATGTTAAACACCGCACCAGCAATTAGATATAGCAAAGCAAAGAATAGACTTTGGATGGATATTGATTGGTCCAGACCAAAAAGAAACCAATATTTTCTTATTGAATGTTACGAAATTACTGACCCAGAAATTTTTGGTGATGTATATAAAAACATTTGGATTAAGAAATATGCTACTGCCTTAGCGAAAAAACAATGGGGAACTAACCTTAAGAAGTATGATAACACTGAACTTCCTGGTGGTGTACAACTAAGTGGTCAAACATTGTTTGATGAAGGTAAAGAAGAAGCTGAAAAGCTAGAAGAAGAAGTTAAAGAAAGCCTACAACTTGAAATGGATTCATTCTTAGTAGGTTAGAGGGTTATAAATAAATTATGGACAAAGTGGCAGATATGTTGGGTGACAAAGAGGCTTTTGTTACTCGAGTAAAAAACACATTGGATTCAAACGCTTTTAAAGCACTTGACTCAATGAAGAAAGAACTTGCAGCAGAGTTTATTAAGGATATCGAGAACGATGAATCTGTATGAATGGAAAATAAGTAAAGAGCTTAAAGCTCGAGAAGAAGTAAAAACTTTGCTTTCTTTAGGCGAAGATGTTACTTCTGTCCTTTTGTCAGAAGAACAAATTCAAGAAATCAAAGACGAAATCGAAATTGAAACATATTGCGAAAACGTTGAATTCGAAGGTGAAATCGATCTTACTGAAGCTTATTTAGATATGGATGGCGATGCAGATTGTGAATGTCCAGATGATGCTGACGGTTGTGAATGTCCACAAATGTATTTTGATTTTCTTCCGGATGAATTGGCAGACGCCATGGATATCGAAGTAGAGGTAACAGACCACTACGATGCTGGAATTGAGAATTTTTTAAGATTAAAAGATGCTATGTTTGCTGATGATGTAGATTATATCAATGCAGACTTACCTGAAGAAACTATGATTAGTGAAGATGATCCGTTCGAACATGGTATCACTCCAATCGGTGAAGCTCCTGCTGGTAGAGCAAGAGTTGTTTTCAGAAGAGCTAAAGGTAGAATTGTTAAAAGAAAGAAATGTCCGAAAGGTACACGCCTTAAAGGAAATAGATGTGTTCCTCAAACAGGTACACAAAAAGCTGGCAACCGCAGATTAGGTATTAAACTTAAGAGAGCGAAGAGAGCCATGGGTTCTGGTGCTAAGAAAAGAGCAGCACTCAGAGGAAAAATTACTAAGAAGCGAGTGGCTGGACGTTCTCGTAACTATTCAAATACATAGGATAAAGATAAATGGCTAATACTATTACAGCAAAAACATTAGGAAAGTCTGGTTCATCTAGAAGAAACGGTGGACGAGTCGTTGTTTATGTAGATACAGCAGGAACACTGGACAGTGAAGACTTTACATTCACATATCAAGTGCCAAACATTTATCCTGATGGAAGATCAGTTGAAGCAGATTCTGAATATGTAAATGTTGTACATCTCTTCACACCAAATATTATCGAATCAGTAATTAATATGGGTGAAAATCCAATTACTATCGATGGTAAAGTATTCGAAACTGGTAGATGGGAATTAAGTCAACATGGTGGAATTCCTGTAGCAAGTGCAGATAAAAGAATTGTTATTTCTGGCACAGCTCCAAGTTGTTTAATTGAATTGAGAAGCTAATGAAACTTATTAAAGAAGACATTTCGTTTAACGATCTAGAAGTTATTAAAGAAGCCACAAAAGGTTCTGATGGTAGAATGTATATCAAAGGACCCTTTTTGCAGGCTGAAAAACAAAACAAAAATGGCAGAATTTATCCACAGTATGTAATGGATAAAGCAGTTGAATCATATAAACAAGAATACATTAATCAAAGCCGAGCTCTTGGTGAGTTAAATCACCCAGCTGAGCCGGTTGTCAATCCTGAAAGAGCAGCTATCATGACTCAGGAGTTGACTAAAGACGGAATTTACTATGTTGGTAAAGCGAAGGTACTATCCACTCCTATGGGTAAGATTGTAGAAAATCTTCTGAATGACGGAGTTAAAATTGGTGTATCATCCCGCGGTCTTGGTTCCTTGAAACAACGCGGTACTTTTAACGAAGTACAAGAAGATTTCATGTTAACCACTGCTGCCGATGTTGTATTTGACCCATCTGCTCAATCATCTTTTGTTGAAGGTGTATATGAACAAGCAGAATGGATTTGCGAGTCTGGTGCATTTCATAGAATTGATATTGAAGAAGCCAGAAAATCTTTATTGCAAGCCAATAAAAATGAATTAAACAAAGTGAAATTAGAAATCTTTGAAAGGTTTCTGAAGAATTTATAAAAATAAATAAATCTGAACAGGAGTGGATTTAATGTCTAATAACAGCCTCATTGATGTCATTGAAGAATTGCTAGAAGCACAAATGACCCAAAAAGACCAAGTGAAGAACCCGCAGGAAGAAGAAAATGATTCTGTGGAAGAAGCACTTGATGTAGAAACTGGAAATACAAAGCCAGAAGAAATTGATAACGGAGCAGGTAAAGTACACGATGGTGATACTCTTAAGCCTACTGCCGATAATGATTCGCCTAATGCCGAACCAAATAAAAATGAAACAGGTGCAAAACCTTTGACAGATGAAGGTGGTTCTAAAGGTGATAATGCTTCTGATGCTAGTGCAGAAGTTGCCGCAGACAAACCCGCTCATGACCAAGAATCAGATCCTATTGAAACTCCTATGAAAGACGATTCAGATCCTAAGAAAAAAGTTTCTGAAGAAGAAGAAGTCACTGAAGAAGATGAAGCTCTTGAAGAGGCCGATGAGCTTTCTGAAAAAGAAGAATGTGATGAAGAGGAAGAAGAAGAGGAAAAAGCTTACGAAGAAGTTGATACTGATGAAGTAAGTGACACTGTTCAAGAAATTGCCGATAATCTAGAAGCTGCACTTAAAGGTGAAACTGTTTCTGAAGAAGGTCAAGATACGACTGTTCAGAAAAATGCAAACGATGAACAACTTCCTGATGAAGACAAAGAAACATTGAATACCGAAATGGATGATGCAACTACTGCTGAAGCCGATAAAGGTTCTCATAATCAAGAGTCTGATCCGAATGAAACACCTACTAAAGCAAATCCAAAAGGTGTTGCCGAAGAATCTGAAGAAGCAGTTGCTGAAGAAGCTGAAGAAGCTGTTGCTGAAGAAGCTGAAGAAGAAGTCGAAGAAGATTCCGTGGATGAAACAGTTAATGTAGAGATTGATGCTTCTGAAGAAGCTGTTGCTGAAGAAGCTGAAGAAGAAATGGATGAAGCAACAACAGAAGAACTAACTGCCAAACAAAAAGAGCTTGATAAAAATAAAAATGGCAAAATTGATGGTGAAGATCTTGCAAAACTTCGTAAAGAAGAAGCAGAATCTGAAGAAGTTGAAGAGGTATCTGAAGAAGATAACCTTGACGAAGACTTTAAAAAGAAAGCCGCCATTGTATTTGAAACAGCAGTAAATGAAAAGGTTCTTTCTATCCGTGAAGAAATTCAAAAAGAATTTGATGATAAATTGATTGAAGAAAAAGAAGCACTTGAAGAGAAGTTCTCTGAGTATGTAGATTATGCTACTCAAGAATGGCTTAAAGAGAATTCACTTGAAATCAAATACTCATTGAGAACAGAAATTGCAGAAAACTTTATCCGTGGTCTGAAAGGTCTGTTTGAAGAAAATTACATCGAAATCCCTGACGATGAAGTCAGTGTAGTAGATGAGCTTACCGAAGCAGTTGAAGGTTATAAAGACCGCCTTGGTGAGCAAGAAGAGATGCTGGAAAATTTACAAAAAGAAGTTCTTTCATTTAAGAAATCTTCAATTGTAGATTCCATTTCAGAAGGCCTCACAGAAACTCAAAAGATCCGCCTAGAGAAATTGAGTGAAAGTGTAGAAGCTGATGATGTAGGCGAATTCCAAGAGAAACTAGAAGCTTTGAAAGAAGCACACTTTGAATCTCCGGAATCCGCAGCAAAAGTCTTATCCTCCTATGGAGATGAGGTTTACAGCATGAACGAGAATGCAGAAATGCATTCGCAGGACCATGGTCCAGTCTCACAGTACGCGAAATATCTTTCGAAGACTGTGCTTAAGTAAGAAAATAAAAAAAATAGACTAATTAAGAAAAAACGAAGAAAAAAAATAAGCAGTTTGTAAGGAGAATTAAACAATGTCATATGACGTACTAACTGAAAAATGGGCCCCTGTCATCGATCATGATGACCTTCCCCAAATTAAAGATCGTGAGCGCAAGCAAGTTGTAGCTCAAGTTCTTGAAAACACAGAGAAAGCTTTGCAAGAAGAAGCATCAATGCTGGATGAAGCCAGCTTGTCTGGTGCCACTTTTGGTGGTGGTTTCTCAGGTGCTGGTTCTAATGCCACACTAAACGCAACTGGCCGTGCCGGTTACGATCCTATCATCATTTCTTTGGTTCGCAGAAGCGTTCCACAAATGATGGCTTTTGACCTTTGCGGTGTTCAGCCAATGAATGCTCCTACTGGTCTTATCTTTGCACTTCGTGCAAGATATGCAAACACAAATGCTCCAGCCGGTACAGACGGTCTTGGAATTGAAGCATTCTATGACGAGCCATTTGCTAACTTCTCTGGTACAGCCTTTAATACAGGTTCACCAGCGACTCACGCAGCTGGTTCTAACACAGATGTTGATGGCGATCCGTTTGCAGTAAGCCGTGCACGTAATGATGGTGCATCAACAACTGACTCAGACCCAATTACAGATACAACAGTAACACCTGTTAACGATCCTTTCGTTGACACTGTAACTGCAAATCCTGGTCTGAACACTGGTTACAACCCATCGGGTATTGCTGAAGGTAATTCACCTTATGGCATGACTACTCGTGAAGGTGAAGGTGATAACTTCCGTGAAATGTCGTTCACAATTGAGCGTACAGCGGTAGAAGCCAAAACACGTGCTTTGAAATCAGAGTACACAATGGAACTAATCCAAGATCTGAAAGCTGTCCATGGTTTGGATGCTGAAGCAGAACTTGCTAATATTCTTTCCACTGAGATTTTGGCTGAAATCAACCGTGAAGTTGTTCACACAATTCTTTCTCAAGCCAAGTATGGTGCTTCTGGTCTCACAACCAACGGTATCTTTGACTTGATTGCTGATGGTCAAGGCCGTTGGTCAGTTGAAAGAACAAAAGGTCTTATGCTGCAAATTGAAAAAGAAGCAAATGGTATTGCTTTCGAAACAAGACGCGGTAAAGGTAACTTCGTACTTTGCTCAGCTAACGTAGCTTCTGCATTGACCATGGCTGGTCTTCTTGACTATAGCTCAGGTCTTCAAGATAACCTTGATGTAGACGTTACTTCAGGCACCTTCGCTGGTACTTTGAATGGCCGTACTAAAGTT
>Ga0209138_1003800_pt1 | contig 10533 bp, 12 predicted proteins | sample SaaInl3SG_22_DNA_FD_184645 | JGI IMG/M metagenome (GOLD analysis project Ga0209138, IMG submission 184645) | Marine microbial communities from expanding oxygen minimum zones in the Saanich Inlet - ESP_153SG_22_DNA (SPAdes) (version 2) | ecosystem: Environmental > Aquatic > Marine > Intertidal... | reverse complement strand
TGTTGTGGGTACAGTTATCGATCCAGATATGAGCGAAGAGCTCAAAGTTACTGTTGTAGCTACCGGTCTTGCACGTGCACAGCAGATGGAAGCGCAGGTTGTAAACTCAGATGCTCAGGTGTCTGCACAGCCAGCACCGCAGACCCAGCCAACGCGTACTGTTGTTGCACCAACAACGGCTGGTTTTACTGATCTTGATACACCGACTGTTATTCGTAACCGCAAAACTGAACAGCAGGACCTGCCGTTAGAGCAGCCAGTAGTGCAGAAGACCGGCACTGACGACATGGAGTTTCTGGATATTCCAGCTTTCTTGCGTCGCCAGGCGGACTAACAGATTTAACGTTTTTTAAACCGTCCAGGTTTACCCGCCCCTCGTATGGGGTGGCGGGTCTTTTCTCGCCGCAGGGCCCAGTGCTTGAGGTTCAACTCTTGCGCGCGACGAGCAAGAACTCCTGATTGCCATCACCACCCTTAATTGGGCTGGGGATATATCCCTCAACTTCCATTCCCAACTCTGTAACCAGTGCGCACATCTGCTGTTTCAGTTGTGGGTAGAGGTGTTGCGAGCGGACCAGTCCGCCGCGGCCAATGTGCTCTGGGCCAAGCTCAAATTGTGGCTTGATCAGTGTGATGAGTTGGGAGCCTTGGCTAAGTAAGCTGCAAAGTCCGGGCAATATCAGCGTTTGTGAGATGAATGAAACATCCATAACCGCCAGATCGAACTTCATGGTTGGGCTTTTTGAAACCAGGTCGGGTTCCAGATTTCTAGCGTTATACCCCTCGATACAGGTTACCCGCGGATCTTCCCGTAAGCGGGCTGCAAGTTGATCCTGTCCCACCTCGATACCGATCACGGCCGCAGCGCCATGTTGAAGTAGGTAGTCGGTAAACCCGCCCGTAGACTGGCCAACATCGATCGCAACGAGATCGTTGAAGTCCAGGTGGAACTGCTCTTGCGCCGCTTTCAGCTTTAGCGCGCCGCGCGAAACGTACTTGTCTGACTCGTCGGGTTCAATGCGAATGGGGGTGTCAGCATCAAGCTTGAATGAACTCTTATCCAGCACCTGCCAACCTCTGAGGTCAGCCTCAACGCGCCCCTCTTTGATGACGCGCTGAGCCTGTGCACGGCTGGCGACAAGCTGACGCTCTACAAGGAGTTGATCTAGACGGATTGGCACGGTGACTACATCTCGTATCGATTGACCAGGCTAGTTTAACAGTGCGGGTTATCGCTGGAAAATGCTTGCTACCCTTCTTGTTAGCGGGATAATGCATGTAACTTTTGCTTGTTACTCACTTTTTGAATTGGAGCTATGAATATGTCTAACCGCAGTACGATCAGCACGCCTAATGCACCCGCCGCTATCGGTACTTACTCTCAGGCTGTGAAGGTTGGAAATACCGTCTACATGTCGGGGCAGATTCCACTGGATCCTGCAACGATGGAGCTGGTAACTGAGAGCTTTGAAGCTCAGGCCGTAAGAGTGTTTGAGAATCTCAAGGCGGTGGCGAATGCTGCAGGGGGCGAACTTAACGATATCGTTAAGTTGACGATTCTGCTCTCCGATATGGATTTCTTCCCGCAGGTGAACGAGGTAATGGCACGCTACTTTGATGAGCCATATCCAGCGCGTGCTGCCTTTGCAGTAAAGGCGATTCCGAAAGGCGCGGATATCGAGATTGAAGGTGTGATGTTGACCAACGACTAGGCTAGATCGGAGCTATACTGGACAACAACGTATTAGGGTTAAATATTCAGGAGTCCCTGTGTGACACTATCTAACGATGCGTTTTTTGCTCATTTTGAGGCGCTCTCTTTAACCCTAATCGATTGGTTTAACAGCCCAGGATTCTACATCCAGTTGGGTCTAGTGTTTGTGGCGTTGATTTTTTCGTACGCCCTCTCGCAGGTTCTGAGCTCCCGTGCGGCGATCTTTAACCACAAACGCGACGAGCAGGCTGTCGGCGGCTTTCGAGATCTGCTGGCCAGCGCTCGTCCTCTACTATTTCCGCTGCTGCTGATCATCACGCTGGCGCTAGCGGTAGATGCCAGTGATCACTTTTTTGCCCAGAGCTACCTGGTTCGCATCACTGAGAGTGCCGCGCTTGTTTTCCTGCTTTTTGTCTTTGTGCGCAACTTCGTGCAGCACAGGTTGTTGCGTACCCTGATACTTTGGTTGCTGATACCGGCTGCAGTGCTGCATGTGTTCGATCTGCTGGGCGCGGTGATTCAATATCTGGATCAGGTCGCACTCGAGGTCGGTAACATCAAGATCTCCGCATATGGTGTGTTGCGGATGTTGGTGTTTGGTTCGTTGCTCTTTTGGCTGGGTCGCTTATCACGCACTGCGGGTAATCGGATTATCCGTCGCCAAGAAGAGCTTGATGCGGGAACCCGAGAGCTTTTCGCCAAGCTGTTTGAAGTGGTGCTGACGGTCATTATCTTCCTGTTGCTGCTGCAGGTGATGGGTATCAACCTAACTGCATTGGCTGTCTTTGGAGGTGCCGTCGGTGTCGGGCTGGGCTTTGGATTGCAGTCTATCGCCTCTAACTTCATATCGGGCATTATCCTGCTTCTCGATCGCTCACTTAAAATTGGCGACTACATCGAGTTGGATGATGGGCAAGGAGGAGTGATTCGCGAGCTGAAGATGCGCTCGACTACGCTCGAGACCTTTGATGGTAAGGATATCATGGTGCCGAACGAGCGCTTTATGAGCAGCACCTTTACCAACTGGACACACAAAAACTCCAAACAGCGCTACTCAATTAACCTTCAGGTGGCCTATAGCACTGATCTGGACCGATTGTTCCCGTTGCTGCGTGAGGTTGTCTCTGAGCACCCTCAGGTCATCAGCGGTGATGAGGTTCCGTTAGAGGAGCGTCCAGATGCTGAGATCAAAGGGTTCGGTGACTCTGGTATCGATATTCTTATCGAGTTCTGGATGGAGGGGATCGACGATGGTCAGAATAGGGTGGGTGGTGACCTGCTGCTGATGATCTGGCATGCGCTAAAACAAGCGAATGTAGAAATCCCGTTCCCGCAGCGTGAGGTAAGAATTATTGGTGAGGGCACAGGGCAATCGCAGGTGGTTGGGCGCTAAGTCTAGATAGGGTGTACCCGAGCCGCTTGAAAAACGCTTGGGAGGTTTGAACGCGCCAAGACGCGTTCCTTCGTCGTTGTAGTTCAGCTATTTTCAGCGCTTTGAGACTCTTGGATCTGCTTACGAACTTCATCCATATCCAACTCTGTCGCTTTAGCGAGTAGTTCGCGTAAAGCACCGGCAGGCAGTGCGCCGCCCTCGTTATAGAGCAGGATGTTATCGCGAAAGACCATGAGCGTTGGAATCGAGCGAATCTGGAAGTGCGCTGCAATCGCCTGCTCAGCCTCAGTATTCACTTTGGCAAAAACAACATCGGGAAACTCTTCAGATACTGCTTCAAATGTAGGGCCAAACGCCTTACAAGGACCACACCAGGGTGCCCAGTAATCGACGATGACAAAAGGGTTGCCAAATACGGTGGCTTCAAAATTCTCTTCGTTTAGTTCAACTACAGCCACTGTTGGCCTCCTTCGGTAGGGTTAAATTGCTATTACCACATCAGGTCGTCGGGGATGACGTATTCCGCGTATGGATCATCCTCATCCGATGCTTGCTGGTCACTTGAGAGTGGGATGATGACCTCTGGGCGGCGCGCTTCAATCTTCTCAGCCACAACCGCAGGTACAAGTGCGTAGGTTGAACCAAATCGAGCCAGGCGTAATTGCGCTCGTGCGAGTGGTGACATCATATCGGCATCAACGTAGAGCGACTTGATTGTGGTCCCATCGACGAACTGAAAGCGTGTCTCAGCCTTGTCTGAGGGCCTTACCTGATGGCGTTCGATCAGCTGTTTTACCTGCGCATCGATCGCCTTCTGGTCTTGTTCTGCTTTGCGCGCTTCATTCAGTTGGCGGTCGCGTTCAGCCTTCTCTTTGCGTTGTGCCTCAATCGTATCGAGTCGCTGTTGGCGCTCAGCCTCTGCCTCTTGAGGCGCCTGCTTTTTCTGCTTGCGCTTATCGATGGTCGCTTTCTTTGCCTGCTGCTTGTTGGCGATACCCGCCTTGAGCAGTTGATCTTGGAGTGAACCTGCCATAGCCTCTGTGTCCAAATTCAAATTGTCGCGCGAGTGTATCATAGTATGACTTTTGTAGAGTGGCTCAGTCTGGCTCTTGTTTGCCTGATGGGGGCGGTTTCGCCGGGTCCGAGTGTGTTGGTTGTGGTTAATCAGACACTCAATGGTTCGCGCTTAAATGGTGTTTTAACGGCTATCAGTCATGGGTTGATGGTTGGCGTTTGGGCGTTGGTAACAGTGCTTGGAATCAGCCAACTGCTGCTGCACATACCCTTTCTACAGATCTTGCTATCGATATTCGCGGTGATCTATCTGCTCTATCTGGCACAAGGTGCTTGGCGCGGTGGCAAGATGCAGATTAGCACCCAGCGCACACAGAGGGCCAAATCCCTTGCCTCGGCAGTATCAGACGGAGCGGCAATCGCGCTGTTCAACCCCAAATTAGCGCTCTTCTTTTTGGCGCTTTTTACGCCGTTTGTCGATGCTGAGCGGGGCTTCAGTGAACAGTACTTGCTGGTGTTAACGCCCTGGGCGACCGATACGCTTTGGTATTTGGTTGTCGCAGTGCTGCTCAGTCGTCCGGCTAGCCTTGCGTGGTTAGAACAGCGTCAGCGGGTTATCAACCGTGTATTGGCGTTAGCGCTGGTGCTAATTGCGGCGCTGCTGCTGATCGGCTTGGCTGAGATTTAGTACCCAGTCCGTTTGCAATCAGTCGGGGGGCTGCTTATACTTCGCGCTCCTCAAAACGAGGCTGTTGTGGTGGCTCCATTGGTCCTCTCGCAATGATAAACCGTGAACCTGGTCAGGCCCGGAAGGGAGCAGCCACAGCGGTGGACTCATGTGCCGGGATGTGGCTGGTGGGGCCATCTCCATTTATGGCCGCTACTGTCAAAATTTCAGTTAAATTTCCCCGATTGATTCCTTCTCAAAATGTCGAGCACTACACTGAGTGTGGTAGTATCTGAACTACGAAAAACCGCTCCTAGGGAAGACGGATGAGTTATCAGGTACTGGCGCGCAAGTGGCGTCCAAAACGCTTTGTAGAGATGGTAGGGCAGGAGCACGTGCTCAAGGCCCTGGTGAATGCGCTCGATGATGATCGGCTGCACCACGCCTATCTGTTTACTGGTACTCGAGGCGTGGGTAAAACCTCGATTGCGCGTCTTTTTGCGAAGTCACTTAATTGCGAGCAGGGCGTCAGCTCAGAGCCTTGTGGCCAGTGTTCGGCCTGTACAGAAATTGCCGAGGGGCGTTTTGTTGACCTGATTGAGGTCGATGCGGCGTCGCGTACCAAGGTAGAGGATACTCGCGAACTACTGGAGAATGTCCAGTACGCACCTACTCAGGGACGCTACAAGGTATACCTCATAGACGAGGTGCACATGCTTTCTACGCACTCGTTTAACGCCCTACTAAAAACCCTGGAGGAGCCACCTCCACATATCAAATTCTTGTTAGCGACGACTGATCCGCAAAAACTACCGGTCACTATTCTGTCGCGCTGTCTGCAGTTCAACCTTAAGAATCTAGCTGCTGAACGCATCGTTGAGCATCTCAGTTTCGTTCTCGGCGAAGAGAGTATTCAGGCTGATGAGGCGGCGCTCTGGTTGCTGGCGCGTGCGGCCGAGGGGTCGATGCGTGATGCGTTGAGTCTGACTGATCAGGCGATCGCCTTTGGCGCTGGCTCAATCACCGATGACAACGTCCGAGCGATGCTCGGCACTATTGATCATCGCGTGGTCTTTGAACTGCTCAATGCTCTGGCAGAGTCTGATGGTGCGAAGCTGGTTCAGCTAGTCGCATCTATATCGGAGTTTGCGCCGGATTATGCTGGCGTGTTGGCAGAGATGATCAGCATTCTTCACCGTATTGCGCTGGCACAAGTAGTTCCAGACGCCATCGATAATGCTCTGGGTGATAAGGCACAGGTGGTTGATCTGGCAGCCAGGATGCGTGCAGAAGAGGTGCAGCTCTACTACCAGATCGCTCTGACCGGCCGTAAAGATCTGTCGATGGTGCCGCAGCCGCGGGAGGGGCTGGAGATGACGCTGCTGCGTATGTTGGCGTTCCGTCCTGCTGATCAGCGTCCTATTAACGCCGGTCCAGTGGTTGAATCTGCGACCGTTTCTGCGTCTACTGCACCTGCACCTGCACCTGCACCTGCACCTGCACCTGCACCTGCACCTACACCTACACCTACACCTACACCTGCAGCAAGCGCTCCGGTGAACCAGTCTGAACCGTCTGCTCCTGTTCATAGAGCGCCTGAGATAGCACCGCAAGACACGCCTGCGGCGTCTCCTCTAAATGCCCCATCTGCGCCAATCAGTGAACCGCCCCCTTGGGATGAAGAGCCGATGCCGGTCGAGGCGTATGGAGACGAAGCACCAAAAAAGTCTGATACCGACGTATCTGTCGCTGCTGCGCCCGAAGCGCAAGCAGTTGGCTCTGCGTCGGTTGCTGAGTCGCACGACAGTGGTGCAGAGGACTCTGCGGAGAGCTTTGAAGAGGCGGGCGTTGCTGATAACTCTGCACAGGATTCCGAGCAGGATGCTTTACCTGAGGTCGCAGCTGATATTGCAAATTCTGTAGCTGTTACTGATGACTCCTCAATCAATCAGTCTACAGGCCTAGCCCCTGAACCGGCGACGTCGCTCGCTGCGCTGCAACTGCCTCACTGGTTAAGGTTGGTAGAAGTACTGGGGCTGAGCGGTATGACTGAGAGCCTTGCGCGTAGCCTCTCGCTTGAGTCGATTAGCGGTAACAAACTCGCGTTGCACTACACTCGCGAGCAGGAGGCCCTGCTGAATGATGTACACAAGGCGCGTATCAGTGAGGCTCTGCAGGGCTATTTCGCAGAGCCTTTGGCGATTGAATTTGTATTAGGCGAGCAGTTGCAGGAGACGCCGCAATTGTATCGCCAGCGCAGAGACCGTGAACGCCGTGCAGCAGCGCTGGCTCATCTGCAAGCTGATCCGGCGGTACAACAGATTATCGAAGCTTTTTCGGCCGAAATCCTCAGCGATTCGGTTGAACCACTGAATATAGAGTAAGGAGATCGCATGTTTAATAAAGGCGGTATGGGCGGCATGGGTAACATCATGAAGCAGGCCCAGAAGATGCAGGAAGAGATGCAGAAGGCGCAGGAAGAGGTTGCTGCAGCTGAGGTGACAGGTGAGTCGGGTGCAGGCCTTGTGAGCATCGTGATGAACGGACGTCACGACGTTAAACGCGTCTCAATTGATGACGCGCTGATGGATGATGATAAAGAGATTCTCGAGGACCTGATCGCTGCTGCAATCAATGATGCGGTACGTAAGGTTGAGGCGAATACCCAGGAGAAAATGGGTAAGATCACTCAGGGCATGGGTATGCCTCCTGGCTTTAAGATGCCGTTCTAACGATGGCGTTAACTCCAAAGCTTCAGGCGCTTATTGAGTCACTGCGCCGTCTACCGGGTGTCGGACCTAAGACAGCGCAGCGCATGGCTTTGCATCTGCTCGAGCGCGACCGCGATGCGGCGCTAATGATCAGCGAGTCACTTGCAGCGGCGGCACGCGATATCGGCGAGTGCCAGCAGTGCCATTCACTCTCTGAAACCGAAGTCTGTGATATCTGCCAGCACCCGGGCCGCGACCGTACTACACTTTGCGTTCTGGAGTCGCCAATAGACCTAATGGCGATTGAGCAGACCGGTGGATTCTCAGGACTCTACTTTGTGCTTGGCGGCCATCTATCGCCGATTGATGGCATAGGTCCAGAGGAGTTGGGGATAGATCAACTCCTCGATCGTGTAGAGCAGGGCGAGGTGCGAGAGTTAGTGCTCGCCACCAACCCGACCGTTGAAGGTGAAGCGACGGCGCACTACATCGCTGAGCAGTTGGGTGACCTAGATATCAAGGTAAGCCGGATCGCACATGGTGTACCTGTTGGGGGAGAACTCGAATTCGTTGATGGCGGAACACTGGCCCACGCATTGGCTGGGCGCCGTCAGATGGAGCGCGGCAGGTGATTCCATTAGAGCAGTACAACTCCGAATCACTGATCAAATCGGCCGACGCGCCGATCTGGATTACTGACAACGCAACTCTCGCGCAGAAGTGTGAGCAGTGGAGTCACTGTCCGCTAATTGCGCTGGACACTGAGTTCATCCGTACTAAAACCTTTTATCCGATCCCGGGTCTTATCCAATTAGCGGATGATCAGTACTGTTATCTGATTGACCCACTTGCTATTAATGACTGGAATCCCTTGCGCAAACTTCTGACTAATCCAGATGTTTTGAAGCTGTTCCACGCCCCGAGTGAGGATATCGAACTCTTTCGGCACTCTTACCAGGTGGTGCCACAACCGCTATTTGATACTCAGATTGCAGCTGCCTTTGCGGGCTGGGGACACAGCCGCGGTTTGCAGAAATTGCTCAAGTTGGTGTTGGATGTTGATCTCGATAAAGAGGAGACCCGCTCCGACTGGCTGCAGCGTCCGCTGACGGCCAAGCAGGAGCGCTACGCAGCGCTCGATGTAGCGCACCTTGTTGAGCTTTACCGTCGTATTCAGGCCAAACTGGTCGCGAATGGTCGTGGCCCTTGGGCGAGTGAAGAGACGGCGCAGATGGTGGCAAACGTTGCTAACGCCGAGGCGGATATCGACACTTACTACCAGCGTTTTACACAGTTGGCTAATCTGGCACCCCATCGACAGACGGCGTTACGCGATGTGTGTGCTTGGCGTGAGCGCGTAGTGCGCGAGGAAGATCGTACGCGTAACTCCCTGCTGTCGAACCACCTAATTGTCGAGGTCTTTAAACGCTGGACTAAGAGCTTGAAGGATTTCTCAGAGATCAAAGAGATGCGCGGTTCAGTGGTGGGTACCTATGGGATGACTATTGTTTCGATGCTGCGAGAGGCGCGTACGGCGCACAAAATTAATCCAGCGCCGCCAATGCCAAAACCACTCGACTTTAAGTGGCACGGTGTGGTGAAACAGCTTCGCAAGTTCGGGCAACAGATTTGTGAACAGCAGGATATCCCGCAAGAGCTGCTACTGCGCAAGCGCGATATTGAAGATCTGATTCGTGCCTTTGATGAGGGCGTTGAAGGTGATTCAATTCTGCCACCAAGCCTGCAGGGGTGGCGTCAAAACCTCATTGGTGAGCCTTTGGCCATTGAGCTGCAACGAATTATTGAAGAGAGAAGTGAATGATTGTCTGTTCTATCTATCGTAGTCCGAAAAAAGAGGAGATGTACCTCTATGTGGATAAGCGTGATGGTCTAGATCGCGTCCCAGATGCGCTCAAAGAGATGTTTGGTGCACCGGCACATGTGATGGATATGCCGCTCACGGCAGAGCGCAAGCTAGCGCGTGCCGATACGGCAAAGGTGCTAGATGGCATCCGTGATCAGGGCTTCTATCTGCAGATGCCACCACCGAAAGAGGACTATATGCTCGATATCCACATCGATCGCCCAGAGACCGGTGTGCGCTAATGTCCGAGGTTTTTTGGCGTTCCAAAACGCTAGAGCAGATGACCGAGACGGAGTGGGAGTCACTCTGTGATGGTTGCGCACTCTGCTGTCTACACAAGGTTGAGGACGAAGACACTGAGGAGGTGTTCTACACCACCGTAGTCTGCAATCTACTTGATACTGACACCTGCCGTTGTACCCAGTATGAGCGTCGCTCCGAGCTCGTGCCGAACTGTGTGAAGTTGCGTCCCGAGGATGTAGCCGAGTTTCACTGGTTACCGCCGAGTTGCTCATATCGATTGTTGTATGAAGGTCACCAGCTACCCGCGTGGCATCCCCTCGAAACCGGCAATCCTCGCTCGGTGATGGAGGCTAATGCTTCAGTCTTGAGCTACTACGAAGTCAAAGATAACGAGATCTCAGAAGATGAGATCATCGACTACATTATCGATCCGGATGAGGGGTGATAATTCCCGTATGAGTATAAAACTTCGTCAAAATTGCATTGTACGTGTCGGGGTGGCTGAAATTAGCCAAGTGCCCAGCGTCGTCTAAGCTGTGGAAGCTTGCGTTTCTTAAATTTTCGCGCAACCACAGGGCGTGGAACTGACGCTCACTGGCTTCTAGTGAGCCTGTCGTTATTAGTGCCGGTCCCTCGTACTTTTTTATACTTGTAATTAGATCTGAGCTGAATTCAAAGTTGTGCCCGGCCGGGGTCTTGAGATCGGCTGCTGCGTAATCGGCAACTATTTTTGAAACCTCGCTTAACTGCGCACCTGTCAGTCCCTCGCGCATCATCGGATGAGATAGCCACTCTTGCTTTAGGCGTTCAAGCTGACCGGCCTTAGCCAGATCTATGAAGTTGTTTAGCGGTATTGCTTGCTGTTGCGTTGGAGCTTTAACGCCGTCCACTGCTGCTCCGTGAAGAGCCAGAGAGGCAATTTTAGAT
>Ga0209138_1003795_pt1 | contig 10541 bp, 3 predicted proteins | sample SaaInl3SG_22_DNA_FD_184645 | JGI IMG/M metagenome (GOLD analysis project Ga0209138, IMG submission 184645) | Marine microbial communities from expanding oxygen minimum zones in the Saanich Inlet - ESP_153SG_22_DNA (SPAdes) (version 2) | ecosystem: Environmental > Aquatic > Marine > Intertidal... | reverse complement strand
TATCTGAAAGCGGAATAAATTTAAATCTTATAGGTAGTGCAGAAGCACAACCAGTTGTACCTACTACTCAAGCACCTCCTTTACCTACAGGTAGTTCAGGATCAGGGCAAACAGCTGGAATAGTTCAAACACCTGATATGTCTGACGAATCAATTTCTAGTCTTCCTCCTGGAGTAACACCTGGAAATTTTGGTATGCCTCCTGAAGAAATTAAAAGAAGAGAAGAAGACAAAATATTAAATCAAGGAGATTATGGAGTTCACGATAGGATTATTCGTAACGGTTCAGTATATAATTATGATGAAGAATCTGGTAGTTATATTGATAAGGAAGGGCGTACTTATACAAGAGATCCTTTAGAGTTTATTTTAGATCTTCCAAATGCAATTACTGCTGCACAAAATAAAGTAAAAAAGCCTTCATTAAATCAAGAAAATGATATTTTAATTGGCAAAACACCTAATGGAGCAGATGTATATCAAGATGATCAAAATGGAAGGTATTATGTAATTTCTGGACCTGATAAAAATATTAAACGAGCTTTACCTCGCTGGCAGGAAGATGAAATTATCTTTAATGATCCTAATAGTAGACCTGTAATATCTGCTCCAGATTCGCCTTATCTTGATAAAGATAAAAGTGAACTTCCTTTGCTTCCAGGAACAGAAGAATTAATTCCAGATGCTGCAATTCCCCCTAAGCCAGACGAAGAACAAATTACTTCTGATGTAAACGAAATTATTGATGCTGCAGACACTGACAGTGATACAGGAAGCCCTCCTGCTACAAATCAATTTACACCAGAACAGCTAGATGCACTTAGAGCTAACGGTCTTGATGTTGATGAAAATGGAAACATAATCCAGTTAGCTCCAGATAATGACATGACTTCTAAAGTTAAAAACTATTTTACTCAGATGTTTAGCGATTTATTTAATGGCCCTGAACTTGCTCGTATGGCAGTTATGTATGCTGGTTCTCGTGCATTAGGATATGATCACGGTGGTTCTATTAGTTATTCTATGAAGAACTATTTAGAGCGAGTTGATGCTAATGTAGCTGCTCGCCAAGCGTTTGTTACTGATAAAGATAACTTAGAATATTATACTGAAGCTACTTTACAAGAATATAGAAAAACAGGAGACCTTTCAGTACTAGAACCAAAGACAACAGGCTACTCTGCTATTGGTATGGGTGATAATATCTGGCATGAAGATTATGGCGTATTACCTACAGTTAAAGTGGGTGATGGTGAATATGCAATTGAATACGCAGGTCAATATTTACCTTTTAATCACCCCTTAATGAAAGGTAAAACTCATAAATTTAAAGAAGAACTTCATGACGCACAAAAAATAAATACGTATTTCTTAGAGCGTAATGAAAATACAGTTAATCAATTAGAAAAAAAGTTTAAAGATTTTGATTTATCAATAGATGCAAATTTAGTAGAGCTTGCAGATACTGCATCTGATCTTTATACAAAAGAAATACTTATATGGGGCAAGAATCCTGCTGCACAAAATAAAATAAGATCAAAAATTAGAGAAGCACAACAAATGTATTTAAACGCCTATGCTAAAGCTTCTGCTGGACAAGGTCCAACACCAACTAGTATAGAAGTGTATTATAATAAACTTGTAATGCCTCTAAAAACAGATGGTCTTGTTAGTTATGAGTTAATAAGAGATTCTGATATTCAAAAATTTACTGAAGTAGATAATCAAATTAAAGAATCTGCAGAAAGAGCTAATGAGAGCCCTGCAGCTCAAGCAAAAATATACCGAAACTTATGGGTATCATTTGAAACTAAATGGAAACAGAATAGTAAAGGTAGTAAATTTGAAGGCTTAATGACAGGATCAGGAGGCCATAATGACTTTACTTATTGGATATTTCATTTGTTAAATGATAGTAATGAAGAGCTTCATAATGCTGCATTAAAACTTTATGAAAAATAGGAGAAGCTTATGGCTGAAAGAACATTCATTGACTCGGAAGGAGTTGAGCGTTTATTAATTGACGGAGATACTACAACTGATTCTCAAGGTAATCGCCAAAGAATTATGGGTTATGATGCACTTGAAACCGATAAGTTAATTCGAAATGATAAAGGTGAACTTGAATTTATTAGAGGTGATGTTGGTGGAGAAGAACAAGCCGAATTAATTTCTAAAATAATAAATGAAGGTAACTTTAAAACTGTAAACAATACAGGACAAACAGACAGAAGTGAAGGGGGGAGGGAGTTAATAACTCTCTCCAACCCTGAAGGCGAAGACTTAGCTAATTTATTATATTCTACAGGTGTAGTTCCGCTTGATGAAAATGCTTCTCCTGAAGCAGTAAGAATGAAACGTGAAGCAGACTTAATTGCAACTGTACTTGGAGAAGAGGCAGTACCACATTATGCTGTTTCAAAAGAGTTAAATAATTATATTAATAGTCATGGTCTTTTGTTTAAAGAAAAAGCACTTAATGAAAAAACATATGATCCTGAAATACATTCAGGAGTTATGTTTAGGCATAGCGACCGAGGCTTAGATAACCGTGCTGATGGTATTTTACAGTCAGCAGGTACTGCATGGAGCGTTGGTGTTGAGGGGCTTAAAGATGGTTTGTTTGGTTATGCCGATGCTATTGGTCAAACAGTAGGCTTAGAAAGCTTAGAACGTTTTGGCGAAGCAGGAGTAGCTAGATCACGAGAAAGGTTAAGTGACTTACCGGAAATAACATTAGATTATAAAGATGTTACTTCAGTAAGACGCGGTTTTGAGTATTTACTTAATAATACTGTTATGATGACTCCTCAAATTCTTTCTGTGTTCGGAGCTATGGTTGCTGCAGCACCAGCGGCAATAGCAGGAACAGCAGTAGGAGGGCCAGTAGGCGGCGTTGTTGCAGGAACAAGTGTTGCATTAGCTCCTATTGCAATTGTTTCAGCAGGACAAACTTGGAATGAAATGGAAGGAGAAAAAGGGGCTGCTCAATTTGTTTCGGCTTCTTTAACAGGTATAGGCGTTGCTTCATTAGAACGTTTTGGTTTAAGTAAGTTAATGAAGCCTGGTAAGGTATTATCACAAGAAGGCGAAAATAAAGTAATTAATGCTTTAGTTAAAAGAGATAATATAAGTCCAGCTGCAGCTAAAAAACAATATGATTCTGTAACTAGAAAAGAAATTGCAGGTTATACTAGAGAATTAGGTATTCGTTTAGAACCTGAAATGATAAGAAATTTTAGTACTCAAGAATTAGGTAAGAGAGCCTTATCAGGTTTTGGGATTGAAGCAGGTACTGAAATGCTTCAAGAAACAGCAATGATGAGCACTGCAGCATTAACTTCAGACACTACTTATACTGCACAAGAAGTTGCTGATCGGTTAATTAACGCTGGATTAGCAGGTGGAACAGTCGGTAGTGCATTAGGCACTGCAGGTAGCCTTCATCATCAAGGTAGAAATAAATTTCTTAAAACAGGATTAAATCAATTTGATCCAAACCGTTTTACTTTAATGGAACAAAAGAAATCTAAAGCAGATGCAGAAGGTGTTCCTATTAGAGACACGCTAATGCCCACTCGCTTAGAGAATGGGCGAGAGTTAAAGTCTGTTGTAGAGCAAGCAGAATATGACAACAATAATAATTTAATCTCTAACGAAGTAAGAGGAGCTATTAAAGGAAGTGCTTCTGCTTCTCATGATAGATATAAAGATAAGCGTGTAGGAATTCGTAATATGTTTGCGGATGCAAATGAATTTACAGATTACATTTCAGCATTAACTGATGGGTTAACTAAATTAGTTTTTGCTTCAGAGGTTAAAGCAATTAAAATGCATAGGCTTTTAGAAAGCCAAGTAGCTTTAGAAAACTTTCATACATGGGGTGCAGAAACAACAGGTAGATATAATAGTGGTAGTAACCATAAAGAATATCAAGATCTAATTGAAGGTGAATTAAATCAATACCTTGACAATAAAATTATAGCTGCTCTCTTTAATGTTAAGTCAGTTAAATTTAATAATGCTAAAGAAATAAGCAAACAAATAATTGAATTTGCCTCTTCAGGTCAATTTGAAATTTGGGAGCTGCATACATTAGGTGCAGCAGGGGCTTTCCCTGTTGCTAAGATAGCATTAGACCCTAAAACAACACCGAGAGAAAGATCAGCGGCCCTTAACAGATTACGTCTTCTTGGTTTAACTGAAATAGAACAAATACAACAATACTACAATTCAGTTGTTGAGAAAAAATCTAGTGATGGTGTTTTTGATTTAACAAATTTAGATGGAGAAATTTTAACTCCTGAACAAGAAGCTGCTCAACGGTTATTATATGCCGCTTCAAAGCAATTTCAAATTGCTCACAGAGAACAACATGCTATAGTTAGAGAACACGCATTAGATGAATCTCGATTTGATGAATACTTTAAAGAAGACGAACTTTATTACAACAAAAATTCTTGGTGGCAAGACCAAGGTTTTGATTGGTATAAAGTTAAAAAAAATAAACAAGGATTTTTATCTTGGCTAGAAACCCATACCGAGCTTACATCTACGGAAAGATTAGAGCTATACGAAAGTATAGTTAGAGAAGGCCAAGGTAATGTAGTAACTAATCAATCGCTTGTTCAAGGTAGAAAGTATAAGCCATGGGCATATTACTCTCAAATGAAAGATTACTCAACTAAACCTGACTTTGATAAATTTTCTAGCGAGAATTTATTTCAAGCCAATGCAAGAAGAACTAAAGAAACAGCTAAGTACGCTGCAGTTACAAAGTTTTTTGGGCATGGAGGAAGAAAGTTAGATAACTTATATTACAATTTAAAAAGAGAAAACATCTTAAGTGATGACGAAATTGATCAATATATGTATTATCAAATTTCAGCTATTAATAGTAGCCATGGTAACTTTAATCGGATTGAAAACCCTCGTTGGGCAGCTATTAATTCGGTATTAACTTCATGGTCATTAATGGTTGGGCTACCATTAGCAGCACTATCGTCTATTCCAGAAACACCTATGATTTATTTTAATATTAAAGATGATGTAGAATTTAATGCAGCAACTAAACAATTGATGAATCAAATAACGCAAGCCTTTGATAAGACAATATCCGAAGAAATAAAAAAGACTGAAGATATGCTTAAAAGAATTAATCAAAGCGCAGATAGTGGGTCAGTAGTTGATCGATTAGCAACAGGTGAAAGAGATATTGCTTTCTTAAGAGCGCATGATGCATTCTTTAGAGGCACAGGTATTATTGCAATTACTCAAGTTCAGCGAAGAATTGCAGCTGGTTTTGGAATTGACTTTATAAGAAATAGTTTTGATATTCTTAGGTTAGCTCCTCGCAAATCTAAAATTGTAAAAGTTAAAGGATTTGCTGGAATAGAAAGAGAAGAAGAACAAGATTTAGGAATTGATTTAAATAAGCTCAATGATTATGAAATGCGGGCTTACAATCAACTAACTGATCTTGGATTTAATGTAAATAAGTTTTTAAATATATTAGAAGATCTCGAATTAGAGTATCAAGATGCGATATTTGATGTAACTTCTAATCGACCAGCAGAAATTGATGATTATAATTTTGTAAGAAGCCCTGGACCTAGAGAAAAAGCATTAAGAAAGATAGCCAAAGGTGAAATAAAAACAGATATAACTATGCGAGATAAATCTGTTATTGATCGTGCAGGTGAGCTTCAAGAAGAAATAAATAACATGGTAGATCTTGCATTATATCGTTTTGTAAAAGAAAGAGTTCAATTACCTGGATCAGCTAATAGACCCTTATGGATGCAAGACCCCCGTTATCAATTGTTTACTCAGTTCAATGGTTTCATTAGTACATTTACAGCTAATATAATACCTAAGCTTTGGAATAGACAATTAGCTAAAGGTACTCCTAAAGTTAAGTATGATACCTTTGCAATGATTGTAATGATGGTTGCGTTAGGAGGTGCTTCACAATATCTTAAAGATCTTTTAAAGTTCGGTAAGCCATCTCCGTATTTGGATACAAAAGGTTATATTCAAAGAGCAGTTTACTCTTCAGGAATTATGGGTCAGTATGAAAGATTAGCAGATCTAGCTGTACCATTGTACCCTGAACGTTCTGATGGAGCTGCAGACTGGTTATTTAATGCAATGATAGGCGAATCAGGACCAACAGTGCGTAACTTAACAAAAGTAGTAGATGCTACAAATAATTTATTACAAGGCGAAACAGAAAGAGCGGTCTCTAAATTTGCTGGGGTAACACCTGGCGTTGGACCTTTCACAAGTGTTCGTTATGGTATTTCAGACATTGCACATGCTAAGAATCCTCTTCCAGAGGGCGAAATACCTACTGCAAACGAGATAAGAGATTATCTTTTAAATTAAACCTACGGGTGGCACTCCAAAGGTGTCACCCATACTAGGAGAAATAATATGCCACCTAAAAGTACTATAACAACTCAAGGCAGAGCTCAAATAGAAGCTGATAATCTTCGTAAGCTAAATATAGCTAAAGATAATTATGAGTTAGATCAGATAATAACACCTTCAACATCAGAAGCACCAACACCTACTGCTGTAAGGACACCTCTTATTGCTAAAAAAGACCAAGGTGTAAGTTTACCTACTGGATCAAAAGGAATTGAAGATCCTCCTTTAATACAAGCGGCTGAAGGGGAAGTAACAACCGCTTCAGATTTAGTTGAAACTTCTGAAAGAGAAGGTTCAGGATTAAATCGCTTCGTTGAAGCAGCTGCTAAGCAAGGCGTGTTTGATGATGAAACACAAACTGTTTTGCGTGGAGATAACCCTGAACAAAAAGCTAAAATCCAAGAGGGTATAGAAAGAGATTTAGCTAGCCAAAGTGCTAGAGCATCAAGAGATACTCCTGCTACTTATAGATCCACTAACCAAGAAGAATTTATGAGTAATTTAGGGCTTAAACCTGAATTAACTAGTGGAGTGTCTAGTGTAATGGGTCAAGGCATTATTTTTAATGATAAAATAAACAATGCGATTAGACCATCATTAGCTAATAGCACTGAAGAAGCTTTTAAATTACAAGACTTTATTACAAGCAACGGATTGTGGGATTCTAATACACAAAGATTAACTCCAAATGTAGGAACTGCGTTAGCCGTTTCTTTTCTTTCAATTGCAAACGATATCAATAATAAGACAGATAACTCAGTTAATTCTGAACAAATAGAATTAACAGGTGATTCACTTAACCCTGATTCAATACGTGAAAGAATTTCTTCTGATTTATTTGATAGATTACTTGAAAATCCTAATGTTGGTTCTGACCCTCGAATGAGAACTGGATTTGGAAAAGCTTCAGCAGCAATTGACCCTGAAGTAAAATCGATGTTTGATCTTATTGCATATAAAATATTTTCAGATCAAGGTTTGTTTGATGTACAAGACCTTAATCAATATGATGATACAACTACTATTAAAGAAGAGATAGTAAGACTATCAGGAAAAGGAGTTGCTTATTTTGAAAATGCAAAAGATGTTTTGTATGCAATACATCCTGACCGTAGAGTTAATGTGAGTTATAGTCCTGCACCTGTAGAAGGTTTACCTGGAAGGGAGCGGGAGCTTGGCGATAAGGCAAAATCAATTTCTAAAAGAAACAAGTCAAGTAAAAATACTATATTAGAAGATACAATTAAGCTTAAGCTATCAACAATCCCTTTGCGTATCGATAAAGAGGGCTTACAATATGCAAGCATGTTAGTTAATGATACTGTATATCTTAATGAAAGAGGAATGGTCGCTTTCCAAGAAAGCTCCCCAACAGGGCGAACTTGGTCCGTTGGAAAATTCGCTTCTCTGTTAGGTTTAGATGAAGCAAATTGGATGGAAGCTAGAGAAAAAGCATTAAAACGATATGGCAAAGAAAGAGAATCTGAAGCTAATGATGAGGCAGATAAAGCTATTCGTATGAAAGCGCGTAAAGCTTTACAAACAATTGAAGATGGGTTTAACAATGTTGATACAGTATTCTATAATAAATACATGCATGCCAGTTCAGTTGGACGTTTCTTTGTAAGAAATACTGTATTAAATGGACAAAGTGATAAAGCCTTAAGTCGTGGTATGGTTATTAGTGCTAAGAAATTAGTAATAAAACCAAATAACCCCCTTAAAGGAAGGGATAAAAGGCTCTTTGATAATTGGAAATATATTATTGGTAAAAATCTTTTAGACCCAGATACAACTTCAGGCTATGATTTAACTAATAAACTTAGAACAGAAGATATGACTTGGAATGCAATTAGTAAGCTGTCAAATGAAATTATTGATAACCCTAATAATGAAACATATAATATTTGGTACAGTAAAGGCGTAGCCCTTAGAAAAGCTTTAGAAGAAGGGAATATAGACAATCTTAAAAAAGCTATTGACAATGGTCCTCACGCTAAATCGTTTTTAAAATCCGGAGAATGGGGTTATAAGCTACAAAGTTATATTGACTTTGCAAATTATGTTGATGCAAAAAAGAATAATACTAGTTTTGAAATGAGAGCAACAACTCAGCATGATGGAAAACAAAATGGTATTGCAATTCAAGCAATGCAAACAGGCAATTTCTCTATGCTTAAACTAGTAGGTATGATTTATTCAGCTGATAGCGATAATGTAATTCCTCAAGGTGATATTCGTGATTTATTTTTTCAATCAATAACTAATAGTGTAGACAGGTCTTTTTCAAATACCCCTGATAAAGCTAATTTTTGGAGTGATTTGCTTAATGAAATTAAAAATCAACCAACTGAAAATAGAATATCATTAATTAAAGATTTATCTAAAGTACCGCTTATGGAATCCTCATATGGTATGCCTGTAGAATTTCATTTTGAAACAGCATTAAAGTTTTTAGATAGTAAAGAAGGTAAAAACATATTTAAAAGTGTTGAAATAAAACATGCTGAATTAAAAGATTACTTTCAAGACAGAATAAAAGTAGCAAGTGATTTAAATACGTTGATTGGAGCAGGTTTAACAACAACATTAAATCTTGATCAGCAAAAATTATATAAGAATGCTGGTATGGTCTGGGCTATGTTAGGAGTTACTCCGGAAATGTTAGGGCCATTAGGTACTGATATATATATGGGAACTAATGAGCATTTTAAAACTGGTAAAACAATTGAAGTAGAAAATGAAGATGGTTCAATTAATATATTAGAAATGACTGAGAAAAGATCTACAGGTAGTTCAGGAAAACGTGTACGCGGTAGAGTCTTTAATAAAGAAACTCAAGAATATACAATGGCTGAGAGATCAAGATTTGGAAAGTTAGTATCTAACCAACTTCCTGTGTTAACTGTCCAACAAATTGATGCTACAATAATGGCTAGGACTCTTGATAACGTTAATAAAAACTTTAACAAAAGAGGACAAGCCTTTGAACCAGTTAAATTTGTATTACCTGTTCACGATGCTATTATTACTAACGCAGATGGTGTAGATGTTTACCATAGAGAAATTAATAATCAATTTAAAAAAGTAAATATGGAATACTCTATTTCGCAGTCTATATATCAAGGCTTAAGTAAAGCTATGGATAAGATGAAAGAAAGGGTTAGCCAAAATCCTAACAAGTTAGTAGATATTAATTATGAAAGTAGATATCGCGCTGTACATGATCAAATAGTCTTAATTGAAGATAGGATTAATGAACAAAAAAGAATTTATTTTGAAGCTACAGGAAAAGAAATCTCAGATGACCAAGTAGGAGGTATTCCTTCTTCAGATAAAGCATTATTAAAAATGGCTAGACAAGAAGGTTGGACACGGGATGGTGGTCAACTTCGATTAGCTACTTTATATCAAATAATTGTAGACTATGAAAAGAAAAGGCGAATTAAAGCTAAGTTAAAAGCTAGACATGAAGAACAAGAGAGTTTAAAATCTAAAGTTTTTAATGCGTTAGCTGAAAGACCTTATCAATATAATTAGGAGGACAAAATGACTATTGAAAAAAGCTACAATAGATTAGCGTTACAAGGGCTTGATTTTGATGACATGGACTTTGTCAAAACATTTAATTTAGATCCTAAAGTTGCATACACACCTCAAATTAATTTTGAGATGCTTAATAATGTATACGAAAAAAATGTTAGTAATTTTATTAATAAAGGAATGTCTATGAAGCAAGCTAAAACAGAAGCAGGAAGGCTTCGAGCAGATGCTAAATCTGAAATACAAAAACTTTTAAAATAAAAATACCCCACAGGGAATCCTTAATGGAAACCTTGTGGGGTTTTTTTTTATTTAACAAAAGAAGTAATCAGATTCTTTTACTTGTTGTATGTCTAAGCTACCAATTAAGGGTGCAGCGTCTTCGCAGCCTTTACCGAATGCTATTGTTTCATAGAAGTTATCTACATTATAGATGTCTACAAAACGATCTCTAGTAACTGACATTAGGTCTTCTATACTATCTGCATGAGTACTAAACGAATCATGTACAGCACCAAAGTCGCCGTCCCATTCAGACACAACAAGTGCCATATGAGAAGCATCCAT
>Ga0209138_1003788_pt1 | contig 10554 bp, 9 predicted proteins | sample SaaInl3SG_22_DNA_FD_184645 | JGI IMG/M metagenome (GOLD analysis project Ga0209138, IMG submission 184645) | Marine microbial communities from expanding oxygen minimum zones in the Saanich Inlet - ESP_153SG_22_DNA (SPAdes) (version 2) | ecosystem: Environmental > Aquatic > Marine > Intertidal... | reverse complement strand
GCCGATTTGATGCCCTATGGCGGGATCAAATCGAGCGGGATCGGCAAAGAGGGTGTGCGCACCACCGTGAACGAAATGACGAATTGGAAAACGGTCATCATGCACTCTCGCGTCTAACGCGAGACAACAAAGGAGGAACACCATGAAGGGTCAATCCGGCAAAACAGTCCGTCTCACGGTGGCGCACGCCATCGTGAAATACATCAGCGCCCAGTATTCAGTCGCTGATGGTCACCGGGTACGTATGGTTCCCGCCGCTCTGGGCATCTTTGGCCACGGCAACGTTGCCGGCCTCGGGCAAGCCCTTGACCAGTACAGCGACGACTTGCCCTTCGTTCAGGGCCGAAACGAACAGGGCCTCGCGCACGCTGCCATTGGTTTCGCCAAAGCCACCCACCGACGCCAAACGTTGGCTGTCACCGCATCCATTGGGCCAGGCGCAATGAACATGGTCACCCCCGCAGCTCTCGCCACCGTGAATCGCTTGCCGGTCTTGCTGTTGCCCGGTGACACCTATGCCACCAGAGCGCAAGGACCCGTGCTGCAGCAGCTCGAGCGCCCCGGAGAACCAGAGGTGTCGGTGAACGACGCCTTTCGACCCATCTCCCGTTTCTTTGACCGGATCAGCCGGCCCGAGCAGATTCTGACGGCCCTACCGCAGGCTTTCCGGGTTCTTGCCAACCCGACCGAGACCGGAGCTGTGGTCCTCTCCCTACCCCAAGACGTCCAATCCCACGCGTTTGATTACCCGGTCGAGTTCTTCGCCGAAAACGACTGGGTGATTCGCCGTCCCGCACCCGATGCCGACGAGGTTGCTGCCGTCGCTGCCATGATTGCCGCAGCACAGAAGCCCATGATCATCGCTGGCGGTGGCGTTCACTACTCCCAAGCAACCCCAGAGCTTGAGGCTCTCGCCTCTGCGACCGGGATTCCGGTCGCAGAGACCTTTGGAGGCAAAGGCGCCATTCAACACCCGGGCCCCTGGCACTGCCGCGGTATCGGTTTAGAGGGAACCCCTCACACGAACGTGTTGGTGCGTGAAGCCGACCTGATCATTTCGGTGGGAACACGGTTGGCCGATTTCGCCACCGGATCTCAATCGCTGTTTGATAACCCGGATGTGGCGTTTGCGTCCATCAACGTCACCGAGCACGATGGCCTCAAGCAGGGGGCCACCACCGTGGTGGCCGATGCCAAGCGCGCGCTGGCTGCTCTCACCAACGAGCTCACGGACTACTCGGTACCCGAAGCATGGTCTGACCGGGTGAGCAGTCTGATGAGCGAATGGGCGGGCATCCGAGAAGAAGCATTGGATTCCTCGGTGCTGTTTGATCAGAGCACTCTGGAGGGTTCCGAACCCACGGATGCTCTACTGACCCAAGCCCAGCTCATTGGCCTCATGCAGGAAACCTCGCGCGCTGGCGACACCATTGTGGCGGCAGCGGGAGGTCCTCCCGGTGACTTACAGAAAGCATGGGATGCCACCGAGGGTCGCCACTGCCATCTTGAATTTGGCTTTTCGTGCATGGGCTACGAAATCCCCGCCGCCATGGGTGTGCGGTGGGCCAACCCCAACGCCGACAACCGGGTGATGAGCTTCATTGGTGATGGCACGTTCGTAATGGCCCCCACCGAATTGGTAACCGCGTGCCAAGAGAACCTGCCGCTGACGATTGTCGTCGCGGAAAATCACGGATACCAGGTGATCCGTCGACTGCAAATGTGGCGTTCGGGTTCGCACTTCGGTAACGAATTCCGCTACCGCACCGGTGATGACATGGTCACCGAAAAGAAGGCAGGCCGACTCGAAGGTGACTACCTCGATATCGATATCGCGAAGATGGCTGAAGGTATGGGAGCCACCGCCATTCGCGCAAGCAGCGCCGACGAAGTCCGTGAAGCGCTCGTGAAGGCCCGCGATCACGACGGTCCGCTGGTTATTGTGGTTCCCACGATCCCGCACGCCAATCTGCCCAGTGCTGATGTGTGGTGGGATGTGGCACCAGCAGAAGTGTCCACCCAAGAGTGGATTGCAGGAAAACGCGATGAGTATGAGGTGGGGCTTTCCCACCAGAAATGGCACGGATGAACAACACCGCATCGGTGGAAACACTGCGAAAGTGTTTCGAGAAGCCTGGCATGAGCCCGGGAACCTTCTTGGGGCTCGCGAGCCCCAGCGCCATCGAGGTGGCCGCCCTGGCCGGTTGCGAGTGGGTCTTGTTGGACTTGGAGCACGGCGGCGGGACTCTCGAGCAGGTGGGCCCCAGCGTTCAAGCAGCCAACGCCGCCGAAGTAGGGCTGGTAGTTCGGGTGCAGAAGCCCGAGCGATCCACGATCGGGTGGATGCTTGATCAGGGCGTTGCCGGCGTGATGCTGCCGCGCATCGAATCCGCCGAAGAAGCCCGGGAATACGCGTCGTACTTTGATTACCCACCCGCTGGTCAGCGCGGTGTCGCCTCCTACACGCGCAGCGCTGGCTGGGGATCCCACTCCGTGCGATCGACCGCGCGAGGCCTCTGTATCGTTCAGATTGAAACCGCGGGGGCGATGTCCGAGCTCTCGGACATCGCGGCACTACAGGGCATCAATTCGCTCTTTATCGGCCCCCTCGACTTGTCGTTTGCCCTGGGTGTTCCCGAAGACATGGACAGCCCGGTGTTCACCGAGGCTTTCGCCGAGGTGGTGAAACACGGCCACGCTCACAACCTCTCCGTAGGATCCCTGATCTCGGATCCAGCTCGCATTCCTTTTATGCAAGACCAGGGAATTGATTACCTCTCTCTGGGCTCCGACGCTCTGGCGCTGCGCCGCGGGCTTAGCGCCCAAGTTGCTGCGCTCACGGCTGGCGACTAATCAACCGCCATGGAACAGCACTCTGACGAATTACCTGTCGTTGTTGGGCTGGGACCCGTCGATGCCGCGACGGTAAGCCCGGTGCTCGATGGAGTAGCTCGCTTTGTTGCCGATCCCAGCCCCGCAGACCTTGAGCACGCCGTAGGAGCCATTGTTCGCGCCCACGTCAACCTAGGTAAAGCAATGTTCGCCACCTTGCCCGCCTTGCGCGTGGTGGCACGAACCGGCGTGGGAACAGAGCGCGTGGATCTTGACGAAGCTCGAGCGCGTTCCATTCCCGTCGTCATCACCCCCGGTGCAAACACCGAAGCGGTAGCCGAGGGCGCACTCGCGCACCTTCTCGCACTCACCAAATCCCTCTCCCCGCTCACACACCTTTTGAGCACCGGCGCCTGGGAGGACCGGGCAACAATCCCTGTGGGTGACCTGCGGGGTGGAACACTCGCCATCCTCGGCTACGGGCGTATCGGGCGCGCAGTAGCGCGCCTAGCCCACGCCTTTGGGATGAACTGTGTGGCCTACGACCCGTTCGTCACTGAGGCAGACATTCGATTGGCTGCAAGCCTGGACGAAGCGCTGTTCGGGGCCACCCACGTGAGTGTCCATTTGCCAGCCACCGACAACACCAGGGGGCTCCTCAATCGAGAGGTGATCGCCTCCCTCGCACCCGACACAATTCTCGTGAACCTCGCCCGTGGCGATATTCTCGATCTCGACGCAGCGCTCTGGGGTTTAGAAACCGGGCACCTTGGCGGTCTTGGACTAGATGTTTTCCCCACCGAGCCACCGGCGCACCACCCCGTGTTTGAGCACCCCCGGGTCATTCTCACCCCGCATGTGATGGGGCTCACCACCGCGAGCACAGCGGCGACTTTTATCCAAGCCGCGGAGGGCATCGCCGATGTTCTGCGCGGGAAAAGCCCAGCATTTCAGGCATAAACCACAGAAGGAGAAACAATGAGCCAAATCCGTATCGCAGGAGCACCCATTTCTTGGGGCGTGTGTGAGGTTCCCGGGTGGGGCCACCAGATGAAGGTTGACCGAGTACTCACCGAAATGGCGGACCTCGGGTTGGAAGCGATGGAGTTTGGTCCGCTGGGTTTCCTACCCGAAGACCCGCAAGGCCGGAAGGATGCGCTGGCACGCCACGGAATGAAAGCTGTCGGCGGCTTCGTTCCCGTGGTCCTGCATGACCCGGGTCACGACCCGCTGCCAGAAATTGAACGCGAGCTGGAGGCTTATGAAGCAGCCGGAGGAAAAGTTCTCGTGCTTGCTGCAGAAACCGGCCAGGCCGGATACGACGCAGCGAAACCCGAGATGTCAGAGGACAACTGGGTCACCATGGCCCGAAACCTCGAGGCCATCGCGCAGACTGCCGCTAAGCGCGGTGTCACCGCGGTCATTCACCCTCACGCCGGAACGATGGTGGAAACCTGGGCCGAGGTAGAGCAGGTACTCAACCGCACCACCATGGCGTTTTGTCTCGACACCGGTCACATGTGGATTGGCGGGACAGACCCGGTCGACTTTGTCGAGCGGTTCACCGATCGAGTGGGGCACGTGCACTTCAAAGACGTGCACCTCGATGTCGCGCAGCGAGTCCGCGATGGCGAGATTTCCTACTACGACGCCGTCACCCAGGGGTTGTATGCCCCGTTGGGTGGCGGTGACGTCGATGTCGAAAGAATTGTTAACACGCTGTTGGCGCACGGTTATGACGGTTGGTTTGTCCTGGAACAAGACTTGGTGATGAGCGAGGAACCTGCCTCCGGGGAGGGGCCAATGAACGATGCGCGCGCCAGCGTAAACTTCCTCCGAGCACTGGCTGCCAAGGAGGCATAGGAATGACCCAATGGTTTTACCCTCGAGGAACGCTGCGAAGAGGTCCGTGGGAAACAGTTGTTGACCAGGAACTGCCCGGGTGGAAGCACACCGGGATGCGGGTAGCCGATGCGAAAGATGCGCCTGAATTTCACATCGCACCCGATGGAATCGAGCGGGTGATCTACGTACTTCAGGGCACGGGCGCCGAGGTGACTTACACGTTGGCCGGCGCCAACGAATCAGAAACCGTCGAGATCAGCGGGCGCCAGTCGGTTTTCCACGGGGCAGTCGATTACCTGTATCTACCGATCAACACCGACATCACCATCCGCCCGCACACCCGGGTCATGGTGGTTGAAGCTATTGCCTCGAACCCCAAACCTGTTCAGCTTCGGCGCGCTGCCGATGTGCCGCGTCTTCTGCGCGGTGGCGGACGCTCCACACGCCAGATCCATGACTTCGGTGGCGAAGAACACCTGGATGCCGATCGCATGATCGCCGTCGAGGTGTTGGTTCCTGCCGGGAACTGGTCGGGAATCCCCACCCACAAACACGACACGTACATTCCCGGCAAAGAATCCAACCTCGAGGAGGTCTACTACTTCGAGGTCACCAACGATCGGGCCTATCAACCCAGCGGGGAAACAAACCCTGTCGCTTACTTCCGCTGCTACGCCTCCGACGAGCGCCCGTCGGACGAGCTGCTGGAAATCCGTTTCGGCGATGTGGTCCTGGTTCCGTACGGTTTCCACGGCCCAGCATCCGCTATGCCCGGGTATGACCTGTATTTCATGAACGTGATGGCGGGCCCCGACCCCGAACGCACCTGGCTGACGACGGATGACCCGAGGCACGACTGGATTCGAGACACCTGGGCTAATGAGGGCCCGGACCCCCGTCTGCCCTACCTGGCCTAAACGCCTCCATCTTCTGGAGGGGGTTACTGTATGTCCATGCTGATGCAGGATTTGCTCGACCACGGTGGCTTTTCGTCGTTTCGGGAAGCGCACGCGTGGTCGTGCGAGAACCCCCAAGACTTTTGGTCCCTGGCGTGGGATCAGCTGGGGATCGTGGGAGAAAAAGGGGAAGAAACCACGAAAGGTTCCGGTTTCACCGGAACCCACTGGTTCCCCGGCGCCTCACTGAACATTGTCGAAACACTTCTGGCGGGAGACCCGGCCGACGAGGTGATGGTCTCCTATCGCGAAGACGCGCCTCGGATATCGATGACACGGGCGGAGCTTCGCCGCGAGGTCGCCGCCTGCGCACAGGCGATGCGCGAAGCAGGCTTGGTCGCTGGAGACAGAGTGGCCGCCTGGATGAACAACACGCCGGAGACGGTAATTTTTGCCCTAGGTGCGCTCTCTCTGGGTGCTGTGGTCAGCACAGCGTCCACTGATTTTGGGCCCAGCGCGCTGCTGGATCGCTTCGGACAAATTGAGCCGCGACTACTACTGGTCGCAGCTTCCACCCGCTACGGCGGAAAATCCTTCGATTTGGCCGAAAAGACCGCGGAGATTGTGGCCGGCCTACCCTCGGTGGAGGCCACCATCACGGTGGGAGAGAGCGCGAGTGGTCTCTCCTGGGATCAGTGGCTCGCGCCTCACCGGGGAGCAGACCTCCAGCTCGAGCGCTTTGGGCTTGACCACCCGGGTTTCATCCTGTTCTCCAGTGGAACAACCGGCCGACCCAAGTGCATCGTGCACTCGGCTGCCGGCGTTTTGCTGAAGGTGTTGAGCGAGCAGGGCTACCACCTGGATATTCGTGCAGGTGACCGTGTCCTCTATGCCACCACGTGTGGCTGGATGATGTGGAACTGGTTGATGTGTGGCCTTGGACGCGGGGCCACGATTGTGCTGTTTGACGGAAATGCGATGTATCCCGACTCCGAGCGGTTGTGGTCCCTCGTCGATACGGAAAAGCTCTCGTTTCTGGGAGTGTCGGCAGCTCTCATTGACACCTGGCGTCAGGCCTCTCTCATCCCCAGCGCGAGCCACGATGTTTCAGCGCTAAAAACGATTGCCTCCACCGGTTCGCCTTTGGCCGCTGAATGCTTTGACTGGGTCAGCGAGGCAGTCTCGCCTGCCGTGGCGGTGGCCTCCATCGCCGGGGGCACTGATTTGTGCGGGTGCTTGGTCCTCGGTGTCGCGGGGGAACCTGTTCCCCGAGGCGAAATTCAGGGGCCTGCCTTAGGGCTCGACGTCCAGGTATTCCGACGCGACGGATCAGTTGCCGACGTGGGCGAGGATGGCGAGCTGGTCTGCACCACACCATTTCCCAGCGTTCCGTTGCGCTTCTGGGGTGACGATGGAACAAAAATGCATCAGGCCTACTTCGACCGGTTTGAGGGCATCTGGGCGCATGGCGACTATGCGCGGCGGACCCCCTCCGGTGGCTTCGAAATTCTCGGCCGCTTGGATGCCACCTTGAATGTGAAGGGGGTGCGGATAGGGACCGCGGAGATCTATCGTGTGGTGTTGCAGTTGCCCGGTATCCACGCTGCCCTCGCGGTGGCACAGCCCCACGAGCGTGACACCCGGATGGTGTTATTTGTGATTACCGAGGAAACCCTGGATGAAGCCGGCGAGAAACAGATCCGCCAGGAGCTGCGCAATCAGGCAAGCCCCCGGCACGTCCCCTCGCTGATTGTGGAAGTTCCGCAACTGCCGCGCACTCACAGCGGCAAGATGACCGAGCTTGCTGTGTCCGACATTGTCGCTGGGCTTCCGGAGCGAGACACCTCGGCGGTCGCGAACCCCGAAGCACTCGATTTTTTCCGCAGCTGGGCTCGAGCAAACGCCTAGCTGCGGGCTGGCCCCGTGGTCCCGCGGGTGAGCAATCGAGAGCGCATCTTGTCGTGGTGGGCAGGAGCAAGGGGTGATTCAATGCGTTGGAGCAATCTCTCGGCTGCTTTTTCCCCCAGTGCCACCAAGGGCTGGGCAATAGAGGTGAGGTTGATGTTGCGCAAAGCACCCAGGGTGATTCCGTCGTACCCGATCACCGACACATCGTCGGGCACCTGAAGTCCTGCTTCCTCGATGGCGGCGATCGCCCCCATCGCAGCAAAGTCATTAGCCACAAACAAGGCGGTGGGGTCCTCGGACAGTGCCGTAGTGGCTGCGGCAAAACCTGCAGCATCGGTAAGCCCTCCGGCAACAACACTGATCTGGGATTCCAGGCCGTGTGCACGCATCGCCGCTTCATACCCCGCGGCGCGCGCTTGCGACACCGGGTTTGCCCCGCCGCTGAGATGAACAATCTTTTGGTGGCCCAGCTCAACGAGATGATCCACCGCGAGACCAGCACCGGCCACATCGTCGTTGCTGACTCGGTCCATCCCAGCGACAGCAACATCATCCCGGGTGACCGTGACGCAGGGAACCTCGGCGGCAATCCGGGCCAACGTTGTGTGGGACAGTCGGTGAGAAATCAGAATCAAGCCTTCAACTTGGAACTGCAGCAGTGTCTCCAACTCGGTTTCTTCGCGCGCCGGGTCATTACCGCCACTGACCAACATGGTGCTGAAGCCGCGCTCACGAACCGTGCGCTGAACCACATCAACGATTTCTGCGAAGACGGGGTTGTGTAAATCAAGAACGAGGATGCCGATGGTTTGGCTTCGCCGGACGGCAAGGCTGCGGGCGGCGGCGTTGCGCCGATACCCGAGCTCCTCGGCCGCCCGCTCAATCTTTGCCCGGCTCTTGTCACTGACTTTGGGAGACCCCGAAAGCGCCAAAGACACCAGGGACTTCGACATTCCCGCCCGGGAGGCGACATCGTGGATGGTGGGCCGTGAAACGGACATGGGCTAGCTGACCGTCTGGACCTTCACCACTTGTCCGGTGCGGATTGATTCATCACACGCCAACGCGACCCGCAGGCTCTCCAGTGCAGAGTCGGGCGGGCAGGGGTTCTCAATTTCCCCGGCCGCAAAGGACACGAACGCCCGTGTTTCGTTGAGGAAGGCATCCCGGAAGCGGTCGACAAACCCGTGATAGGCGTCGGTATTCATTCCCAGTCCGCCCTCCATGGCGTGAAGCGGGGTCCGGCTGTTGAGACCTGCGGAGACCGAGTTCTTGGAGCCAAAGACCTCCATGCGGACGTCGTGGCCCAGAGCGCCATGGCGCGTCCCGGAGATCAATACCTGCACGCCGCTCACGGTGTTCAAACTGATCGCGCTGACATCACCATCATCGAAATCACCAAAGTCGGGAAATTCTCGAACCGCCTGGGTGGCATAAACCTGTTCCACCTCGCTGTCGGTGATCCAGCGCACCAGGTCAAAATCGTGAACGTGCATGTCGCGGAAGATTCCCCCGCTGCCGGCCATGAATTCACGACCGCTCGGGGTCATATCGTGGGCGGTCATGGTCATGCTGTAGAGAGTGCCCATCTGGTCGGCCTCCACGGCCTCGCGGATAGCGCGAATAGGTTGGTCAAACCGTCGCTGGAACCCGATTTGAAAACCTGCGTTGTGCTTCTTGGCCAGATCAATCGCCGCTTGGGTTCCCTCCAGGCTCAGCGCAATGGGCTTTTCACACAGGACCGGTCGACCCTTGGGAAGAGTTGCCCCCAAAACTTCGTCGTGTGCGTCCGTTCCCACGGCAACAACAGTGGCGTCGGCATCGATATCCGCCATTGCGCTCCACGGCGCAACCTCAGCACCGTGAAGGTCCGCCAGTGCGCGTGCGCGGTCTTCGTTGCGATTAGCAATGATGACTTTCTCAACCCGAGAGTCAGTCACGAGGTCTTCGACCCGAATCGCGCCCATTCGTCCAGCGCCTACAACGAGTACTCGCATGTGAACTCCTTTGTCCTGTGGCGTGTGTTGCACCTGGTCCTTTTAGTCTGTCATAATCCTTGGAACGTTCCAACGAAGGGTCGATTGTGTCCAGTTTTCTCTCCCGCGTCGCGTCGGCTCCCATCTCCTGGGGCGTGTGCGAAGTGCCCGGTTGGGGCGCCATGCTGCCAAGCTCCCGGGTGCTGCCCGAGATGTCGAACCTCGGGTTTGCGGCCACGGAACTCGGTGCACCCGGCTTTCTCCCAGAGCGCGCGGAGGATGTCGCTGGTGAATTGAGCTCGCACGGGATGAGCTTGATTGGTGCTTTCACGCCTCTGGTCGTGCACGATCGCGCGCAGCGCGAGAAGGCCATCGCCGATGCGCGGGCCACCGCACGGTTTTTGCAGGCTGCGGGCGCGACAAAGTTTGTCTCTTCGCTTGTTCAGGATGACGACTGGTCCATTCCCGAAAAGCTCACCTCGAGCGAACAGGCTCACGTGGCCGAGATGCTCGGCATCGTGGATGAGATTTGCGAAGAACACGGCTTGCAGCAGGTTCTTCACCCCCACGTACAAACCCTGGTGGAAACCAAAGACGACATCTCCCGGGTGTTGGATTCGTGCGACGTGAGTTTCTGCCTCGACACCGGCCACATGGCCTTCGGTGGCCAAGACCCGGTCGAGTTCGCGCAGTTAGGTCTCGATCGTGTGGGCCACGTGCACCTAAAAGACATTCGAGTCGACATGACCGGCCCTGTGCTCCAGCGCGAAGTCTCGCTAATGGAAGCCACCCAAAACGGCATCTTCACGAACCTTGGGGCGGGTGATGTCGACATCCTCGGCGTTGTGCAAACCCTGGAAGCGGCCGGTTACCAGGGTTGGTACGTCATCGAGCAGGACACCGCCTTGACGGCAGGATTCCCCGCGGAGGGCGAAGGCCCCAGCCTCGATGTGTCAGCATCGCTCGATTACCTCACCCGCGTGGTGGCACCCACCCTGGAGAAGGCATGAGCGCACCCGATGTCGTAAGCGTGGGTCGCATCAGTGTCGACCTCTACGCACAGGAACCCCACCACGGTTTCGATCAACAGCAAAGCT
>Ga0209138_1003787_pt1 | contig 10557 bp, 10 predicted proteins | sample SaaInl3SG_22_DNA_FD_184645 | JGI IMG/M metagenome (GOLD analysis project Ga0209138, IMG submission 184645) | Marine microbial communities from expanding oxygen minimum zones in the Saanich Inlet - ESP_153SG_22_DNA (SPAdes) (version 2) | ecosystem: Environmental > Aquatic > Marine > Intertidal... | reverse complement strand
GTAGAGCGCTTTTATCGAATAAATAACCAAACCAAACAAATAGAAAGGCTTGATCGCTACGATCTTCAGCCACGCCTGAAAGTCGGATTGCGATTTAGTCTCTAACAACCAAAATGAATAGACTTTTACAACGCCCCGAAAACTTTGCGAGGGCTTCGCTCTTTATTATCTTTTTCTGGTTCGGGATACTTAAGACTCTTGGAGATTCTCCTGCAGAAGAGTTGGTTCATCATCTCTGTGAAATTACCGTTAGACTCTTTATAAAAGACGAAATCTTTATTCCTGCTTTTGGAATTTTCGAATGCTTACTAGGTATTTCGTTTCTTTTTAAGAAGCTGACTAAAGTGGCCATAATCACCCTATGGGCACATATGGCTATGACCGTTTTACCATTAATCGTTCTGCCTAATGATGCATGGCAGTCGCTACTTACGCCTACCCTAGTAGGACAATACATCATCAAGAACCTGGCAATCTTGTCTCTGAGTTTCTTTCTGTGGAGAGAATCTATTATCGCTGTACAGGACAACTCATAACGTAGTCGTCCATGTAGTATCCTTCACCTATGGCTACCTTTTGGGCTTTAATCGTTTGAAAGCCATAAGCAGTGTAGAACTGTATACTATCCGAATTGTCTTTATTCACCGACAAGGTCATCGCCATACAACCTAGAGCCCTAGCTTCCTTTGAGATAAAATCAAGTATGCGCCTACCTAGTCCTCTTCTTCTAAAATCTTTGTGGATGTACAACTTACTTATAAAAACATCTTTTTCTGCTTTACCGTCATAAGCAAAATACCCCGCTTTTTGACCCCCAGATATGACGACAGCATATTTGTAACCCGCCGAAAACTGATCAAACATGGCTTGAGCACTTTGATATTTATTCAGCATGAAAGCCACCTGATCGGCACCGATAATTGGAGTATAGTGCTGCTCCCAAATCGAGGCGGCGAAAGGTTCTAATTGCCTAAAATCGTTACTCGTCTCTATAAAACGAAAGTCGAGAGAATCGGTCAAATCAGATCTAAATTAAAAGACATCATCATTCGCCCACTTAATTAAACGGTCAATTTCACGAATTGCCTTCTTTCGCTTTTCAATAGCCAATTCAACATCTTCTGGTGAGGTCTTCGAATCATTAATCGTATTGGTGAAGTAATTTACCAAGGTATTTAACCCACTAAGACGAGCAGTATTTCTCATCTGGGCCACCTGAGCTTCAATCGCCTTTTCAGTCTTCTCTTGAATTTTTCGAACCTTCAACAACTCTTTACGATTGATTAACAACTCTTCTTGCTGCGAAGAAATCTGCTTGCGGTTTTCGATAAGTGAATAAAGCAATCCGGCAAAAGCCAAACCCGAGAATAAGGCATTTACCGCTCCGAATAAATCTCCAAAAGTGCCTCGGTCAGACCAGTCATCAAGGAAAAACATGATACCAATCGCGGACAAAAACCATATTGCGATGGTAAAGATGATTAAAGCAGTAAATGAGTTTAGAATGTGTTTCATAGGATTAGAATAATTCTTCATCGCGCTCAATCATCAAAATTGCAGATTGTGGCACAATGAAATACTTTTCATTTTTATACTGAACCTCATAGGCTGAGTGTTGAAGAAATACGGCTAAGTCTCCTTCTCTAACTTGAAGCGGCACGTAGTTTACTCTTTGTTCGGCGGTCTTCCATGGCTCGTCTTCTTCTGTTGCATTAGGAATGGGATAACCCGGTCCAGACTTTACAATATATCCGTATTGAATCTTCTCCTTCTCCTTAACTCCTGGCGGAAGATATAATCCACTCGCCGTACGTTCAGACTCTTTTCTAGGTTTAACTAACACACGGTCACCAATTACTTGAATACGATCCAAAGCTGATAAGCTATCTGTATTTCGCATAGTAAATCCTTACATTTAGTTGTAACTCAAAGATAATGGCAAAACCTGTTTTATCCTTCCTCATTATTGCGCTTAGCTTTTCGATGCTTTCGTGCACTCAACATACACCTCTCGAACAAGCCCTCATCGACGCTGAATTCAAAGTAAAAAAGGTCCTCGACTTGGCCGATGAACACGAAGTTCAAATTCGTTACACCCAAATAAGAAGAGGGGAGAACAATCTCCCCGAATTCACAACCTATTCCCTATTTGAGGATAGTGAAACTTATTTCTATCCGGCATCAACTGCTAAACTTCCTGTGGCTGCCCTAGCGCTTCAACGATTAAGAGAATTACAAGCTGAAGGTGTAGCTATTGATAGAAACACTCCCTTTCACATTAGAGATCGAAATAATCATCCGATCGCCCTTGAAGACAGTACCGCTTTGAGTAGAACCTTAAGTATCGCTCATCTGATTAAAAAGATCTTTCTGGTAAGTGATAACGATGCTTACAATTACCTCTTTGACTTTTTAGGCACCGATTACATCAATAGCCAACTAAGAGATAAAGGATTAAAGGAGACTTCAATTCATCACAAATTTTTATTTGGGGCAGACAATAATAGGACCTGGGAGTATTACTTCTTACACGAACAAGATACCCTTTACAAGCAGCAAAGCATTCATGCCAAGGAGCTCATAAACAATGGAAATCTAAAGAAGATGATCAAGGGGGTCGGATACCTAGACGACAACGAGTTAGTTAATGAGCCCTTCGATTTCTCAAAGAAAAACCGCATCAGTATTCATGATCTGGAGGGAATTTTAAAACGGATTGTTTTTCCTGAAGTCTTTGATTCAGATGAGCGCTTCGATTTACATGAAGAGGACTACGAGTTTCTACAGTATTGGATGAGTCGAAACACCCTTGAAAGTAATGACCCCGACTATAGTAGTGACCCCGATCTTTATGATAGTTACGTCAAGTTCTTTATTTACGGAGACCAAAAGGGGACGATGACCGATGAGGTAAGAATCTTCAACAAAGTCGGAGATGCTTATGGTACCCTTACCGAAACCGCGTACATCCAAGACCGAGCATCAGCTATTGAATTTCTGCTGACAGCCACTGTTCATGTCAATGAAAATCAAATTTTCAATGACAATATTTATGAATACGATTCGATCGGATTTCCCTTTATGGCCGGCCTAGGTCGAGCGATCCTCAACTACGAACGCAATGGAGTAAATCAAAAAAAATAAAAAGCCTTTATCTTAGCTAGACCCCAGAAATACATCTATCATGAGAACACTCTTTTTAATTGTCTTAAGCCTTTTTAGCAGTAATGTCATCGCTCAGAAGAAACAACCGATCGACTCTATTGTTACAGAAATTGAGTCTTCAAAGGGGATGCTCAGCACCTATTTTGATGAAAGCAAACAAAAGCTGTTTCTTCAATTCAACGACTCTGTATTTGAAAAGCCGCTACTGATGGTTAGCCGCTATGTGCAGCTACCTTCGGGGTATTCAGCCTATCGAAATGCAGGATCAAAAACCGCCGAACAAGTCATTCAATTTGAAAAACAAGGGAGTCGAATTTTATTAAAACAGGTTTCCTATATCAATAATGCAGAAGCTTCAGATCCGATCTATCAAAGTGTGGTTAACAACCACCTTAACCCCATTCTAGCCAGCTTTGAAAAAGAGAATATGGAAGAAGGTGAAAACCTCATTGATGTCAGTGAATTTTTCTCCAAAGACTCTCCAAGCTTTAATGTGGTGGGAGAAACCCAAAAGAAGTCTTTTAAAATCGGAGGACTAGATAAAAAAAGATCGTTTATTGATAAGGCCAGAAGTTATCCGAGAAATACAGAGATCACACATACCCTAACCTACCCGGCAGGCAGTCCGCCTCGAGGCAATCAATCTGAGACCCTAACGTTTCAAATGAATCATTCGATCATTGCACTTCCAGAAAATCCAATGCCTATTCGATATACGGATCACAGAGTAGGTTGGTTTTCGCTCGAGAAATACAATTACTCCTCAGAGGCTTTAAAGTCTGATAATTATCGTATAGCAGTACGCTGGAGAATGGAGCCTAAAGATGAGGCTGCGTATCTACGCGGTGAACTCGTTGAGCCTAAAAAACCAATTGTTTTTTATTTGGACCCAGCTACACCTCTAAAATGGAGACCTTATTTCAAAAAGGGGATTGAAGACTGGAACCAAGCCTTTGAAAAAGCAGGGTTCAAAAACGCTGTGATAGCCAAAGATCCTCCGAGTAAAGAAGAAGATCCAGACTTCAGCCCTGAAGATGTAAGATATTCGGTGGTACGTTACGTAGCCTCAACCACGCGAAACGCTACAGGGCCTAGTGTTAAAGATCCTCGTACGGGAGAGATTCTAGAAAGTGATGTCATCTGGTACCACAACCACTTACGCTCGTATCGAAACCGATATCTACTTGAGACCGGAGCTGCCAACCCTAAGGCTCGCACCCTAAACACCCCTGAAGAGGAAATTGGAGAAATGATGCGCCGGGTGATTGCTCATGAAGTGGGTCATGCGCTCGGTTTACCCCACAACATGAAGGCAAGTTCTGCCTATCCTGTAGACTCTCTTCGCTCGGGCAGTTTCACTCAAAAGATGGGAATAGCTGCGACCATTATGGATTACGCCAGGTACAATTATATCGCTCAACCTGGAGACGAGAATATTCGATTCGTCCGCCAAATGGGGCCTTACGATGATTATGCGATTGAATGGGGGTATCGCTACTTTCCAGGCCAAGAACCTGATGAAATTAAGTCAAAGCTGGCCGCCTTTGTCAGTGAGCGTAACCTAAACCCTATCTATCAATTCGGAAGCGGAGGAACCGACCCTGATTCACAAACCGAAAATATCGGAGATGATCCGATCAAAGCAACCACCTACGGACTTTCGAACCTCAAAATTGTTGCAAAAAACCTAGAAGATTGGACCACTGAAGACGGGCAAAACTTCGACGACCTCAAAGAGCTCTATTTGGAAATGGTAAGTGTTTATCGCCGATATATTTATCATGTTGCGAATCTTGTAGGCGGAGTTCGTGAAACCCGTGTAGTAAAAGGTCAGATTGAACAGGTGTATGAAAATGTTCCTAGGTCAGAACAACTAATGGCACTCAACACCCTACAAAGAGAAGTTTGGAATAGCCCAATGTGGCTCCTCGACCCAGCCCTGATTTCACAATTCGAAGACGAGGGGCGATTACCTCTTATTGGCAACTTACAAAAAGCACTAGTTTATCGACTATTAAGCACCGATAAACTCAATCAGATGATTTCAAGTGCAGCAAGTGTAAAAGGAAACCCCTTGAGCACCAAGGATTTGATAAGCATCCTCACTAATCAAATCGTTAAAGAGGCAAAATCTTTAGATGCACTTCAAAAAGGACTGCAGATCTCACTTGTCGAGCGACTCATCGAATTAAAAGAGGACGAAAAAGCCAACCCTGTAGTGCGGGCTGAAGCCTTCGATGCTCTTAGTGAACTTAGATCTCATTTTAAATCAAGACAAAAAAGCAGCGACCATTTTAGGTTTGCATTTTATCTAGCGGAGAACGCTCTGAAGTGATTTTAAAATAATAGGCTCTAGGACCTTATAACCGCTGTCGTTGGGATGAACCGTATCGTATCCAAGTTCGCTTATTAATCCCCCTTCTGCGTCGACGGTTGAGGTATAGTAATCGACGTAGGTTACCTGATGTTTCTCAGTAAGAGCTCGCAATAGTTCGTTGAGTTTGATGACTTTTTCACGAGGCAGAATTTCGGGTCTCCACGGGAAGTTATTGGCAGGCAATGCAGAACACACTAGCGGATGTATCCCATGAGCAATAGCCAATTCAACCATCGATTCGATATTGGCTGCAATCTCTTCTAAAGAAATAGGACCTGTATTTTCGGCAATGTCATTAATACCGGCGAGGATGACCACCGCTTTAGGTTTTAAATTGATGACATCTTGTCTGAATCGCAGCAACATCTGAGGGGTGGTTTGGCCGCCAATCCCTCGATTCACAAAAGAATTTTCGGCAAAAAAATGAGGTCGCATATCGACCCATCCTTGAGTAATTGAATTCCCCATGAAAACGGCTTCTACAAGCTTTCCTTCTGCCATCACTTGCTGGTTTTTTTCTTTAAAAAAGTTCATATTCGCCCAATCTTGTGAAAAGCCCGATAAACTGCTCACTAAACAAATACACAGAAAAAGATTTTTCATTTAAAAGGCTCTATAATTTCCAGACAAGAATTCATTCACCTCAGCCTCTTCAAAAGCAGAATTCACTTTATCGTAGTGCAGCGTTCGACCTGGGAATCGTCCCGCAATTACTCCAAGTAAAATGGTCTCTGTCAATCTAGCACCATACTCAAAAGGGGCAGTACAATCGGTCTTGCCTAAACAAGCATCGATGAACTGACGGTAGTGCAGGGGTGACTCTTCAGTATAATTGCGAATCGGTTCTCCCAAACTATTTTCAGGATCGTACTGAGCAATATCATAATCTTTATAAGCGCCATCGATAATCCAACGAGGCAACTCCATAAAGTGGGGCAACAGTAATTGTTCGCCATTTTCTCCGATGAACATAGCCCCTTGATCTGGTAATTGGTCACCATTAGGTAGTTCGAGAAGTTCAGAAGCCTCAGGACCTTCAACTCCGTCATACCAAACCCATTCGAACGAGGGTGTGGTATAATTAGTTCCTTCGAAGGTGTAGTGAACCATATTTCTTTCTGGATATCCGTAACCGTTCGATGGCCTACAATTATTAGTAATCGTGGAAGGCACTCCTAATTCGAGGGCGTTGTAGGGAGTATCAAAAATATGGACCCCCATGTCTCCGAGTGTGGCACATCCGTAATCCATGAGTTTTCTCCAATTCATCGGGTGATAATAGCCCTCCTTGTAGTCTCGCTGCTTCGAAGTCCCCAACCACAAGTTCCAATCTAAAGTTGCAGGAACTGGGTCAGAACCTTCTGGAATTATCCCATCATACCCCCAGTTTTTATTCGACCAAGCGATCACTTTTGACACCTTTCCGATGATTCCACCGCGAATAAGCATAGTAGCAAGCTTATAGTCGTAAAAAGAATGTACCTGAATTCCCATCTGAGTAACCAACCCTTTTTCTGATGCCATCTTACTCATTTCCCTTGATTCAGAAACGTAATGAGACAAGGGCTTTTGACAATACACTGACTTGTCATACTCCATGGCTAAAAGTGAGGCGGGGGCATGCGTATGGTCGGGGGTTGAAACAACCACGGCATCGAACCCGCCAGAAAATTCACTCATCATTTGACGGTAATCAGAGAACAACTTCGCCTCTGGAAAAAGCTCGGCCGCAGCCTGAAGATGATTCTGATCTACATCGCACAAGGCAGACACTACTACTTGCGGATGCGTAGCAATCGCCTTCAAATCTTCAAACCCCATATTTCCAACTCCAATATGTGCCGTTCTAATTTGTTTTTCTGCTCCAATACAAGACCATACTGGCAATACTGCTGCACCAGCAAGCAAGGTTGATGTTTTTAAAAATGTTCGTTTATCCATGGTTATAATTCTTTAATTTTTACGGTTTTGAACCATAGCTCACTGCCGTGATCTTGTAGTCCAATAAACCCCTTCTTGTATTTGCCATAATCTTCGGCCATTCCCCATTTACCCTCATTTTTTCTCTGATTCCAATCCTCTGACCAAGGAACAAACTCGAGCATAACCTCCCCATTCAAATAATAGGTAACTTTTTCAGGAGTGAATCGAATAGTGGTGCTATTCCATGAACCCGCTGGATGCAAAGTCTTTCCTTCTTTAGGAGTATACATTCCATAATCTGCACCCGTAGATTGAATAGGCTGTAATTTTTCAGGATGATCGGTAATACCTATACTTCGATTGTAATCTTCAATATCATGAAAGTCGGTATAATGCAAATCATCGATCAGCTGATACTCAGGAGCAACCTCAGGAATTCCAGAATATCCCTCTTTGATGTGATAAAAAATACCGCTGTTTCCGCCAGGAGGAATTTTCCACTCTACGTAGAGCTCAAAATTTTCAAACTCTTTAGCACCGTAAATTAAATCTCTACTCCCCTTGTAGTCGTAGTCTGATTCGGATATAAACTCGGTTTTAAAGGTCATCAATGAATCTACGATGGCCCATCCTGGAGGTAAGCCTTCTCCGTTATAGGCCCGCCATCCATCGAGGCTCGTACCATCAAAGAGGTAGGTCCACTCCGAAGTTTTTGAGGGCTCTGAACAAGAGTATAATAACCCCATACATATCAGTGCAATTACCTTTTTCATAGTTCAGTAATTTTAAGGTTTTTCCAAAGTACTTTGATTCCTCCACCTGAATGAATTTGAAGCGCAATACCTCCTTTACCATCTCCTATTTTCTCATCGGTGATATCGACCATCTCATGCCCATTCAAGAAGGTTTGAACTCGGTCTCCGATACATAGAATTTTCATTGTATTCCATTCTCCCATTTTAAGGTATTTGTCCTTTTCAGGGTCAGGTTTAATGAGCCAACCCCTACCATAAGATTCATAAATACCCCCTGTATCACTCCCAGGGGGAGCAACCTCAACTTGCCATCCGTTCACTATAGTACCGTCAACCGTTGACCGAAAAAAGACCCCACTATTACCATCAGCCTCTTGTTTGAATTCTAACTCTAGCAAGAAATCATCGTAGAAGGCATCCGTAGTAAGGTAACCATATTCGGCATCAGGACCACTTTCGCAAATAAGTAGACCGTCATAGACATACCATTTTTCGGTACCATTAATCGTCCATCCCTCAAGGTCCTTACCATTAAAAATAGAATGCTGTGAATACCCAAAAAAAGTGGTTAAAATCATCAAAAAGCTAAGCAGTTGTTTCATTGGTTATGGTATTGAATTATTATAAAATTGACAAAAACTGGGAAAGAAATTAAAAAAAAGTTTGTTCCGAAGCGATTAAAATTTACATTTCGCAAAATACCTACCCAATAATTGAGACCACATTTATGAGTATTTCTTACCAATCTCCAGGAATTTTTGAAGAAACAAGATTTGAAAAGATTCATAATATCATTTTCGAATCGGCTAAAGAAGCCTCGATTGAAGTTGCCCACGAAATCGCCGAACTCATTCGAAAAAAACAAGAAAAGGGGAAGACTTGTGTACTAGGATTAGCTACCGGTTCTTCGCCAATTTCAGTCTACCAAGAACTCGTTAGACTTCACAAAGAAGAAGGCTTAAGTTTTAAAAACGTAGTCACTTTTAATTTAGATGAATACTTTCCGATGCAAGCAGATAGCATCCACAGCTATCATTACTTCATGTATGAGCATCTGTTTAGTCACGTGGATATTGCCCCTGAAAATGTAAACATCCCTGATGGCAGTATCTCAGCCAAGAAAGCTCGAGAGCACTGTCTAGAATACGAGGAAAAAATTCGATCCTTAGGTGGGCTCGACTTTCAATTGCTAGGTATCGGGCGTACAGGACATATCGGTTTTAACGAGCCGGGATCAAATCTAAATTCAAGAACTCGAGTCATTACCCTTGACCATATCACAAGAGAAGATGCTGCCGAATCTTTTCAAGGCATAGAAAACGTACCAAGAAAAGCCATCACCATGGGTATTGCCAGTGTGATGAGTGCGAAACGAGTGGTGCTCCTAGCTTGGGGACAAAAGAAGAGTTTAGTGGTAAAAGAAGCCATCGAAGACGCCATTAGTAGCCAAAACCCTTCTACGTATCTTCAGGCTCACAAAAACGTCACCTTTATCTTAGATGAAGATGCTGCCTCTGAACTTACCCGAATCAAAACTCCTTGGGTCGTTCAGCAATGTGAATGGACGAAGAAATTAAAATATAAAGCCGTGGTTTGGCTTTGTCGTCAAACTGAAAAATCAGTTCTGAAATTAACCGAGAGTGATTATAACGAGAATTCACTCTCAGATCTGTTAGAAACTCAATCGGTCTATGATTTAAATATCGAAATCTTCAATCGATTACAACATACCATCACCGGATGGCCAGGCGGAAAACCAGACGCCGACGACACCCACCGACCCGAAAGGGAACGACCGAAACAGAAAAGAGTGATTGTATTTAGTCCACACCCTGATGACGATGTGATCTCTATGGGCGGAACACTCGATAGGCTTATTTCTCAAGGTCATGAGGTGCATGTGGCTTATCAAACTTCAGGCAGTATTGCCGTCTCGAACGACGAGGCTAGAAAATTTGTGGAGGTCGCCTATGACTTGTGTGATGGTGCTCCAAACCAAGGCCTTGCAGCAACCAAAAACCTACTATCCGAATTTGAAGGCAATCCACACGAGTCGCTAGAGCTTAGGAAAATCAAAAAAATCATACGACAGAAAGAAGCCTTAGGAGCAACCCGATACTTAGGATTACCCGATTCTCAAGTGCACTTTCTAAACCTTCCCTTTTATGAGGCCGGAGGAATTAAAAAAGCACCCATTACCCAATTTGACATCGATATTCATACGAGCCTAATTAAGTCGATTCGTCCACATCAAGTATTTGCCGCTGGAGACCTTGCCGATCCGCATGGCACTCACAAACTATGCCTTGAAGCCCTCCTTGAAAGTCTAAAGTCTCT
>Ga0209138_1003782_pt1 | contig 10568 bp, 10 predicted proteins | sample SaaInl3SG_22_DNA_FD_184645 | JGI IMG/M metagenome (GOLD analysis project Ga0209138, IMG submission 184645) | Marine microbial communities from expanding oxygen minimum zones in the Saanich Inlet - ESP_153SG_22_DNA (SPAdes) (version 2) | ecosystem: Environmental > Aquatic > Marine > Intertidal... | reverse complement strand
TCGTCCACGACACGCTGTCCGAGGGACTGAGTCAAAACGTTGACTTCGACGTAGTGCTTGAGCGGGTGTTGATGCTGGTGGCCGAGGTCGCCTCGGCTGGCGCAACGGTTGTGAAACCCACCACCAGTGGAAGTGTGGGGATTCTTCCGAGTGAGTATGCCACCCCGCTTGCCCTAGTCCTGACAGAACTCGTGACCAACGCTGTGGAACACGGGCTCAGAGGCAAAGCTGGCGGGAAAGTAGACATTGACTCTCGTCGCTCCGAGGATGCCCTCATCATCTCGGTGACGGACAACGGCGGTGGGCTCCACGACGGAAAAGTCGGTGACGGACTCGGAACACAAATCGTTCGCACCCTCGTTAACGGGGAGCTCGGGGGCTCAATCGCATGGAACGGACATCCAACAGGCGGCACCGAGGTTCGGATCGATATACCGCTGCAGTTCCTAACCCCGTGGGATCCCACCGTCGCGCTTCCCAGTGTGTAGCCGGTCAGTAGTACCGCTCGTCCTGCTCTCTAGATCGGATTACCCGGCACGGAGATCCGATCGCGACACTCAGAGATGGGATGTCCTCTAGGACCAGCGATTGGGCTCCAACTACGCTGTCCTCGCTGACTGTTCGTCCTTGAAGGATGCCGGCTTGGAGCCCAATCATGGTGCGGGGCCCGATTTTCACGGTGCCGCCGGTTCGAGCGCCTGGGCCGAGCGAGGCAAACTCTCCGAGTGTGCTGTCATGATCGAGCGATGCGCCCGTGTTCAAGAGCGAGCCTGCACTCAAGCGCGCTCTTGCTCCTGCGCTCGCATGGGCGAGCATCACCGCTCCGCTCTCGATCGAAGCAGACGGGGATAGCCAGGCGGTTTTGTGCACAATTGACGGAAACCTCGCAGCGGGAAAAGCTTTAGAGATTGATGCATGAACAGCCTCTCTGACGAAGTTCGTCCCAACTCCCAGGGCCAGCGCAGTCCTCTCGAGATCCAGCGAGGCGGTCCGAGAAATTAGATCGGCGATGGAATCGTCCGCCTGAGATATCGGCCATAACGTTTTGATGGAGAAGCCAGCAGATTCGGCAGCCTCAGCGACTGAAGAGGCGTGACCACCGTTGCCAAGGATAACCAGGCTAGGGACACTGGACTTTTCGCGTATAGCCGACGAACTCGCGAGCAAGACCGTTTTACGAGGCTCTGCGTGCCCGAGCGGCACGGCGCTTGAGTGCCCGTCTCTCGTCCTCGCTCAAGCCCCCCCAAACCCCGGAGTCTTGGTTCGTGTCGAGCGCGTACTGGAGACAGTACTCTGTGACTGGGCAGTGGGAGCAAACAGACTTTGCCCGGTCAATTTGATCGACAGCTGGCCCTGTGTTGCCAACAGGGAAGAATAACTCGGGATCCACTGTTAGGCATGCTGCCTTGTCTCGCCAGTCCATTGGTCATTCCTTTGTTGTCTGCCGTGAATCTGCGGGCTGGCGCCTAAAAAGCGCCCGCGTAAACCAAATGAAACCTTCGCACATAATGGGGGGCGGGTCAAGGCTTTTCGCTTCATCGATTCCTAGGCCGCAAGACGCAGCGCGTTAGACAACAAGTCCCCGATCATGTCGAAATTGGCTGGGGTCATCCCGCGAAAGTATGGAAGGCCTAGCGTTGTTGCCGCGAGCGATTCGGTGGTTTTCAGCGGACCCTCTTGGGGCACGGTGTGCATTGCACTCATCCGGTGAGATCCATTCGACCACCACCGTCGAGTCTCAACCGAGTTTTCCGATAGCAGCAGCTCTGCAGCATCTCTTTTCTCTTGGCTATCGAATTGCACAATCCAATATGGGGCGATCGAATGATGCGAGATTGCCGGGATCTCGATTCCTAACGCTTCGTCTACCTTCCTTGACAATGCGCGTAAATCTTCCCATTCGGCCTGCTGTGTTTTTTCGGAATCAAGGGCTGCGTGAGCGACTGCGGCCTGAAACTCTGACATTTTTGCGTTCGTTCCTCGCAAGTGTGAAACCCGGTCGGATTTGAAGCCAAAGTTTGACCAGGCCTTTAGCTCTGCGGCGAGAGCCGAATCCCCCGTCACGACGAGACCACCTTCGCCGGCACCCAGGTATTTGGTCGCGTGTAAAGAAAAAACAACATTCGACGAGGTGGGGAGCCCGCTGAGATCGCGCACGCTGCCAAGACTCGCAGCCGCGTCAACGATTGGAGGGAAGAGAGCACTTTTCACCCAGGCCTCGGGCACTCCGACGCCGAAGGGAAGCGTGACGATTGAGGGCGGCGAGGTTGCAGAAAAATCTAACCGGTGCGTCACACTGTTCACGTCAGCAAAGCGGATTGTTGAACCTGATTGCAATGCACTCAGCGCGGTCGCGACGAATGTCCATGAAGGAACCCTCCAGTTATCTGGGGCCAAAATTTGGGCCAGGCCTGTAAGCGCGAGGGTTGCGTTCGCCAAGACCACAACTCGGTCGGAACTAATTCGGAACCTTTGGGCAAACCGCGATTCAAGTTCGGTCACCTGAGGGCCGAAGTTTGAAAACTGGCCTGACTCATCGATTTGATTGAGCCGTGCGCTAAAAGCTGTAACTGGGGGCAGCGATGGCTTCATCACAGGGAACACGGCTTCCTCCATCACCAAGAACCAGCGAGTGAAGGTAGTAAATCTCCTCTAGGGAGGTTTGACCACCACGCCCGCATGAACGCTCAGAACTCTAGCAAGCCACGCTCCTGGCATAGAGTGAGAGCGCCAATCTTTTTTCGGCCTATCCCTGTGAGGTGCAGCAATGACATCGGGTTCTCGGGCTGGACGGGCATGGGTCGGGATTGAGAAGATGCGCTGGCGCAGCTACAGAATCTTGGACCGTTGGTTTCCGCGATTTCGCGCCGGCGCAGTGTCAATCCTCATCCCGGCTCTTGAAAGCCGGGCCGATTTGCTTGACACCCGGAGCCTGGCTTCCATCGATAGACAGACATTTCAGGCCTACGAGGTCATCGTCGTCTCGGAGACCTACTCTCAAGAAATAGCGGATGCCGTGGGGAAGCGCGATTCTCGGTATCGCTATTTGTGGGGTACATCGAAGCCTAGGAGCCTCCGACGGGCAGGCTCCTTGGCGCTCTGGTGCAGCGGAGCCGCTCCCAACCTGAACCTTGCTCTGAAAGAGGGTTGTGGTGAATACTTTGCCCGCATGGATGACGACGATGAGTGGTTGCCTCGGCACTTGGCACTCAGTGTCACCGCGCTGGAGCGCTCTGGAGCCGATTTTGTGTCGTCAAACGCTTACGCTCCGGATAATTCGCTAATCGAAGTCAACGACCTCGCCAATCATGATTTCCGTCAAGAATTTAACAGACATCGATTTACAGCCACAGTTGGCACAACCATCACGTGGGTCTACAAGCGTCATCTGCGGGCCTATCGATTCAACGCTTCGTCGTGGAAGAAAAAAATCAATCGCCCGGTTGATTACGATTTTATGTTGAGAATTGCTGCGGGGGGAGCGCGCCTTTTCTTCAATCCAGAAATCACTGCTCAGCAGTGTTTGCGGCCCGGTGTTGGAAACCTAACCGGCCATCGGGCTTATGAGGCCGAGCAGAGGGTTAGTTCGTCTGAGGGTAAGCCCGCGGGCTAATACTTATTTGCTCGAAGCCTGTCTTCTGTCAGCCCAGGGAAAAACGGGCAGAGAGTCCGACAGCGACGAATTCTCGCTAGAAACGTAGATTTGGATACCAAAATCTTCGGCCAACGTCTTTCCGAGGGTCCGCAGGAAGTCATCGTTAGAAAAAGATCTTTTTGTGCTGTCTGACGTAGAGTGTGGTTCCCCCGCTGACCGAGGAACAGCCTTCGCTGCGGCTTGAAAATGCTTTGGGACTGGGGGCTGCGTCCAAAAGTAGTGGCCCGAGTTTTGATCGACCCCTACCCAAACGATCTGTCTGAACCCCCGGGCGATCGCATAAAAAGTGAGCCGGACGACACTTGAACCGTTGTCCGGCAAAATCGACTGAGGAAGCTGGCCCTTTCGCACGGAGTGGATGACGCGCCGCAGGTCTCCCGCCAGGTTTTCCAGGCGCCTTGTGATCAGGTTCGCACGCCCGTAAACGAAGCGTCGGTTCTGAAAGGCATCGGGCAATTCAGGCAACACCTCCGGTTTCGGGGGCCAGAGGGTTCGCAGAATAAAAATCTCCGGAGGATTGTCAACGACGCGTGGGTGTTCGAGGAGGCGCGTGAGGAACGGATTTGCGGGAGAAACGCTGTCCGTTTCCGTCGTCAGGATGGTGGGCACGAAGGGGTGAATTGGCCAAAAGTTGATGCCGATTGAGACATGTTTTTCGATCAGCTGCCAATCCTCCGCGCTGAGTTCGTTAACAGTTGCTCCGCCGGCTAAAACAAAGAGGACATCTTCGGAGCTTGGTTTGTCTGGTTCCGTCCGGTCAGCAAGCTGTGGCATCCCTATCGCCCGGCTAACCTTTTCCACCAGCTCGGCATCTCTTCGGCACTGTCGGACAAACAATGCGTGCCTAACTGCGCCAGCCCCGCGGGAGTCACCTTCGAGCAGTTTCTTTGCCAACGACTTCACTGAATTCGACATGAGGTTGGAGGGGATCTCTTCATTAAAAAGGCCGGAAGGTGAGCGAGGCAGGCTGTCCCTACCACTGCCAACGATACCTGGGGTCAGGGCCTCACGTGCATCCCGATAGAATCAAAAACGATTTCAGAAGAGCACCGCGAAGAAGGAGACTCTCTGTGGCACGGGTATTGGTTACGGGAGCTGAGGGCTTCATCGGCTCACACCTTGTCGAAGAGTTGGTCTCCCGGGATCATGACGTGACGGCGATGGTCCAATACAACTCGTTCAACTCGAACGGCTGGTTAGACTTCCTCCCGGATTTCACCAAAGAGCGGGTTGCCATTCGTCCCGGGGACATCCGCGATGCGGGGCTTGTTCGAGAGATTGTCGACGGACACGATCGAGTGGTTCATCTGGCGGCACTTATTGCTATTCCGTATTCCTATACGGCACCGGCCTCTTACATCGAAACTAATGTTTTGGGAACTCTTAATGTTCTCGAGGCAAGCAGGTCTGTGGGGGTGGAGCGTGTGGTTCACACCTCAACGAGTGAGGTGTACGGAACCGCCCAGTATGTGCCGATTGACGAGAGGCACCCGCTTGCTGGCCAGTCACCATATGCAGCCTCCAAAATTGGTGCGGACCAGCTTGCCCACAGCTTTTGGTCGTCGTTTGGGCTGCCTCTGGTCACCGTCAGACCGTTCAATGCGTACGGCCCTCGTCAGTCTCAACGCGCCTTTATTCCTTCGGTAATTGTCCAACTCGTGGGCAACGTGTCGGAGATCCGACTGGGGTCTCTCGAACCCACGCGCGATTTGACTTTTGTTGCCGACACGGCCAACGGTTTTGCGGATGTGCTGGAAAGCGATGCAGGCGTGGGCGAGGTTTTCAACATGGGCTCGGGGTTTGAAGTCTCCATGCAACGTGTTTTTGACGTCTTGTGCGATATTTCTGGCCAAAATCCATCGCTTACTGTCGATACAGAGCGGGTGAGGCCCGCAGCTTCTGAAGTGGAGAGGCTGTGGAGTGAAAGTTCGAAAATTGCCGAAGTTTTTGGCTGGGAACCAGATCACGGCGGTTTGGAGGGCTTGCACCGAGGGCTCGAGACTACCTATCAGTGGTTCAAGAGGTCGTCCGGAGATGGTTACAGCCCGCAGTCCTATGTGGTCTAGTCCATGACTTCTGCCGCCGCTTTGGAGGATGTCAGGGCTGAATTTATTGATGCAGTCAAATCAGTTATAGGCGACAGCCGACCAGGCTTGCACGATCCTCACTTTGGGGGGAACGAAAAACATTATCTGGCCGAGTGTGTGGATACTGGTTTCGTCTCGTCGGTCGGGAGTTTTGTTCCACGTTTCGAACAAGATCTGGCTCGTTTTGTCGGAGCCGCCCATGCAGTGGCAGTGGTAAACGGAACAAGTGGGCTCCACCTGGCGTTGGTGGGGTTGGGAGTGAAACCCGGTGACGAAGTGATTGTCCCTGCACTTAGCTTTGTTGCCACCGCAAGTGCTGTGGCGTTGGCCGGAGCTGTCCCGCATTTCGTTGACGTTTCTGACGCAACCTGGGGCATAAGCCCCGAGGGGCTGAGAAGCTACCTCGCGGGGCTGCTGGAGCGCCGAGGGGAAGGCTTTGTGAATTCGCATACCGGCCGACCAGTGACGGCCCTTGTGCCGATGCACACACTCGGTTTCCCTGTTGATGCGGATGGTCTTGCTGAGGTGGCGGGCGAATTTGGGCTCATTTTGGTCGAGGACGCAGCCGAATCCCTGGGCAGTTATGACAAGGGCACCCACACCGGGCTAGCAGGTCAGGCCGCTGTTTTTAGCTTCAACGGGAATAAGACCATCACGACAGGAGGGGGTGGGGCCATCATTACGGCTGACCCCGTCGTGGCTGAGCGGTTGCGACACCTTTCAACAACAGCAAAGCTCGCGAATCGATATGAGTTTGACCACGACCAGGTCGGTTACAACTACCGGATGCCCAACATCAATGCAGCTCTTGGCGTTGCCCAGCTGGAGCAGTTGCCTGAGATCCTGGAGCGCCAGCGAGCCTTGCACAATATGTATGCTGACGCCTTCGAGGGGCTTCGGATAGGGCATAAACCATCGGAGACAACAGGCGCGACCAGCAACTATTGGCTTCAGACCTTCCTGCTTGATAGAAAATTTGCAGTCCACAAAAATGCGATTCTCAACGCATGTCTGGACGAAGGAATTACGGTTCGTCCGCTGTGGAAACCGCTCAACCGCTTAGAGCCCTACCGTTCGTCGCCCAGCGATAAAACTCCGGTCGCTGACGACCTCTATTCGCGTCTGATTTGTTTACCGTCCTCGCCCGTTTTGGCGGGTTAGTGCGCGACCGTACAATAGGGGTGGAGGCTTGCAAATGGTGAATTCCTCTGATCGCAATGTGATTGTGATTGCGGAAATCGGCGTGAACCACAACGGTTCGCTTGAACTAGCGAAACAGCTTGTCGACGCCTGTTCTGTCGCAGGCGCTGATTACGCCAAGTTTCAAACTTTTCGTGCCTCGGAGCTGGCATCGGCGGATGCTCCGTTGGCCGAGTATCAGCGGAACTCTTCTGAAGGCCAGGGGCAACGAGACCTTCTTGCGTCGCTGGAATTGTCGCAACAGCAGTTCGCAGAGCTCGAAGCCTACTGTGGCGAAAAAGACATCGGTTTCCTCACCACAGCCCATGACTTAGCGAGTGCGCCGTTTGTGATGGGTCTGAAGTCTGACTTTATTAAGGTGCCCTCTGGCGATGTGACAAACTACCCCTTTCTCTGTTTGGTTGCCGAACAGGGCACCCCTGTGTTGCTGTCAACGGGAGCTTCCGCTTCGGATGAAGTCGGTGAGGCCATTGAGGTTTTGGAGTCAGCCGGGCTGTCCCGCTCTCTGGTGACCGTCTTGCAGTGCACGACAGAATATCCCGCTCCTTTTCCGGAGGCGAACCTCCTTGCGATGGTCGAGATGGGGAAAACATGGGGGGTAAAGATTGGATTTTCTGATCACACTGAGGGGCATGACGCCGCGGTTGCGGCCGTCGCGCTGGGAGCCTCTGTTCTTGAAAAGCACATCACGCTCGATAAGTCGATGCCTGGCCCAGACCATGCAGCCTCACTCGAGCCTGATGAGTTTGCGGCGCTCGTGCAACGAGTCAGGCTCACTCAAGAGCTGAGGGGGAAACCCGAAAAAATGGTGACACCCTCTGAAAGTAAGAACCGTGACATCATTCGGAAATCGATCGTCGCCGGGGATTACATTCGACAGGGCGAGGTGCTGAGCGAGAATAACTTGAGCGTCATGCGCCCGGGGACCGGTGTGTCGCCAATGCGCTGGCCCGATGTTGTTGGCACTCGCGCGCATCGAAGCTATGTGCCCGGCGAACTGATTGAACTGCCGTGAGGATTGCGGTCGTCACTGGAACTCGTGCAGAGTACGGCCTGCTGGCGCCGATTATGCACGGGATTGAAGACTCCCCAAAACTCGAGCTGCAGGTCTTAGTAACGGGCTCTCATCTCCTCAATGATTTCGGCCTTACTGTGGACGAAATCGCCGGCGACGGGTTCCAAATCAGTCGTCAAATCCCAGAGATTTCAAGCGCGAGTAGCGGTGTCGAGGTCGCCCGCCAAGTGGGAGCAGGCATGGTCGCATTCGCTGATGCACTTGTCGACCTGGAACCATCGGCGGTCCTGCTGCTGGGCGATAGGTATGAATTATTTGCGGCAGCATCCGCTGCTTTTTTCCTCAACATCCCGATTGTCCATCTACACGGTGGTGAAATAACGGCTGGAGCATTTGACGATGCGATTCGCCATGCCATTTCCCAACTGGCGAGGCTTCACGCTGTCGCTGCTCCGGAATACGGCGAAAGGCTGGTGCGAGCCGGCGCTCACCCGCGCAGTGTTCATGTCGTGGGAGGCCTCGGCGTTGACTCAATCCATAGAACTGACAGGCTGTCTCGCAACGATCTTGAATTGGAATTGGGCTTCCAAATAAGAGAAACCCTTCTTCTGGTGACCTACCATCCGGTCACCTTGGCTGATCACGACACTCACACCGAGATCCGGTCGCTGTTGGATGCTTTGGATGCTGTTCCCAACGCAACAGTGGTTTTTACGATGCCCAACACTGACCCTGAGCACGCAACGATTGTTGATGAGCTGGAGCAGGCGGTATCCAAACGCCCCGATTGGCATCTCTTTGCCTCGTTAGGATCGAGAAAATACATATCGCTGTTGTCGCTTGCGTCCGCTGTGGTGGGAAACTCTTCCAGCGGGCTCATGGAGGCGCCGACTCTCGGCATTCCCGCCGTCAATGTTGGACCCCGGCAGGATGGTCGCTTACTCGCGCCGAGTGTAATTTGTTGCGGTACGGGTTCGGGTGAAATCCGTAAGGCGATAGCACAAGCGCTGTCAACCGAGTTTGTTGAGTCAATTCAGGGGGTATCCAGTCCCTATGGTGAATCGGGGGCGGTGGACCGTGTATTGGCGCTCCTAGAAAGCACGAGCTTCGATACCCTTGACCCAAGGACGTATTACGACTTGCCGGAAAAAACCTAGGGGTCCACTATTCGCGATTATGACCTTTCGCAGTGGGTAATTCAAGACCCTGAATCCATTCGCGACATTGTGGAAGCGATCAACCGGTCTGGGTTGAGAACTGTCTTCGTCGTTGACGAGCACGGCATATTAGTAGCCGCTGTCACTGATGGCGATATTCGACGAGCCCTGCTTGATGGCTATTCTCTCGACAGTCCCGCAGGGTTGGCCTTCAATACCTCCTTCGTCTCGCTGTTGGAGGGGTCAGATTGGGCATCTGTAATCGCCCAAGGTGCAGCACGAGGCTTTACGGAGTATCCGGTTGTCGATGCCAGCGGAGCGTTGGTGTGTGTCGAGGTGCGCCCCTTGCCAAGCCGCCACACAGCGAGGAAGAACACCGTTGTCATCATGGCTGGCGGGAAAGGGCTTCGTCTGCGGCCACTCACCGAGCAAACACCGAAGCCACTATTGCGGGTGGGCGGGAAGCCGGTTCTCCAGCACATCATTGAGAATTTGCGAGACGAGGGGTTCACCGAGATCGTCGTGGCAATCAATTACCTTGGCGAGCAAATCGAAGCGCACTTTGGCGACGGGTCTTCCTTTGGTGTTCGGATAACGTACCTGAGGGAAGAGACCCCCCTTGGCACTGCCGGGGCACTTTCTCTTCTGAAGCCCCCATTCTTTTCCCCATTGGTTGTGATGAATGCTGACCTTGTTGTGTCTGCTCGAATCGGTCAACTTGTCGATTACCATCTCACTGAGAACGCCTCTATAACAGTCGGGGCGAAAATGGTGGAGACTATGGTCCCGTTTGGCGTCCTCGGCACAAAAGGGCACGTTATCCAAGTAATCGAAGAGAAGCCCACACATAAAGACCTCATCAATGCCGGGGTGTATGTCCTCGATGCCGAGGTTCTGGAACAGCTCAACCCCGGTACACCAGCAGACATGCCAGAACTGATAGCCGCAAACGTTGACAGTGGGAGTGTGCTGGCTTTCCCGCTGCATGAAGATTGGCTCGACTTAGGCCGCCCCGATGACCTGCGCAAAGCTCGAGCAAACACAGAGGAGAACTAGGACAATGGACTTTCCGATTGCTTACCCCGATTCCGTTGATCTCTCGAGATTTGAGGACTCAGGGACGGGAGAAACCCTTTACGGGCTTCCGCGTGAGGTTGCTTTTTGTCAGAGATGCGTTATCTCGAATCAGCGTCCCAACTCGGCAGTTGAGTTGAAGAACACTCCCGGATCCACGAAAACCACGATCGCTTTCGATGCAGATGGCGTGTGTGATGCGTGCCGGTTTGCGGAGCTCAAGAAGCAGGGTATCGATTGGTCGGAGCGAGAGGCCCAATTGGAAGCCCTCTGCGACGCGCACCGCAAGAGCGACGGATCATACGACTGTATCGTTCCCGGGTCAGGGGGCAAGGACAGCTTTTACGCTTCCCACGTACTCAAGAACAAGTACGGCATGC
>Ga0209138_1003781_pt1 | contig 10572 bp, 9 predicted proteins | sample SaaInl3SG_22_DNA_FD_184645 | JGI IMG/M metagenome (GOLD analysis project Ga0209138, IMG submission 184645) | Marine microbial communities from expanding oxygen minimum zones in the Saanich Inlet - ESP_153SG_22_DNA (SPAdes) (version 2) | ecosystem: Environmental > Aquatic > Marine > Intertidal... | reverse complement strand
AAAAGGCAGCAAAGCTTGCCTGGGAGGATGAAGATCATGTGATTGAGAACAACAAAAAATACGCTGGAAAGTTCAAGGATGCACCCAAGCGATGTAACACCTCGCTTCCAGCAAGTGATCCATTGTATGGTCATTATCTCTGGATTCGCGTGCCAGGTGACGACATTGCATTCGCAGTCACCGCGTATGGCCGGACCGGCGTGAAGGTCATGCCAGGGCAGTTGCTCGGTAAAAAAACGGGCAACGTGAATCCAGCCGTCGGCATGGTCCGTATCGCGCTCATCCACAATCCCGGGGTGTGCGCGGCAGGATTACTTGAGCTTTGCAAGATGGTTAACCCAAAGCATCGTAGCCAAACGATGGGGCCTAACTAAAAAGTTTGGATCTCCGATGCTCAAATTGCTTCCAGTAAGTTAACCTCCTGATAAAGACTCTTAGCAGCGGTAGTGAGCGAAAATGAACTCAGATGCAATCAAATCTCAATACGAGGAATGGGTCTATCCCGAGCGAATTTTTGATCTCGAGCATCATTTGGCATCTTCATTTGCTTACCACGATGCTAGAGAACTGGAACCACTGTTCTGTAAGTTAGAGAGTGATATCCAGCCTAGCAATGTGCTCATCGCTGGATGCGGGACAAATCAAGCGGCGACTCATGCACTAAGAAATCCTGACATTGACTACACCGCAGTAGATATTTCGCATAGCTCTGTAAACCATCAAAAGTTTCTTAAAAAAAAATATGCCTTAAAAAATCTGACGCTTGCTGTACTAAATATTGAAGATGTGTGGACACTAAACAAATCCTATGACCACATCATTTCCACCGGGGTACTTCATCATTTTCAACGACCGGATGAAGCGCTAAAAGCTATCACGCATGTTTTGAATCCCAGCGGTGTGTTGAATTTAATGCTTTATGCGACCAGCAAGCGGATAGGCATTTATCAGTTACAAGAAGCTTTCTCATTGATGGGCTTGTCTCAAACGCAGATTCATGTCGACTTGATCCGCTCTTTTTTAAATCAAAACTTACCCAAAACACATGCTGCATACGATTATGTGCAACTAGCGAAGACTGATCTCACATACGATGGAGGAATTGTTGATACTTTTCTAAATCCAGTTGATCAATCTTATTCCGTTTTAGAATTGCATGAGCTTCTCGCTAGTTGTGATCTAACTCTTGATCAATGGATAACCCCTTGGCTTTACGAGCCAACCTATTTCTTCGGCTCTAATCAAACTTTACTAAAACAGATTAAAAAATTGAAAGCTCCCGAAAAGCATCACGTAACTGACCTTCTTACCGGATTTTTGGGGGCTCATCGCTTTCTAGCGAGACCGACTGCTGAGTATAAAAATCGAGAAAGCAAACTCAAAGATGAAACAAGCCGAGGAAACCTATCTCTGGCTATGCATCCCCTGTGTAAGCTGGTGAAACGACCCAACGAAAAAAACATAGACATAATGCACAACGACCAAATACTGGGCGTGCTTCCGGATATCATCGGTAGATCTTTAGCTTCTTATCTTGAAAGCCAAAAATTAACGCCTAGCAACCATACAGTTGATAAAAATCTCGCTCCTTATTTGGATCAGCTGATTGATATAAAGGTGATTTCCTGACGACTATCCTTCTCTGTTTTTTTTCAGGCACATTAGCTGACCAAGCGGCGCATCTATAAATGCAAGTTCATTAAAGAAGCATGTCGTGAAAGCATCTATGCCTATTTTTGGCGCCGAGTTTATCCCATCGCCCGTCGCAACGTTTGACCAGCAATAGTCGTCGAAAATAATACATCCTCCAGGGCTCAGGAGCTCAAAACTAAGAACCGCATCAGCCAAAACGTCAGCCGGTCTGTGAGAGCCGTCAATATATATGCAATCAAACTGTCCTGAACCACCTTGAGCGATAAGCTCAGCTAGTCGCTGAAGCGAGTGTCCTTGGTTTTTCATAAGCGCCACCTCCCTGGCAACTTTTTCTCCCGCAATCGATATATTATGATCAAATCGCGCCTCAACAGAGGACATGTCTAAGGAGTTGTGCTCCACACCACCCTGCCAAGTATCGATACAAATAATTGATTCAACTCTAGTGTTTTCGATCATCCAGCAGGTGGAATAACCCTCGAAACTCCCGACTTCTAAATAACTTTTTGCTTCAATTATCTGGTCTACCATTGGCCAGTACTCAGCACACTTGCTGGTTTCAAACCAGTTCTGGGTAAATCTATAGTCGCCCGCCATTTCCATCTACTCGTCTTGTGTAATCAGATCCGACATTTAGGATAAAGCATAGTTGGACTCCTTTCTAACATCTTTTTGGTATGCTATTTGCAAGCGAAGTTTGTATGTAGAAAAGCAAGGTGAACAATAAATGCCAAAACTCGGTCCGCGAAAAAGAGTTCTCATTACAGGGGGGTCAGGATTCTTGGGGTCTCATCTTTGTGATCGTCTAATTCAAATGAACTGCGACGTTATCTGCGTTGATAATTTTTATTCAAGCGCCAAGCAGAATATTGACCATCTTCTCGCCACAGAAAGAGGTTTCGAAATCCTCCGACACGATATTACGTTTCCACTTTATGTGGAAATTGACGAGATCTATAATCTCGCGTGTCCTGCGTCACCGGTTCACTATCAACACGACCCTGTGCAAACTACGAAAACCAGCGTAATCGGCGCCATTAATATGCTAGGCCTCGCGAAACGTACTGGAGCAAAAATTTTTCAGGCGTCCACGAGTGAAGTGTATGGCGATCCTTCAATTTCACCTCAACAAGAGGCGTATTGGGGAAATGTAAATCCCATTGGCGTTAGGGCTTGCTACGACGAAGGCAAGCGTTGCGCCGAAACACTTTTCTTTGACTATCATCGCCAACATGGGACCAACATTAAGGTTGCCCGAATCTTCAACACATATGGGCCTCGAATGCACCCTGATGACGGCCGGGTCGTATCTAATTTCATTGTTCAAGCCCTTAACGGAGAGCCACTGACAATCTATGGTGACGGCTCACAAACAAGATCATTTTGTTACGTTGACGATTTGATAACCGGGTTTATAAATTTAATGTCATCCGATAAGACAGTTCAAGGGCCCATAAACCTCGGGAATCCATATGAGATTTCGATCAAACAACTAGCTGATATGATCCTCGAAATGACCAATTCGTCGAGCAAAATCGTCCATCTCAGCTGTCCAGAAGACGACCCAATGCAAAGAAAGCCTGATATTTCACTAGCAAAGACAAAACTCAATTGGGAGCCGACGATCGGACTAGAAGACGGGCTGGCTAGAACTATCCACTATTTTAAATCTCTTTGATAAAAGGATCATCCATGAATAAACAAAGAATGGAACAAGAAATTAAAGAGATCAAAAAACTTCAAGAACTTAATAAAATAGAGGAGGCGAGCGCCTTAGCTAGCGATCTGGCACTGAATTTCCCGAGGTCACCCGATCTACAATTTTTAGCTGGGAAATCGATGTATGACGTAGGTAACTATGAGTCTGCCGGATTTCATTTGGAGCTCGCCGGATCTTCTCTAGCGGTGGGATCGGATGGTTATATCGTGTTCGAAGAACTATCTTCGATCATGGGCCTATTAGCCAGATGTGATAACTTCAACGCTGCCAAGGCGGTCTGGCTAAAAAATAATTCTAAAATTAACTGTGCGATTCTCAAATTAGAGGAAGTTAAACAGATCACCGATATCCTAATTGTGATCGAATTATTAGATGAGGCGTTAATATTCCTAACCTCAGTTTACGGAAACTTTGATAACGAAGATGAATTTATCGAGTTTCTTTTATTAATGGCCAGAACTTTCCACGCCACTGATGATTTAGAGGCAGAATTTGAGACCTTTGAAATTGCACTCAAGGCCTACCCGCTCAACGAAAAATTACACAGCAAGCTTGCAAATTTTTTAAGTCGGCTACGGGCCTATGACCTCGCATCCGATCACATCAAATTGATACAACGACTTAATCCTGAGCATTCTTACAAATCCATTGCACAAGATTTTTTTGCAGTCTCCAAATCCGGTTCATTCGAGCAACAAGAGAAGATCAAACAACACTGGCTTCAAAACCCAGACGAACCGCAAGAGAGTAAAGCGCCATTCGCGACACTATTGTTGACAGACGATCCAAAATTTCTCTATGAGGACTCACTTCAATTTGCGGACTGGACACAACTAATTAAAGGTAAGCAAAAACGATCGCGTAGCCCTTCAAAACCTCGACTACCCAGTGACCGAAAAATAAGAATTGGATACGTCTCTCCCGACTTTCGAAATCATGCTGTCTGTCATCTAATCACAGACCTCATCGGGAACCACGATCGAGGCGAATTCGAGGTCTATGGCTATGGCATTTCGTTTGTCGATGACTCTGAATTCCGAAGCAAGATCGTACAAAACTTCGATGTATTCAGAAGCCTCGAGCATGCCAAAACTTATGAGGTTGTTGCACTTATTGAAGGAGATAAGCTTGATATTTGCATTGATCTTTGCGGGTACACAACCGGAATGTTAGGAACGCTATTCAACCGTTTGAAAGGTCCATTAATAGTCAACTATTTAGGCTTCCCAGGAACTCTTGGGCATCCACAATATGACTACATCTTGGGAGATTCAATAGTAACTCCACCGCAAACAGATGAGTTTTTTTCCGAATCCGTAATTAGGCTTGATTGTTGTTATCAAGCCAATTCCCCTTCTAGGCGTGTCGAAGAGGTAACACGAGAAGCCTGCGGGCTACCAGAGGACGTTTTTGTGTTTTGTAACTTTAATACGCGGCAGAAACTAAATCGCGAAACCCTCAAGGCTTGGGAACAAATTATTGCAGGTTGTCCGGAAGCAGTCCTTTGGCTTCTAGATCCAGGGGAAACGATGAAACAAGAGCTGCTCAAAGAACTTCCGACGATCAAAAATCGAGTCCTGTTTTCGCCAATGGTCGAAATACCGAAACATCTCGGGCGGGTCAAACACGCTAATTTATTTTTAGATAGTTTTCCCTATGGCGCGCATACTACTGCGAGTGATGCAATTTTTAGTGGCGTACCTGTGCTTGCTAGAGCTGGCAATTCATTCCAATCGCGCGTGAGCTGGTCGATCATACATCATGCTGGGCTTGAAGATTTCATGGCCACCAATTGGCCTGAATTTATCGAAAAAGCTAAAGAGTTTTATCACTCATTCAGCCATCAGCAAAGTCACGAGCTCAAGACATATCTTCAGGATTTTAGTAGACCTGGACATCCTTACAACATCGACTGGACCACTAAAGAGATTGAAAAAGCGTACAAGACAATGTTGTCTCAATAAACGCTGCACTAGGTGGGGGCGATTAACCTCGCCCCCGGAGGCAACCTAATTTCTTAGATTATTGCAGCAATGAAAGTACGTACTGTGTACTTGCATTTGCTTGGGCAAGCATCGCCGCGCCAGCCTGTTGGAGCACCGTACCTTTCGCAACCTCAGCACTCTCTGCCGCGTAATCGGTGTCCATGATCCTAGAATAGGCCGCCGCCGTATTGGCTGAGACGTTGGAGAGGTTGTTAACTGTATACTCAAGACGATTAATGATCGCACCTAAACTTCCCCTCGCCGCTACGGCTGAATTGATCGCTGTGTCAATATTCGCGACTGAACTCGCCGTCGCGACTGGATCACTTAGAAATGCTGGAATAGCCATATCAGCAGTCGTTCCATCAAATCTCACAGCCGGATCAATATTTGCACCAGAGACCGCCGTGTTATTAAATTTAGTGTTAGCTGCGATGTCATTAATCTCGCTGACAAGATTTGTGATTTCGCTGTGAATGTTGGTAATGTCAGTAGCAGTGTATGTCCCAGCGCTCAAAGATTGAACCTTCAGCTCCCTAATCCGCTGGAGCATATTTTCAACCTCGACCATTGCCCCTTCAGCCACCTGTGCCATCGAAATTCCGTCCGACGCATTCCGCATCGCCATATTAGTGCCACGAATTTGCGACATCAGTCTGGCCGCAATCGCTGATCCCGCAGCATCATCATCTGCTGAATTAATTCGTTTTCCTGATGCCAAACGTTCCATGGCGGTTTCCAAGCCGTCACGAGTAGTCCTCAGATGGTGAGAACTCATTTGTGCCGGAATGTTTGTTCCAATAACTATAGCCATAATAATTCTCCAATTTTTTGCCTCTCAAGCGGTAGCAACTCACCGCCGTTGACAAAAGAATCGGAGAAAAATGGCCGTTCTTTAGAACTTTTTTCCGGAAAAAAGGCAATCTGCGTCCATTTATATCCCATAGCACATCGATGACCGGCTGATCTGAGCCTACTCATAACCCAGCCTTGCCGTACGAATGCCTTGGAATTGCAGTAATTTGACTGCTTAATTTTTCAGGGCTTCTCTCCCTATTCTTAAGTGGTTAAATTTATTTCTAGATCTGGAAACGACCAAGCATGAAGAGGCAAATCCATGCTTGGTCACAGGAAAGATATTATGGCTTGAACGTCTTTACCTGCTATCCAGACTGTTTACTGCAAAAGCGTCAACACATATTGATTACTGGCATTAGCTTGGGCTAGAACTGCAGCTCCAGCTTGCTGCAACACCTGGTGCTTCGCCACCTCAGCGCTCTCAGCCGCGTAGTCAGTGTCCATTACCTTCGAGTAAGCTGCCGCCGTATTAGCCTGAATTGAAGACAGATTGTTCACTGCCGCCTCCAAACGATTCATAAATGCACCAAGACTTCCACGTGCAGCAGCTGCAGAATTTATGGCTGTATCGATGTTTGCGACCGAGCTTCCCGAGGCCACCGCGCCACTTAAGAATGCAGGTAAGGCCATGTCAGCAGTAGTTCCGTCTTGACGAATCGCGGGATCTAAATCCATGCCCGATACAGCCGTCCCGTTGAATTTGGTATTGGCTGCAATATCGTCAATTTCTGAGGCTAGCTGCGTGATTTCACTATTCATGTTAGTAATATCGGTAGCACTGTAGGTCCCGGCGCTTAGTGATTGAACCTTAAGTTCACGGATGCGCTGTAGCATTGATTCAACCTCAACAAGAGCGCTATCCGCCACCTGAGTCGCAGCAATTGCTGTATTAGCGTTTTGTTTTGCCATAGCGGCGCCTTTCACAGACGCAAGGAGGCTGGCAGCCACCCCAATAGATCCAGCATCATCACCCGCGCTGTTTATGCGGTTCCCGGATGCCAGACGCGTCATAGCCTGCGTTAAATCGTTTCGCGATGTGCTTAGATGATGCGCAGCTAACAGAGCAGGCACATTCGTCCCAATAACGACTGACATAATATTCTCCTCAATTCAGCCTATACCGTGAATGCGCTTTCGCATCCACTTCATAGATTAATATCGGCACTCAGACGGCAAACTTTAGCCGCTTTAAGGAAAAATCTTGCCACTTTTAGGCAGTTTGTTGCCGCAACCCTTACAGTCTCAGCACTTTTACCAGGAGAACTTCAGTTGAAACGGCAATAATTTGCCGTTATCAAGATAAAAAAAAGCCAGCAGTCTGCTGGCTTTAGTCACGCATAATTAGCTATGCTGTGGAATCAAAGATCGAACCCACAGCAGCTTTGATCGACCTCGAGATATGTAGTGAATGCTCGGCAGGAACTTGTACGATCTGGTCTCCCGAGTCTGCATCGAAAATTTTTATCACTGGCATGTCCGCAGCTTCATCGATTGTTATCGCTAAATTCACGCTACTCAACTGCTTAAGAATTTCCTTATTTGCGGCTTGTACACTGCTCTCTGATCCGCCTTTCGCCGCAGATACAAGGTCTGATCTTTGGCTATTAACATTTTGAACAGCCGGCTGGCCGAGCTTGTTAGGCGTTACATCTCTGATCTGGGAATTGGACGACGAACTAATGTTTTGTCCATTTAAACTGTCTAAATTGCTCACGCCAACCCTCCAATCTTCTTTGGCTTATAATTAGAATCGACGGTTATCGCACAAACTTTAATCGTTATTTTGCATCGCCTTTAAATTATTGGTCAAGAACTGACTGGTGGAGTTCATAGAGTCTACAATCCTTTGCATCGCCGCAAACTGTTGCAAATATCTTTCCTTGATTCGCTCCATGCGAGCATCTAGGTCTGTGAGACGAATTTCATAATCGCTAAGCTTTTCGTTCGCGCTGGTTAGAGCGTTTTCTATTGGGCCGTTGGACTTAGTCAAATTACGAATGGTTGCGCTCATATCACCAGCTAAACCTCGACTGGCATCACCTATATCTGTTTGATCTTCTGTATCAGCAGTCAATGCGGTAATGACGTCACCAAGAGACGTACTCAAAACTGTGTCTAATCTATCTTCTTTAAGAGCTAAAGTGCCATCGCGTTGAACGCTTAGACCGATATCTGCCCAGTAATTGATGTCACCTGAGGGAGTAGAACTTACAGTTGTAAAAGAAGACCTGAATGTATTTTCAACCGTCCTAAAAACAGAGTCGCTCGACATAGACCCAATGAGCGGATCCTCCGGATCACTTCCTGTGCGTAACGAGCTAAAAATTTCACGAGCCTCGTTGTAAACCGTTACTAGATTTTTAATTTCCGTTTTAATTGTAGAGGTGTCAGCAGTAACCGTGATTGTCTCTGTCGCAAAAGTCCCTTTTAATTCTAGGTTAAGCCCAGCAACCGCTGTGCCGATAGAATTTGATTCATTGGTAATCTTCACGCCATTCAATTCGAAGTTTGCATTCTGCGCTGTTGTTTGTTGTGTCTCGCCTGTCATCACTGCTGATGAGATTGAAAATGCATTATCTGAACCCGTTTCACCAGAGACACTTAGAACGTAGCGACCCGATGCCGCACCGGTATCAATCACGTTCGCCGTGATCCCTAAGTTACTATCATTGATTGTTTCAGCAATGTTACTCAACGTCGGTGAACTGACAGTCAGTTCTCTACTTGTTCCACCCTGAGTCACTGTAATCGCTAAATCGCTACCACCGTTTAAACTATCCGTCGTTGAATCAAATCCATCGAAAGTATATGAATCTCGGTCAGCAAGTTGAGTCACTTGAACCTGGTACACGCCGGCGGATGCTGACGACGACGCAGTCGCAGAAATGAGTGTGGAATCTGAAGACTGGGTCGTAAAGGCTGACAGGTCTGAGACATCATTTAATTTCCTAAATTGGTCTCGGACTGCTTCCAGTGTTCCTTTCACTATTCCAAAAGCTGAGACTCTGGTGTCCGCTTTTTCTTTTATCCTAGTCAACGTAGCCTGCTGAGGGGCACGCTCTGCTGCGACTATTGAATCTACCACTTTTTGGGTATCAATCCCTGAACCGGCGCCTAGAGAGCTTAGGTAATCTATGGCCATTACTAATCATCCTAAAGATCATAATCAGATTATCGGAATCACTCTAGCAATCTTAAGACCTGCTGGGTAGTTGTATTCGCCTGAGCTAAGATCGCGATGGATGCCTGCTGTAAGACCTGAGCTCTCGCCAGGTTCGTCGACTCGGCCGCGTAATCAGCATCCATCACTCGCGAGAGCGAGGCTGACGTATTCTCAGACGTTGTCATCAGGTTCTGAATCGTTGACTCTAATCGATTCGCAACAGCACCCAAGGAACCCCTGGCAGCCGCAACAGACTGTAACGCGGCATCAACCACGGTCATCGCCAGAAGCGCAGAATTCCGTGTCGATATATCGATTTGTGACACGTAGCGGACTGTCTGCGTCGGAGATGTCTCGCCACCAGTATCCGAGAACGTTGTCTGTGTTACACCCTCACTGTCCAGGAAATTGACCGCCGAAAAATCTAATTGTCCGGCGAGTTCAGTCAATACTAAAGAGCTACTGGCGTTTGACACGCCACTATTAACGAGAAATTCGAGTGTATTGGAGCCAGTCGACCAGACGGCTGACACATTCAATCCATAAGCCGGATGGGCCGCCGCCAAGACGCCACCTGTTCCAGCAGTACCGGTTCCAGCCGTATTCAGCTGATGGGCGATCGAGGCATTGATATTTGTGACGTAGTCACCAAATGACGCCGGTGCCGCCACTTGGCCAGCCGCCGCGTTCGTACCGTCGTATGTACCATTGGTATAGACAGTAATCGCAGTACCACCATTGATGGCTAAACTGAACGACTTACTGTCCCATAGAGCAAAGCTATTAGCCGCATCAGTAATAACATCTTGGAAAGACAATTTAGCGCGACTACCCACCAACACTGAGTTTGTTGTATCGTCAGATGTGAGAAGGAACGAAGACGGGGCGTCAGCGATGAGCGTACCGCCAATAACTACTTTTCCGGCACCGGAGGCACCCGTCAAGACCAGCTCATCGTTACCACCGAAGTCAAGATTAATCGCGGCACCTGGAGTGGTCGCATACTCGTCAATGATGATGTCGTAGCCGTTCGCTTGATAAAGCTCAACATAACTATCGCCATTCACGTCAGTCTTCACCGTCGCCGTGATGTTGTGATTCGGATAACCCGTATTGATCTGAGAAGCAAGAGCATTTGATTTGCTTGCCGAGCCAGAGGTCACACGAATATCCTGTTCGAAGTCAGGATTACT
>Ga0209138_1003780_pt1 | contig 10573 bp, 21 predicted proteins | sample SaaInl3SG_22_DNA_FD_184645 | JGI IMG/M metagenome (GOLD analysis project Ga0209138, IMG submission 184645) | Marine microbial communities from expanding oxygen minimum zones in the Saanich Inlet - ESP_153SG_22_DNA (SPAdes) (version 2) | ecosystem: Environmental > Aquatic > Marine > Intertidal... | reverse complement strand
TATTTTTTTACTACCTCTATTTTTATATTCTCCTTTGCCATTACCTTGTCTTTCATAAGATTCGTTTTCAAAACGGAATCCTTCTACTAAAACAAAAGTCTGACCTTCATATGTAGATTTTATATTTGCTTCTTTTAAAGCTTTGTACATATACTTTTCGAGCCCCGAAGCAAAGCTGATACCATCATATGATACCTTCTTTGCTCTTACAGGTCCTCTTTTTTTGCTACTCTTTTTATAACTTTTCATCGTTATTATAGCTTTTTAGTAATGCTTCTTGCAATTCAGTAGTAGTAGACTCTTTTAGCTTTTGTAAATACAATGTAGCATCCATAAGTTCTTCTTGCAAATGATTAATCCAAGCAAATATATTAGAGGGATCATCGTTTAAAGTAACTTTATACTTTTCATAGCCTACATCAGATCTAGATATAAATTTATCTACAACGCGTTCAACTACAGGATCTCTAAATTTAACTTCTTTAGTTTTCATTATAATGTTTCTTTTACAAATGTTCCGTTGATCATCTTACCTTTGCGATTAGCTATTTCATCATATGCATCACTAATACAGTCTTCTATTTTAACACCTTCAAGTTCAGCTAAGTTAGTAAGAACTACAACCATATCACCAATAGCGTCATATATTTCAGGTTCGTCACGTTTTAATAACGCTTGAGCTAACTCTCCAGCTTCTTCCATTAATTTAACATATTGTGTTTGCGAGTCACCTCTTTCGTATATGCCTCTTTCTTTAGCCCACTTTCTAATATTTTTAAATATTTTTAGTTTTTTAACTTGTGGTTTACTAAATAAAGTATTGTTACTTGATTCAGAATTAAAATAATTTGCTAAAGCCTTATTGTATACAAAGCATCTTTCTTTATTAAACATGGATGAGTAAGAGTTTTTCATTATAAAATTAATAGATTCTGGAGTGATTGTAAAGTCTCCTTCGGTAGTTGACCAAGTAAAGTCGATCATGTCCATTAATCTTCCCTTTAGTTTTGATACTGGTACAGGAAATGTTGTTGTTTGTTCTGTTACGTTAATTTTCATTTTATTTGGTTTAATTAAATTCTTATAAGTTTGTCTATCAACAGTATAGCCATAAGACTTTTGAAGTTCTATTTCCTTGTTAGATATAAAATCAATATCTTCACTCGTAAATAAAACCTCGTATTCGCCTGGATAGTAGCCTTGCTGATCCGTAACCCTCTTTTTAAGATTACGTGTTACACCGATTTTCTTACCTGGTATGTGGTATAGTTTATACATAATTTTTATTTTTAGCCAACACTTAACGGCGCTTTTATTGCACTTAAAGGATTGTAGTTTAATATTTTTATTTCATTAATCTCAGGTATAATAAGAGCTCCCCTAGCATCCATCTTTTTAGATATTCTAATACCTTCTTCTAATTGCAATTTAGGCAAATTATTTGGAACTCTTGTTAAATATTCTGCAGCTTGTTCTAAATGGTTATTATATAAATGACAATCACCAAGTTGCCCAATTAATTGACCAGCTTTTAAACCTGCTCCTTTAGCTAGCATTTCTAATAATAAACCATACATTGCAATATCATAAGGTAAACCTAAAAATACATCAGCAGAACGTTGTTGCCACATTAAATCCATAACTCCGTTATTAATGTAAACTTGAAAAGCGTAATGACAAGGAGGTAAAGCCATATCGTTTATTTCTTGTGGAGCCCACGCACTGACCATAAGACGTCTTGAACTTGGATTAGTATTAATGCTATACACAAGCTCTTTAAGCTGATCTACGCCTTCAAAATCACGCCATTGTTTTCCGTATACTGGGCCTAATGTTCCGTCAGTCCTGCCTGATCTTTCATAATCTGGTCTCCAATAGTTAACACCGTTATCTTCTAAATATTTAAGATCTGTTCTGCCTTGCAATATCCAAAGTAATTCTGTTCTTGCTGCATTAAAACTTATCTTCTTTCCTGTGAGTAAAGGGAAGCCGCATGACATATTATGTTTAATCGTTCTTCCGAAGACAGAGCGCGTCCCTGTTCCTGTTCTATCCGGTTTATCATTTCCTCCATAGAATATTCCTGCCATAAGTCCTCTATATTCATCTTCTATATTTTTTTCCATTAGTTATTATATTTATTAAAATAGTATTTACAATATTCAAATATTTTTTTCCAGATTTCTGTTTTACCATATGTTTCTGGACTTGTATTTATTTTACCTTGGTTTTCAATATCAATAAACCAAGCATTATTAGCTTTAGCTCTGGGTGATATACGTATATTGTTTCTTAAACACCACCTATAAGCTATCCAATTTTCATCATCGAAAGGAGTCTGACCCATATCAACTTGATCTTTCTTTTTAGTTCCGCTACCCATTATTCCCAAGGCATTTTATCACCATTAACGTCTAAAGGTTCGTGAGGTATAAAGCAACCTGATCTTGGTTCCCATTTAAAATGAGCTTCAGCTCCGTTCTCACCTAAGTTTTGAAACTTAACTTTTAACACTTTACATTTAACAGTTTGTTCTTCATAATTTCTATGCACTAACAACCCATGATAAGAAGCATCGTACCACTCACCACCGCCTTTAATGTTATACATTGTTGGTTCTTCAATCTTACCGTCAGCACCTTTATACATCTTGGTAGGATGCGCAACAACAAATACTAAAACGTCATACTTCTTAGCAAATATCTCTATTTTACTTAGATATTCCATTGTATATCTATTAACATCTTCTGTTCTGCTATCAACATCTCTTACTTTATTGAATGGGTCAATAACTAAACACTTGATACCTTTACGTTTAACTAGCTCTGCAGCCTTACGTAATACTGATTCAAGAGTATACTTTTCCATATCAATATGAAAGTAATTTGAATTACAATGATCAGCTACTTGATTCCAACGATCACCACCAATATCTTCTTTAGAAGGCATACCTTGCCAAGTCTTACGCATTAATTTATGCGCATGTAAATAAGTAGGTACGTTTTCAGGTGATGCAAAAGCTGTTTTCCAACCGTAATTATTATTATAACCTATAATCATTTGATCTACAAAATCAGATTTACCACTTGACGGAATCCCAGTAACAGTAATAAACTGCCCTGTATATGTTGAAAATATTTCATCAAAGTTCGGTAAGCCAACTTGAAACCCCGGCTTAAAGCCATTACGAACGAAGTCAGTAATTTCATCTTCAATATCCCTAAATGTAGTAACGTTTTCCAACGGGACTGGCTTTGCTCCAGTAATCCTTGATACAAGTTTTTCTTTGCCATGCTTTAATAAGTATTCATTTGCATCTTTACAATCGTCAAATGTAGATATATAACATACTTCAGATCCTAATCTTCTAATAAGCTCGGTTTGTAACGCTTGCCCAGCTTCATCAGAGTCAACTGCTAATATTATTTTTTCTTTATCTTCGAAGTAATCGATACAACTATCTAAGTATTCTAAATTATTACTGTTTAATGTTGCACCATTAGGTACTGATATAGCGTTAGTTATACCAGCTTCATGCAGAGCTAATACATCCATTTCACCTTCAACAATAATACAGTAGTCATAACCTACTATACTGTCTATGTTGTAAAATACTTTCTCAGCTCCTTTAAATAATTTAAAGTTCTTTCTTCCATCACGATACTTAACATTAGTTAATTCTCCGCCCATGAAATAATTGAACTTTATTACGTTCTCGGTTTTACCGGTCTGTGGCATCCATTCAGGACCCTCAGTGATCTTTAAATCACTAAGAGTCTGTTTGGAAATACCTCTTGTTTTAAACCATTCTTCAACTTTTGTTCCAGGTTGTACAATTTGTACAGGTTCTGGTTTAACATATACTTTTTCAGCTTTACCTTTACGCTTATAAGTATGTAGTTGAAAACTGTTATCACAATTGTGACAAGTACCGAGACCACGTTCCCAATCATAAGAAGCACATTTTGCTTTTTGATTCTTGGGTTTCCTGTCGTGAGAACAAACCGGGCATACACCTTGTTTCTTCCCAACTTCAAGCTTATGTTGATTGAATACATCAATCTCGAATCCATTGATCTCTACTGTCTGCATTTAATTGCGGTATTTAATTTAATTTAATTTAATATCCAGAATCTTCTAAGCACTCTGGGCATATGTCACAAAAATCATAGTCTTGTATACACATGTCTTTTTCACAAAGCTCACACTGCATTAGAAAGGTAAGTCATCTTCTTGAGGAGACAACGACTGTGCTGGTTGTGCTTGTGCTGGTTGACCATCTCTAGGTGCTGCAGGAACATTTGTACCATTAGTCCATACTACTTGTACATTACCTAAGTAAGTCTTTGCAGTTTTTGCTTCACGCTCTTCTTTCTTTTGAGCTATAATGATAGGACCTTGATTACCAAACTGATCTACTTCATCGTTTAAAGTAATTGTGATAGGTAAATACTTTCCTTTTTTACCTTCAATAATTTTTGTTTTATCAATATTGTTTAAATTGATACTTGCATTAATAATACTTGCCATAATTTTAATTTAATTTAATTTGTTTATTTATAAGATCTGTTATAGAACGTATTGAATTTGCAATTCTTATAACGTCTTGGTTATTATATACTGAGCTGGATCAAAATCTTGATCTTTATAAAACAATCTATATTGTTCTACTGCTCTTTGTACTTTTTCTTTACCTCTCTCTAAAAATTCAGGAGAGCAATCGAATATACCTATTTTATGAGTTTGTTTATCTACTACTACAAATATCATATCTTTCTTAAAGTATGAAGAATAAATATACGCTTGGCTATCGTAATTGTATTCTCTTGCTGAGTATCTAAATTTATCAAGATTAGAAGTTGTTTTAAGGTCTACTACAAAGCTTTGTGTGTTATTTACAATATCAGCTTTAAGCTTCCACCATTCATCTTCTAATTGAATTATTCCAGGCACTTCATATTCAACATCAATGTCTTGTATTAATTCCTTACAAACATTGTTAGCCATAAGTTTATCTCTTAATAGCTGCAGTTCATCGGCTTCTTTCTGTAACAAACACATCTCACCACCAGATAAGTCTTTATATATTTTAGTATTTCTTGTACTAGCATCTATAATTTTATAGCGCTCAAGCTTTTCTGGTTCTAAAACTAATGTATGAAAGTAGCCTCCTTTGATTAAATTAGGATTACCTACTATAGGTTTCTTAAAATTTAATGGATCATTCAATAACGCTCTAATATCTGAATTAGATAGAAATTGTTTTCCATAGTCTCCGTAGTACTTTTCGTCGTCTTCTAGGTTATGTAATATTTCATTTTTGTTCATTTATAATGTTTTTAATACTTCTGGTGTAATCTCGTACTTAGTTTTAATTGTTTCGATTTTACCACCATTCTTTATAAATTCCTTAGCTTTCTTTAATGCATCCCCTTCTAATTTAGGTTTAACTTTAGTCTTACTATGGTTATTTGTAGCGTCCGCATCGGCAGTATCATCAATAAGTAATAAATTACCTAAACTGTATTTTTTACCGTAGCTGGAAGCACTTCCAAATTTCTGAGGCATTTGCATACCTTTCTGATCAAAATCAACGGCTACAATGGCTGTGGCGTGTATAGCATCTTTACCGTCAGAGATAGACGCTTTAGACTCTAATACTCCTTCTCCTAAATAAGTTTCGTCAACCTTAAACGTTACGTTAAACTCATCTATAAAAGGTTTTAGCCCTTCTAATATATCTTCAGCTGACCTAAAGTTATACCTACCAAAGCTATTGTACCTTGATTTCTTTGCTTTAAAAGCAACTTGAATTTTACTTAATTTCTCATGTAGATTCATTTTATTTAATTTAATTGGTTTATCTTATAAGTAATCAATAACCTGATCTGCACTAGTATTTGCAATCAAAGTATCAATCGCTTCTTTTTTAATTTGTGAAACGCGAACATTAGCAGTGTTAACATTTATACCTAAAAACTTAGCTATACTATCTGCAGACATCTTATCAGTATCTAAACCAAAAGATAATCTAACTACATGGTATTGTAAATCAGTTAAATGTTCTTTCATTAGGCTTAGTAAATAAATATTTAATAAATTTAAATTATAAGGCTCAGACTTATCTGGTATTTGATATAAAGGATTTTCGTCGTATTCTTCTAAATAGTTCTCGTCAATAGATGCAAATATACTATTAAAAAACATAGTAACGATCTTTTCGTCCTTAGGATTTTTACGTATCTCATTTAATTTATGTTCTGGTATACGTATATCTCCTCTATTTATATCAATAGCTCGTCGTATCGATCCTTTAATTCTTTTACTAAAGAAACTCTTTAAAGTTTTTTCAATGTCCCCAGACTCCCTTAATGTTTCCCAGCTTAATTTATCAACTGCTAATATTAAACCTTTATTACCTTCTTGAATTAAATCATTAATACTTAATACCCCACATGCTTGCTGTGACGTAGAAAACTTTCTAGCTAAGTTCTCTACTAAAGGCATAAACTTTATAATTAATTCATCTCTACTATATTCATCCCAAGCTTTATCTTCAGGCATTGATGCTTCGACATCATTTTTATAGCGAATATAATTTTGTATATTATACTTTTTCATAATATGTTATTAATCTATACAAACGAATATAGTAGATTTTTTTAATAAAAAAAATTAATTATTTAATTCTTGGTTTAATAGCTCTTTTTCTTTTTTTAATTCATTACTTATATTTCTATATATAGTTCTTGTAGAACAATTTAAGCTTCTAGCTAAAGATGATATAGTAATCTTAGTATTGTTGTCATTTAATAATAGCATAGCGTCATATATTTCATTGCTTGATATTTTAGACTTACCGACTAACTTACCTACTATAGATAATTTTTGATTCATAGTTAAGCCAGTGTGATCTTTAAATATAACTTTACGTAGCTTATTTGGTGGTGGTTTGTCTAAATCCATCAAGGTTACATCGTATATCATCTTCTCTCTTAATTGTTCCGATATTGTAAAGGTTACAAACCCTTTAGTTTTATCGCATATAAACTTCACAAGCGATTCAAAGCTTTCCTGATCTAGTTTAGGATTAAGATACCATAATACATACAAATGCCATTTAAGGCTCTTAAAAGTGTTTATTTTGTATTTCGTATTAAATAGTGTATAGCATTCGTATGTTCCGCTTTTATAAAACCATCCCCATTCAAATACCTCCGATGCTTCATCTGTATTAGGATATTGTCTATATATAATTCTACGCTTTTCTAAATATTCTGTATTTCTCTCAAAGTGTGACATTAGCCTGTTATCATATTATATTACGACCTATCGTCGCATTACTTTGGTTAATTAATTATTTTATAATTTATTTATTTCTTTTTTTAGTTTTAATATTCTTTTATTTACCTCGGCTGCTTTTAAATAATTTTCATCTTCAGTATATTTTATAAGTAATTTTTCTAATGTATTTAATTCTTCATTAAGAATTTCTTTTTTTGGTTTATCAATTACCTCAGGTATAAAATACATATCAGGATTAGCATCATAAAATTCTTGATCCCATTGCTTTTGTTTATCTTCAAGTTTACTTATAATTATATCTGCAATTTGTTCAGCTAATTTCTTAAACTCTTTATCTGTCATATATAATTATTTAGAAACTTTATTAAAAGGAAATCTACCAAATACAAAACTGTTTAAAAATTTACCTTTAGATGTTGATTCATATAAACCTCTCCAGTAGAATTTTGGCATATGAGAATATTCATATACACTTCCGTTATTAAAATAGACAGTCATTACTTCTGATTCAGAAATATATTCTGCTGTGTTAATTGCTGACGAGTTTACTGTAATTTTTTCAATTGTGTTCATAATTTATTATTTTATTTATTATTATAATCTTAGGTTAATCGTATTTAGTTTGTTAATTATTACTAGCTATTTCTACATATCTATTAAGCACAAAATCTTCCATGTGTTGAAATAACTTATCAATATTATGTTCGCTATTAGGAAATAAACTTAGTATTCTATCTAGCTCTTGGTACCTATTAAACTTATTTAACAGGTTGTTATGCAGCACGTTACTGTTAATTAACTCATCCCATTTTCTTTTAAAATGTTTGTCAAATATATATAAATCTTTAAACTTTTTCAATGAATGTATTACAGTGGCATGGTTAAACTTAGTATGTCTTGCTAGTTGAGTTAACGTCATACCTAAATTTTCATAAGCATATTTATAGAACAAACATCTTGCATCGGTTATTTCTCGATCGCGTTTCTTTTCAAACAACTCTTCGACTCCAGTAATTATTTCTACAACATATTGTAGGTTTTTAATATTTTCAGATTTATTCATAATTATTTCAATGATTTATTTACTTTGCAGACTACAAATGTTTCAACAGTGTTAGCTATAGCTTCTCTAAATTTAATTTCTCTCATTCGATATTGTTCATCAGTGCACCATTTACGCCATGATCTTGTAATATGGTTTTCACCGTGCTTAGCTTCAAATTCTTCAACTTGTTTTAATTTATTTTCAATTGCTTCTTTAGTTATCATAGTTTTAATTTATTGTCGTGTTTTATTTGTTTCATAATCCTGATTTTTGTAAGAAGTAGTTGTATACTTCTGGTATGTGTTTTTTGTAATAAGGCTGCTCTTGTGCAACCCAACGTTTAAGACTTTGTTTATCGAGGAAAGGAGCGCACATATCAAATATAGGTTCTATATCATCAATGAAGTCACCAACTGTCCAGCCTTCCCATATATGTTTATCTCTATTCATTAGTGAAATATTAATCCTACTTTATTTGTTTTATTGAACCACTTTGTAGCCATAAGATCAATAGAAGATGCATCAGTGTAACCAGCGGATTGTAAGTCACTGTGTATAGCAAATATCTTCGTATGCCTGTGTTTTAGCGGATCGATCAAATGCTTTTGTTTACCAGAGTCACTAAATATAACATCAAAGTTATCAGGTAGATTTGTATCTAAAAACATTTGCACCATGTTAGTATAACTATAAAATTTTACTTCAGGGAATAAGTTAGCAATATCGATCCATTTGTTTAAGTATTTTTTAGAATAATAATCGCCACTATCGTGCACTCTTACATAATCTGGTTTCTTTTTAACTATTTCGTCATACATTTTATCAACAAAAGCATCTGTTTTACTTAGCTCGTAGCGTTTTTCAAATGCTGGTTTTACGTTAGACCATATATATGCACCTTTTTTAGCGTAACAAAACTTTACACAACCATCAGCCATAGGACAAGTTAGTTTACCACTTGCAGACTTGTACGCTGGTATACCGAAGTTAAATACACGGACACCAAGTTGTTTAGATGTTTTTTTAAGTTTTGAGTTTTGAGTAAGTAAATTCATAATGTTTTTATTTTATTAAATTATCGTAGGTGATACGTATTTAGTTTGTTAATATAACTTAAATAACTCGTAGTCACTATTCTCTGTTTTAAATTTTACGTAATCATTTCTTTGTTCTACAATCTCTGTTACTGTTGTAGTCTGCCAAGTAAAGAAATCATTGAATGGAGACATGATCAATGAACGGCCAATAGCTGGTTCTTCAAACTTATCTTTGAATGTACTATCTTCATTCCATTCTAACCATAACACTCTAGCTGATTCTTTTACTAGCTTATCTCTTTTTCTAGTTAACCTATATTTAGATTGTCTTTTATTCATTTTATTATTAAATTATTTATAGATCTTCTGGTCTTACTTTATCGAAGTCTACTATTGCGTTTGGTTTATTTGCAATAAGTTTGGTAAAGTATTCTTCGGCACCTTTAGATTGATCGTTAAATAGGTATCGTTTATTATTTATAACTATTACTTGCATTGTTTACCAGCTTTTAGTTAATTGTTTGTTGTAAAATTCGTACATAACGTTGTTTGCAATGTGTATAGCATCATCACCGGTATCGTCAATGATTTTTAAGTCGTATAACATTTCAATAGTTTCTTCGTTTAAGAAGTCTACGGTTCTTTCATATAGCTGAGACGCTAGTTCTTGATGTTGTGCTTTAGTCATTTTTTTCTTCGGTTGTTACATTAAATAATTTTTCTACTTCACGGTGTACACATTCTGCAATACCACTTGCATCATCAAATCGTATACTTTCTAGAGCTATTCTATTATCGTAGTCGATAGTAAAATCGGTTTCATAAGAATCCGGATTGTCAAAGTCAAAGTTATCAATAGCATCTTCGATAGCTAAGTAAATTTGATCCATAGTATGTTCAGAGACTACAGGTTTGTTAATGTCTTCTAATTGTTTTTTAGCGGCAATTAAGTCGTTATTTAATTGAGTTTGTGCTGATTCATTAGCTTTTAAGGTTGCTTCTAGTTCGGCTATTTTAGTTATTAAGTCTACTTTGTTCATAATTATTATATTTTATTTGTTACGTTTATATTATCGATCAGTGATCGTGTTTAGTTTGTTTTAGTATTTATATTTAATATCGCTTATCTCTCGTACTATAATCTCATAAGAATGGTCGCAATACATTATTGCCCATTGCTTTGCTT
>Ga0209138_1003776_pt1 | contig 10583 bp, 9 predicted proteins | sample SaaInl3SG_22_DNA_FD_184645 | JGI IMG/M metagenome (GOLD analysis project Ga0209138, IMG submission 184645) | Marine microbial communities from expanding oxygen minimum zones in the Saanich Inlet - ESP_153SG_22_DNA (SPAdes) (version 2) | ecosystem: Environmental > Aquatic > Marine > Intertidal... | reverse complement strand
CGTCTCAGACTTGCATGAGACGTACTACGGCCAGCGCGCTAATGCGGGGCTCATTATTACCGAGGGAGTGCATCCGACATTTGACGGGAAGGGCTATAACCGGACCCCCGGTATCTGTAATGACGCACATGTGGGCGCCTGGTCACGCGTCACGCAAGCGGTGCACGACCGTGGAGGACTGATTGCTTGCCAGCTCATGCACTGCGGTCGTGTCGGACACCCTGACAACAAGTCAGACAAGACCCGTATGCTGGCGCCTTCGGCCATTGCCGCGCAGGCAGAAATTTTCACGGCCGATGGGATGAAGGCGATGCCAACACCCGAGCCTATGTCGCTGGCTGATATTGACGCGGTCGTGGCAGACTACGGGCGGGCTGCGCAGCGCTGCGTCAGCGCAGGGTTTGACGGCGTCGAGCTTCATTGCGCGTCGGGTTACTTGCCCGGACAATTTTTGGCATCGGGGAGTAATCAGCGCGAGGATGAGTACGGCGGCTCGCTTGCTAATCGGCTCCGATTCATAGAACGCGTTATCGACGTTTTAGCGAATGTTATTGGTGTGGCTCGAGTCGGGCTTAGGATTTCTCCCGGCAATCCCTACAACGACCACATTGATGCAACACCTGAGGCGACCTACGCGGGCCTGTTGCAGCTCGCCGAGCGGGTCGGTATTGCCTGGGTACATGCCATACGCATGCCCTCGACGGGCATTGATAGCCTAGCGCTCACCCGCGCCAACTACTCGGGCGCAGTCATTGGGAGTGACAGTTACAACGCGTCCGAAGCGGAGGAGAGTATTGGTGAGGGCCGTGTCGACGCAGTCTCATTTGGCCGGCTTTACATCGCAAATCCTGACCTCGTTGAACGATTTAAGCAGGGCGGTCCCTTTAATAAGATGGACAAACGAACGATCTACGGTGGCGAGGGTTCGGCCGGTTACACCGACTACCCCCCACTTTCGGGTGATGCATAAATGGCGTCTTACGAGTAACGTACCCCCCACTCACTACTGAGCAAGGATAGTTTTATGCCGATGCCGACATACGTGCCGATTATTGATTTGATGTTGGCTGTACCCAACGACGACACGTCTAACTTTTACGACTTTATTCGACCTTTATTGATGGACGAGCAAAGCCGACAAATGTTCAAGATGCCTGCGCAGTACATGTTCAAAGACCTTCCCAAGGTGGGTAAGCGTGATGATTACATTGCCTATACCCTTGAGAAAATGGACGAATTCAACATTGAAAAAGCGATGCTGGGCGTCGACGAAGGGCAGTATGAGACACAGTGTAAGGCGGTTAAAAATCATCCAGATCGCTTCTTTGCCTCCTATGACTGCAACCCCAATAACGGGATGGATGAAGTCAGAAAGATCCGTCGTTTAAAAGAGGAATACGACATCAAGTCGGTGAACGCCTTTCCTTCGGGTTTATGCCCGCAGGTGTCTCTGGCCGACAAGAAGTGGTACCCGATTTTTGTGACGTGCATTGACCTGGATATTCCATTTTGCCCCTGTGTTGGTGTCCCTGGACCTCGTATTCCAATGGAGCCGCAAAAGGTTGAGCACCTCGATGAGATTTGTTGGTTTTTCCCCGAGCTTAAAGTGGTCATGAAGCACGGTGGTGAGCCATGGACTGATCTTGCTTGGAAGCTGATGCTCAAATACGAAAACTTGTATTACATGACCAGTGCCTTCGCACCCAAGCATTACCCGAAGGATATTATTCACTTTGCCAATACGCGGGGTGCCGACAAGATCATGTACGCCGGATACTTCCCAATGGGGCTGTCACTGGAGCGCATTTTCAGTGACATGCCAGACGTGCCATTTAAAGACGAAGTTTGGCCAAAATTCCTTCGCGAGAACGCGAAGCGGGTGTTCAAGGTTTGACACCCGCTTGCCGCGCTAAGGGAAATAAACGCTGATCGAGTCGACAATGCAGGCGGGCTTTTCGGCGCCTTCTGCCTGGATGACAACTTGGAACACCATTTTGATGCCACCTTTCGCTTCTTCCACCGATAACACGGTGCCGGTTGCCGAGAGCTTAGATCCGACGCGAACCGGTGACGGAAAGCGTGTTTTTTCTGTGCCGTAATTGACGCCCATCGAAATGCCTTTGACCTCAATGATTTCAGGCATGAATTTGGCGGCCAAAGACATCGTCAGGTAGCCGTGCGCAATGGTCGCACCGAAGGGTCCTTTTGCGGCCATGTCGGGATCGACGTGAATCCATTGATGATCACCGGTCGCCTCGGCAAACTGGTCGATACGCGCCTGAGTAATTTCCATGCTAGGGCTAGGCCCCAATGTTTTACCCACAAGATCGTAAAGGTCTGCTGGGGATTCAATAATGGTCTTTGACATGCTGGACTCCTGGTTGGGGCGATGGGGTTCAAAAGAGTGTTCGCTAAAGACACATTGTGTGCTGAGGGCGAACAGGTTTAGGCGCATACTGTGCCATATTCTTTCGCAAAGGCATCATCGTTTCAGACGATGACGCCGCAAAGGGCTGGTGCGAGGGTTCAGAGGACGCTACCTTTGACAATGCAGACGTTGTGGAGACAAGAATGTCAGAGCTTGACGGTAAAGTTTGCTTGGTCACCGGTGGGGCCGGCCACATTGGGCGAGCGATCTGCGAAGCCTTGTTGTCTGAGGGCGCCCGGGTGGTTGCGGTAGGACGTCGCGAGCCCTCACGGCCCATCGAGAGTGACGGTAATCGCGCCGCGTTTTACGCCGCTGATCTTCGCGATGCTGTTGCCTCGCAAGGACTGATTGATCACATTAGCCAGCGATTTGGGTGCTTGGATATCCTGGTGAACAATGCCGGGGGTGGCCCACCCGTCGCCGCCGCGAATGCCTCCCCAGAACTCACGCAAAAAATCATATCGCTGAACTTGCTGGCGCCACTCGTTCTGTCGCAACAGGCGCATGCGCTGCTGACAAAGGCCAATGACGTCGCATCCATCGTCAATATTGCGAGCGTCAGTGGTGCGCGTGGGTCACCGGGTACGGCGGCTTACGGCGCGGCGAAAGCGGGTCTACTTAACGTTACGAAGTCGCTCGCTATGGAGTGGGGTCCGCGTATTCGTGTGAATGCGTTGATTGTGGGTCTTGTTCACAACGACGCAGGCATTGAGCATTACGGTGGCGACGAGGGCTTTAGACGCGTCGCAGACATGCTGCCGCTGAAGCGAATGGCGTCGCCTTTGGATGTTGCCAATGCCGTACTGATGATGTGCTCTGATCGAGCGGCCTACATTAGCGGCGCAAACTTAGAAGTCGACGGGGGCGGCGAGGTCCCCGTATTTCTTCATCTGGCTAACGCGTCTTCGACAGCCAAATAGGCGACGTCCAAGCTCGTTCACGAACCGTGGGCGAATAGAACGGGTCGCGCTCAGGATTGGTGCAACAGATGCCATACAGATCACCCGAGTTGCCTTGCGCGTTAGCCTGTTGATTGGCGACGTCGGCCTGAGCGCTGCAGCTCTCCGAAAATGGGTTCACGTTAGCGGCCTGACATTGCAATGTGCTCCAACGGCAACTGGGTGTCTCCAGTATTCGAGCGTAGTAAAAGGCCGATTCGCCCTCGCTGTAGTCGGGGTCCTCCCACACCGTACATAAATTGGCGTGGCCGACCGCCGTCGCGGCGCAGCTGTTCATATCGACCCCAAGTCCCTCGGTCTCACTGCCCAACACGTCGACCACACGCTCACTTGTTGTGCCATCTGCATGGACCCAGCCCTTGATAATTTGAATGCGTTCTAACGGGTTTGCCGGGTGTAATTCAGTGCCGTGATCACGCTGTGCGCTGATAAAAAAACGAGGGGCGCTGTCATCTGGCGTGCGTATTAAAACGCCGCCCATGGGAACACCTGACGCATAGGCTTTTTCAAGTGCCTGCGGGTCATCGCAGAGATCAGTCTCGTAGTCCCCAGCGAAAAATCGGACGATTGGCCGAGTGCCTGACGTGGCGTAGGTTTCACGACCTCGCATGGCATCAAAAATCGCGTCGCGTCGATTTTCTTTTGCCCAAACGACAGCCAAGCCACCGGGATTTGATACGAAGTGATCCTGAAGGTTTCGAAAGGTTGCATCGCGAGAGCCAAGGTGACCGACGTAGTTCTTCTCCATAGCGCCACCAGAGGTCGCCGTGTGGGTATCGGTACTTCCAATGAAGCCTTGCTTGAACGGGTTCACACCGGACGCTTGCTCTAACGCCAAGCCATCTTTAAGGACGTTTCGCATCATGTTGCGACGATGGAACTGAGTGACGTCAACGGGTAAACCTCGGTCAGACCACATCTTCCCATTGACACTGCCCAGCATGGCAAGATTGTCTGAAGGAATCTGTTCGAAGGCGCAAAGCTCGTCTTCGGTATCGATGCCCACGCCTGCGAGCCGATCAAAACGGCACTCGGAAGCGCCTTTGTGTTGCACCAGTTCGACCAGTGGTTCGATCTCTAAGCGGTCAATCGCCTCTTGTTCGCTGGCCGGGTCCGGGAACATTAAACCACCGCCCAAATTAGGGTTGTGCGGTATGGCCATCACGTCGCACTGTCCGTCAGCGTCCAAACACTGGGTGCGTAATTGTCGCCAGAGCTCGGGTACGGAGCTCTCGGTTTCAAAGACTGAAATAGGTCGCGCAGTGACGGCTTTGTTTCGGAAAATGACATTGCGGTGCAAGTTGGCCATCTCTTGCCCCTGAGTGTATTCGTAACCCACAAATGTGGTGAATGAACAGTCCTCAGAGCGATCGTAGTGCCGCTCTGCCGCCGCTTGAATATCCCCCCATACGGACAGGGCTGAAGTCTCACAGTCGCCTAGAGCGCAAACCATGCCACGCTCGGGCGCTTTGCCTTCCATACCGCCCGAAACAGTCCAGAGTGACGCTGCATACAGTTGTATCCACAAGTTCTGCGCCCGGGACATTAGGCAGACGGGAGCCCACCACGCGGCCTGGCTCCAGTCACTATCACACAGAGCCACTTCCCCTAAAAACTGTCCATGGTCGGTCACCGCTGCAAAATCTATGGGGCGGTCAATCTGCGCTGAGACGGTCTGCTCACCGTAGGCGTTGGGAAGGGTGATGACTCGTCCTTTCGCATACTCGTAGGCGCCATCAGGGTCATTTTTTTGGTTTGAAAGATAGGAGTCGAACGAGTATCGCGTGTGAATATGGAGATCACCGAAAAACGGGAGCTTTGTGTCGGATGAGACGGCACAGGGCGCTTCGCTTGACTGAGCAGAAAGACTTCCCAGCATACACAGTACGATAACCCACGCTGACATCGTGCGCTCAATACATGTTTTTACTGAACAGTGAGTTCTCATGTGGGGATCTCTCCATCGCCGGCACAACGGCGAGTATACAGTGCGCAATTGGTGTATCGACGGCGCGATTAGTTTTTATAAGTTGGCATCTGGACGCATCATGGCGTCGTGCGCGCCGTCGATAACGAGGGTTGACCCAGCCACATAGGCGCCTTCGGGCGATAGAAGAAACATGGCGAGATTGGCGACGTCTTCCGCCTGCCCTGGCCGCCCGATGGGTATAGAGTCCACGAAGGCCTTGATCAGCGGGCCATATTCCGGGTCACGTTCTACACTCTGCGTCATCGGTGTGGAAATATACCCCGGTGCTAGCGCGTTGAACGATATGCCTCGTTGCGCGAGATCCGGCGCTTTTCTTCTCATGTAGCGCGCAATAGCGCTTTTACTGCTGGCATAGCATTCGTGACCGTGCAGGCTGCTGCCTAAATTCACTGCCTTCTCTTCTGAATGCTCCAGCATCATCTCAATAAGGTCTGGGCGAGTGCTCATAGGGGCAGAATTCGAGCTAATGGCGATAACGCGACCGCCCGAAATGATATTACTCGACAGTCCTTCGATGACCTCGGTCGTACCGAAATAGTTAATCTGCAAAATTTTTCCTGCATCCGGGAACTGAGAGGCCACACCGGCGCAGGTAATAAGCCCATCAATAACGGGGACTTCAGTGGCAACTTTTGCAATGACGGCCTGGCGCGCTTTGGGATCTCCCAGATCTGCGAGGTAGTCACCTTCCTTTAAATCAATGACGACAACACGGTGTCCTTGAGCGCGAAGTTTCTCCTTGATGGCTGCGCCGATACCGGTAGCGCCACCTGTTAAAACGTAAGTTCCCACTGTTATCTCCTATTCTCGTCAGTGCCGGCTCAATCCGTCATGGTCCGCGCGATGTTTGCTTCGATTGCCGTTCCGGGTAATGCCGCCATGCCACCATCGACTTCGAGTATCTTTCCACTGACAAAGCCTGATGCAGCAGACGCGAGGTAAAGCGCCGCCAGTGCGATGTCGTCAGGCTTCCCCAAACGTGCTTGCGGTATCCACCTGACGGTCGCGTTATACATGTCTTCATTTTGTGTAATGAACGCCGTGCTTGGCGTTTCTATGGCGCCGGGAGCGATGCCGTTGACACGAATACTGGGCGCCAATTCATAAGCGAGAATCCGTGTCATTTGATCCATGCCGGCTTTCGCTGCGCCGTAGGCCGCGAAATTCCGATCGACCATCCAGCCTAATGCAGAGGACACGTTAACGATGCTTCCCTGTGGGGCTGCTTTGAGGAGCGGTAATGCAAGATGAGTAAGGGTATAGGCCGAGGTAAGGTTGATGTCGATAGTGTTTTCAAAGCGAGCCTTAGTGACTTTTTTCAGCGAACCATAGCCCTTTCCGGGTGCGCCAGCGTTGTTAATGAGAATGTCGAGCGATCCCCACGCGTGTGTCAGCTCCTTGACGACGCCTTCGAGCGCAGTTTCGTCAGTGACATCGCAAGCAAATGTCAGGACCTGCTTGCCCAGAGTGCGGACCTCACTGGCTACGACATCCAAGTCGCTTTGTGTCCGGGCAACAAGTGCAACATCGGCACCCATTTCGGCAAAGGCGGTTGCGATACGAGCACCTATGCCTTTACCTGCACCGGTAACAAGCGCTCTTTTTCCTTCGAGGCTGAAATAGTCTGTAATCAAAATGGGTTCCTTGATGCCCAGGGTTCATCAATCCGACGGCTCTAGTCCATTTGGGCTTGTGGACCGGGCTATGCACAAGATAGAACGAAGCGCGCGAGCAAGGAATAAGCGCGCGCGTAGATACTTAGTCTAAACTGACCATTACAAAAAGCAGGTGGTAAGCAGGGTGGCAGAGCTAGCAGGAAAAACAGCATTAGTAACGGGTGCGGGCGTGGGCATCGGTCGTGCGATTGCGATGAAACTCGCAAGCGAGGGTGCGCGCGTGCTTGTCGTTGACTTTAATGAAGAGACAGCAGAACAGGCGGTAAACGATATTGTAAACGCGGGAGGCGAGGCCAAGACGTTTGTGGCCGATGTCAGCGACGAGCAACGTGTTTCAGCCATGGTTAAATTTGCAGTCGATACTTTTGGTTCGTTGGATGTGGCATGCAATAGCGCAGCGGTAAGTCGTGGCTCAGGCCCTATTCACACCTTTGACAAAGCCGTATTTGATCAGACGCTTGATCTCTGTTTGACCAACACCTTTCTCTGTATGAAATATGAGATCGAGGCGATGCTGGAGCAGACCTCGGGCGGCAGTATTGTAAATATTTCATCCAACGCTTCATTACGAGGTCAGCCTTATAACACCGCTTATGCGGCCGCTAAGAGCGGCGTGAATCTACTCACCAAAAGTGCTGCAGCAGAGTATGGACACAAAGGAATTCGGATTAATGCGGTCTCGCCGGGCGTGGTTCGAACACCAGGCGTTGAAAAATATTTTGAGGAGCAGACCAAAATTGCAGAGGGACTCAAGCAGGCGGCTGTGATGCGTCGCTTGGGCGAGCCCTCAGAAATTGCAGAGGCGGTGTGTTTCCTCGCCTCAGACCGCGCGTCCTTCATTACGGGTCAGTTGCTCAGTGTCGACGGTGGCGCGGCCGTAAAGTAGGGGTCGATAAAAAGTAAGGGTCGATACAAGGTCGCGAGCCGTCACAGACTCGCCAGTCCTCAGCCCATATTGACCTGACCACCATCGATGGCAATGGATTGTCCGTTGACATAGCGTGATTCGGGCGCGCACAGCATCGCGACGAATTCGCCAATATCATTTTCACAGTGGCCCAAGCGTTTCATCGGCACCGTTTGCTCAAAAGCGGCGGCCTCTTCTGGGCGCCATTGTGCCCACATTTCCAGGGCAGGGGACTTCGCCAATGGTAGAATACAGTTGGTGCGAATACCCATCGATCCCCATTCACAGGCGGCGCCGCGCGACAATGCGCGGATGGCCTCTTTCTGCGCTGCGTAAACGCCATAAGTGGAGGTGTCCCAGCGCTTCGCCGCTGCAGTGGCAAGATTAATAATATTGCCATCTCCCGACTTTATGAGGTGCGGTTGAGCCAGCTGCATCAGTCGCAAGGTGGCCATTGGACCGACACGAAGTCCCGCTTCAAAGTCCTCCAGCGTGGTCTCCATTAGCGTATTGATGCTCGTAGTGACGGCGTTATTGACCAAAATATCGAGGCGCCCAAAGGCAGCGACTGCGTTCGACACCAGCGGGTCAAGTGCATCGAGGTTCGAGATATCACATTCGATTGCCACGGCCTTGCCGTTGAAGCGAGCTTCAATATCAGCGACCGTCTTTTCACATTTACTCAATGTTCGCCCGACGGCAACAATGGACACCCCGCGCTTCGCCAATGAGAACGCAATGCCCTGACCAATGCCCTGGCCCGCGCCGGTGATTAAGGCGACTTTGCCCTGAAGCGGGGGGAGGGATCCAGAGTGAGTCGTATCAGCGTCGGTCATAAAGAACCTCGTAAGTGATCAATCATTCGTTGTTAGGTTGGTTTTAGGGCAATCAGTGATTCACCGCAGGCGATGCTCGGTCATATGAATAACCGACGATCGCTCGAGATCGAGTAATCGCTCGCTGCTCTCGGTCAGCACATGGATATTCGACATCATTTTTACTTCGTCGTCTCCGTCGGCAAAAAACGCGGTCAGTGAATTTGCGGCCTCAATCGAGAAATGTTCTTCGACAATCCCATCGAGCTGATCGTGGGACGAGCGAAGTACCAGATTCTGGCGGTAGCCAAGGGTGTTTTGGGTATCAAGGGCGACCTGCACATGTTCTTGAAACCAGATTTTCTCTAACGCCGCGTCGGGCAGGCCCTCGCGCCGTTCGAAGCAGCAGAGTTGCATCGTTCCGCTGAATGTCTCTTCAGTGAGGAGTGGTGGTGTCAGTGGCGTGGCTCCCTTGCACCAGTGGACTTCCGCTCCGAGTTGCGCAGCAACATCGACTGCGCGTTGCCAGTCGATGGCTGCATCTGAGAACTCGAGCGCCAGACGCCCGCTGGTGAGCTTCCCGGTGGGGTTTCGTGTCCACATAGCCGCTTGGTCGCTGTGTGCATCGCTCGTCCCTAGATACGCGTTCTGTACCCCTGAAAAGGCGTCTAGTGCGCGCATTGCGGACTCCCGCGTCGGACGTTCTGCAAAAAACAGAAAAATCAGACGGTGGGTGTCTGGCTCAGTCAAAATAGCGCTCCTTGATGGCTGTTTTTAGCAGTTTTCGCAGGGTATTTCTGGCCAGTGGTTCGTCGGTGAATACAACGTGCTCGGGGACTTTGTAGCCGGCGAGTACGGCTTTACAGAATGATTTGATGCCATCGGCGTCAGCGACGACTGACTCCTGCAATTTGATCACAGCACCCACTTCCTCACCCCAGGTGTCATGCTCTATGCCGACAACCGCAACTTCCTCGCATCCTGGATATTCGAGCAGACAGGCTTCAATTTCTGAAGGGTAGATATTCTCTCCCCCGCGGATAATCATGTCTTTGACACGACCACAGATGTACAGCAAGCCCTCGCCGCTGATGTAGCCGATATCACCGGTCCCCATCCAGCCATCGATGGGTTTATCCGATTCAGTGCCACCCGAGAAATAGCCTTGAATGGCTGCTGACGAACGGACCCATATCTCACCGGGCTCGCCCGAGGGCACTTCCTTGCCATTTTCATCTCTGAAGCTAAACTCCACGATCGGGCTGGGGAATCCTGATGCGCTCGGTCGCTCAGTAAAGTAGCGACCTGTGAATGCGGCTCCTGATCCCATGGTTTCGGTCATTCCCCATCCGCCACCGGACATGGCCGTTCCAGTTTTGGTGGCATAGAGCTCGGCGAGGAGTTCGGGTGTGGCTGCGCCACCAGCACTCACGTTCGTGAGGTGTGCTGCGTGCTCGTCGCTGAAGGCTTGATTTTTTAATAGTTCGAGCAACATGACCGGCGCTCCCATAAGAACCGTGATTTGCTCTTCTTTGACGATGCGCAGCGCCTCTTGAATGCTCCACTTGTACATTATGTGCAGCGCGCGGCCGTAACGGAGGTTGATGAGCGCCTGGGATAGCAAGCCACTGATGTGAAACAGGGGAACAGCGAGGAGGGTTTTTGGAAGCGTGGGACTGGCTAACTGCTTGTTCATTTCCTCCATATTGGTCATGTAGGTCCCGGCACCGATGAACTCGACGTTCATCAGCGCCTGACAGCAATTAAAATGCGAGAGCAGGGCACCTTTTGGGCGGCCGGAGGTTCCC